>Ga0114915_1000612_pt1 | contig 16077 bp, 15 predicted proteins | sample MalvirAntarct_55_FD_87288 | JGI IMG/M metagenome (GOLD analysis project Ga0114915, IMG submission 87288) | Marine viral communities from the Global Malaspina Expedition - Malaspina viral metaG Antarct_55 | ecosystem: Environmental > Aquatic > Marine > Oceanic | place: South Georgia Island...
ATCCCGCCCAGCGGGAGATCCGACCATGCGGGGTGCTCAATGACCGATCGTGCCTTCGACACAGCCACCAGCCTTGCCGCGTCGCTCCGCGACGGCAGCGTGGGTAGCCTCGAACTGCTGGACCACTATCTCGCCCGAGTCGAAAAATACAATCCCCGGTTGAATGCCCTGATCTGGACGGATATCGACGGTGCGCGCGCACGGGCGAAAGTGGCGGACGACGCGCGTGCCCGCGGTGAAAGCTGGGGCCCGCTGCACGGCCTTCCGATGACGTTCAAGGAATCCTACGACATCGCCGGGGCGCCCACCACCTGGGGCCTGCCCGAATACAAGGATACCAAAGTCGAACGCCATTCGCTGCCCGTGCAGCGCTTCGTCGACGCCGGTGCCATTCCCTTCGGCAAGACCAACGTGCCGGTAATGCTGGCCGACTGGCAGAGCTTCAATCCCGTCTACGGCACGACGAACAACCCGTGGGACCTGTCGCGTACCCCCGGCGGGTCGTCGGGCGGTTCCGCGGCCGCGCTGGCGGCAGGCCTTACGGGTCTGGAGGCCGGCAGCGATATCGGCGCCTCCATCCGCAACCCGGCGCATTACTGCGGCGTCTTCGGCCACAAGCCGACCTGGGGCATCTGCCCGTCGCGCGGCCACGCGCTGCCGGGAGTCGTGGTGCCGTCCGACATCTCCGTGATCGGCCCGTTGGCCCGCGGCGCCGACGATCTCGACCTCGCTTTGTCAGTCATGGCGGGACCGGACGATATGGACGGGGCGGGCTGGAAGCTGGACCTGCCCGGACCGCGCGGCGAGACGCTGAAGGACCTGCGCGTCGCCGTGATGCTCGACCATCCCTGCGCCGAGAGCGACGGCGAGATGCTCGACGTCCTGCAGGCGCTGGTCGACCGCCTCGCGGCCGCCGGTGCCCGGGTGGACGACCGGGCGCGGCCGGCGATCGACCTCGCCCGGCAGCACGAGGTCTATGTCACCCTGCTCCGGGCGGCGACCTCGGGCCGGCTGCCGCCCGCCTTGTTCGACCAGCATCTGCGCGATGCCGAACGGCTCGCCGACGACAAGAGCTATTACGCGATCATGGCGCGCGCCAACACGATGCGGCACCGCGACTGGCACCGCTGGAACAACGAGCGCGGCCAGATGCGCCTCGCCTGGGCCGAATTCTTCCGCGACTGGGACGTCCTGCTCTGCCCGGTGGGCGCCTCGGCCGCCTGGCCGCACGACCAGGCGGGCGATCGGGCGCAGCGCACGATCCTGGTCAACGGCAAGAAGGTGCCGACGACCGACCAGATGTTCTGGGCCGGTATCGGCGGCGTGGTCTTCCTGCCCTCGACGGCGGCGCCGGCGGGCCTGACGAAGTCCGGGCTGCCGGTGGGCATCCAGATCCTGGCGCCGCACCTGCACGACCGCACGGCCATCCACGTGGCGCGGCTGATCGAGCGCACCTGCGGCGGCTTCGTCCCACCGCCCGGCTACGACGCGTAGGGGAGCGTCAGCCCGCTTCCTGGGACTTCAGGCGGGACAGCAGGCCGTCGAACTGCTCCAGGTCGGAGAAGCGGAGCGTGACCGAGCCGGCCTTGCCGTCCCAGTTGATCTTCACGCGCAGTCCGAGCAGGTCGGCCAGGTCGCGTTCCAATGCCACGGTGTCGGCGCTCTTCGAGGCCGCGGGCCTGCGCCCGCCCGCGTCCGCCTTGGCGCCCTGCACGAGCCGTTCGGTGGCGCGCACGGACAGGCCGCGCGCCACGATCTGCGCCGCCAGGACAGCGGGATTCGCCGCCCCCACCAGGGCGCGCGCATGTCCCGCGGTGATCGCACCCTTGTCGAGAAGCTCACGGACACTGCCGGGGAGCCCGAGCAGGCGGAGCGTGTTGGCAATATGGCTGCGGCTCTTGCCGACCGTCTGGGCGAGATGTTCCTGGGTGTAGCTGAAGTCGGCGATCAGGCGATTGTAGCCTTCGGCCTCCTCGACCGGCGAGAGGCTCTCGCGCTGGACGTTTTCCACCAGGGCGATTTCGAGGGCGTCCTGGTCGGACAGGTCGCGGACGATGACCGGCACTTCATGCAGCTGCGCGCGCTGGGCCGCACGCCAACGCCGCTCGCCCGCGACGATCTCGTAGCCGTCGGATCCGTCGGAGGGGCGCCGGACGAGGATCGGCTGGAGAATGCCCTTCTCGCGGATCGACTGGGACAGGGCCTCGATGGCCTCGGCGTCAAACCGGCGCCGCGGCTGGAACTGTCCGGGACGCAGCGCCTCGACCGGCACGGTGCGCGACGGGCGGGCGCGCTCGTCGGTGGCGGCCTCCGGGGCGTCGTTGCCGAGGAGTGACGAGAGCCCGCGTCCGAGCTGACGACGATTGCCGGTCATCGAATGGCCTCCTCGCGGGCGATGAACTCCTCCGCGAGGCGCACATAGGCGAGCGCACCGGCGGAGCGGGGATCGTAATGCAGTACCGGCAGCCCGTGCGACGGCGCCTCGGACAGGCGAACGTTGCGCGGGATTTCGGTGCTGTAGATCTTCTGGCCGAGATGGGCCCTGACGTCGTCGGCGACCTGGATCGACAGGTTGTTGCGCCGGTCGATCATGGTCAGGACGATGCCCTGGAGGCGCAGCCGGTTGTTGAGGCCGTCGCGCACCCGGTCGATCGTCCGCATGAGCTGGGAGAGGCCCTCCAGGGCCAGGAACTCCGCCTGCAGGGGCACCAGGACGGCGTCGGCCGCGACGAAGGCGTTCAGGGTCAGCAGGCCGAGCGCCGGCGGACAGTCGATCAAGACATAGTCGACGGCGGCCCGGCTCTCGCGCAGCGCGTCGCGCAGGCGCTGCTCGCGCCGCGGCGCCTGGACCAGTTCGACCTCGGCGCCCGCCAGTTCGGGGGTCGACGGAATGACCCAGAAGCCCGGAAAGGCGGTCTCGACCAGGGCGGCGTCCAGGCTCGTCTCGTCGAGCAGGATTTCGTACGTACCCAGGCTGCGGTTCGTGCGTGAGACGCCCAGGCCGGTGGACGCGTTCCCCTGGGGATCGAGGTCGATGACGAGCACGTCGTGATCGGTCGCGGCCAACGCCGCGGCCAGATTGACGGCGGTCGTCGTCTTCCCGACCCCGCCCTTCTGGTTGGCGACCGCGATGACGCGCGGCGCCGCGCGCCGTTCAGCGGTGGCGTTTGGGTTTGGTGTCGACACGCCTGATGTCTTCCAGTCGGAGGATCGTGCCGCTCGGGTCCGAGCGGCTGGGGAGTCGGTGCGCACGCATCCGCCAGCCGACGCGTGCCGCGGCCAGTTCTTCGTCGGTCCGCGCGCCCTTCAGGAGCATGGCGCAGCCGCCCGGGCGGATCAGGGGGGCTATCCAGGGCAGCAGACGCGTGAGGGGACCGACCGCACGGGCGGTGACCACGTCGGCCACACCGGCGAGGGCACCCTTGCCGAGGACCTCGACCCGATCGCTCCAGATCTCGACCGGCGTCGCGGTGAGGTCGGCCGCAGCCTGGAGGAACGCGCACTTTCCCTGGTTGCTCTCGACCAGCCGGACGTTCTGCATCCCCATGATGGCGAGGACCATGCCGGGAAAACCCGCCCCGGAACCCAGGTCGACGATCTCGTCGTCTTCGTCCAGCAGGGGAAACAACTGAGCCGAATCAAGTAGATGGCGCCGCCAGACGTCGGAGAGGCTCGACTCGCTGACGAGGTTCTTGCGGATCTGCCAGGTCCGCAGCAGGTCGACGAAGGCGGTGAGCTTGTCCAGTGTTTCACGTGAAACACCGGTAGCTTCGGCGAACCATTCCGGACCGCGCTCGGCGGCCACGGCATCCGCCGCTGGCGGGACGTCCTGCATCTAAGCGCTCCGAGCCGAAGCGTCCCGGCGGACGAACCGGAGGAGCGCGTTGACGGCGGCCGGCGTGACACCCGGAATCCGCGCGGCGGCTCCCAACGTCGCGGGGCGCGCACGGTCGAGCTTCTCGCGGATCTCGTTCGACAGGCTGCCGACCGCTGCATAATCCAGGTCGACCGGCAGGCGCAGCGTCTCGTCCCGCCGGAATGCGCGGATGTCGGCCGTCTGCCGCTCGACATATCCCGCGTACAGCGACTCGATCTGCATCTGCTCCCAGACGGCCGCTGAAATCTCTTCAAGCTCCGGCCATGCCGCGACGAAGCGGTCGATGTCGGCATCCGGCAGCCCGAGGAGGTCGTGACCGGTCCGCCGCCGTCCATCCCGATTGACCGGAAAGCCGAGGCGGGCGAGCGCTTCCGGAGAGCCGCCGACGCCGGACAGCAGAGCCTTCGCCTCGCCGAGCGCATGCGACCGAGCCTCCCAGGTCACGCGGCGCTCGCGGCTCGCGGCGCCGATGGCGATCGCTTTCGGCGTCAGCCGCTGGTCGGCATTGTCCGCCCGCAGCAGCAGGCGGTACTCGGCGCGCGAGGTGAACATCCGATAGGGTTCGTCTGCGCCCCGCGTGATCAGATCGTCGATCATGACTCCGATATAGGCGTCTGCCCGGTCCAGTAGAAACGCGTAACTGCCTGCTACGGCAAGCGCGGCATTCAGGCCGGCATGCAGTCCCTGCGCCGCCGCCTCTTCGTAACCGGTCGTGCCGTTGATCTGGCCCGCCAGGAACAGCCTCGGGATCCGGCGGGTCTCCAGTGTCGCGGTCAGTTCGCGCGCATCGACGCAATCATACTCGATCGCATAGCCGGGCCGCAGGATCGCGGCCCGCTCCAGGCCCGGAATGCTCGCCACCAGTGCCGCCTGCACCTCGCGCGGCAACGAGGTCGATATGCCGTTGGGGTAGACCGTGTCGTCATCCAGACCTTCCGGCTCCAGGAAGATCTGGTGCCGCTGCTTGTCGGCGAACCGCACCACCTTGTCCTCGATCGAGGGACAGTAGCGCGGCCCCGCCGACTGGATCTGGCCCGAGTAGATCGGCGCCCGGTGAATATCGGCGCGGATGATCGCGTGCGTCGCCTCGGTCGTCTCCGTCACGTGGCAGACGGTCTGCGGCGTGTCGATGCGCTCGGTTAGATAGGAAAAAGGCGTGGGCGGATCCTCGCCCTCTTGGACCTGGAGCGCGGCCTTGTCGATCGTGCGGCCGTCGAGGCGCGGCGGCGTACCGGTCTTCAGGCGCGCCAAGGTGAACCCCGCGCGCGACAGCGTCTGCGAGAGGCCATTCGACGGTGCGTCGCCCACCCGCCCCGCCGGATAGCGTTCCTCGCCGATATGGATCAGCCCGCGCAGGAAGGTGCCCGTGGTGACCACGACGGCCCCGGCGCGGATCTCCGTGCCGTCGTCCGTAACGACGCCGCAGGCATTCCCCGCCGCGTCCAGCATCAGGTCCTCGACCGCATCCGCGCGGATGGCGAGGTTCGCCTGCTCGGCCAGAAGCGCCTGCACGGCCGCGCGATACAGCTTCCGGTCCGCCTGGGCGCGCGGGCCGCGCACCGCCGGTCCTTTGCTGCGATTGAGCATGCGGAACTGGATTCCGGCCCGGTCGATCGCACGCGCCATGATGCCGTCGAGGGCATCGATCTCCCGGACGAGGTGTCCCTTGCCCAGGCCGCCGATGGCCGGGTTGCACGACATCTCGCCGATCGTTTCGATCTTGTGCGTGATCAGCACCGTGCGCGCGCCGAGCCGCGCCGACGCCGCAGCAGCCTCGCAGCCGGCGTGCCCGCCGCCGACGACAATCACATCCCAGGCTTCGCTCATGGGCGGAATGTATGGGGCGGGCGCTACGCTGTCAAAGCGGCGCGACGTGTTTCACGTGAAACATTCACTTCCCGATGCAGAAATCGCGGAAGATCACGTCAAGCAGATCCTCGACATCCACACGTCCGGTGATCCGCCCGAGTTCCCGAACCGCCAGCCGGACATCCTCTGCCGCAAGGTCCGGCTGCACGACGGCGGCGAAGCGCGAGAGATGGCCGACGCACGCCTCGATCGCCAAGCGGTGCCGGAGCCGCGACAGCACCGGCGCCTCGGTCACCTTGCCGACATGACTCGCGATTCGTCGCGCGAGCGCCGCCAGCAGTTCCGCCATGCCCGCCCCAGTGCGTACCGACAACGGATGGGCCTGCCCATCGCCGACGCCCGGTTCGACCAGATCGACTTTGTTGGTGCAGACCATGACGTCCGCCACGCCCGCATCGCGCAGCTGCTCGCCTATCCCGGCCGCCGCCCCGGGGTCGGTCGCGTCGACCAGAAGCAGGACCAGGTCCGCCTGCGTCGCCCGGACGAGCGCTCGGCGGATGCCTTCTTCCTCCACCGGGTCCGTGCCGGGACGCAGCCCGGCAGTATCAGCCACTACGGCTGCGTAGCCGCCGATGTCGAGCCGCACCTCCACCACGTCGCGGGTCGTGCCGGCCGTCTCCGCGACGATTGCCGCATCCCGCTGCGCCAGGGCATTCAGCAGGCTCGACTTGCCGGCGTTCGGCGGCCCGACGATTGCGATCGAGAAACCCTCCCGCACGATCTCGCCGCGCCGCCCGTCGGCCAAGTGCACAGCCATCTCCGCGCGCACCGCATCCACGGCGGCACGGGTCGCCGCCGCGATCCCCTCCGGCAGATCTTCGTCGGCGAAGTCGATCGCAGCCTCGAGCCACGCCAGGGCGCGGGTCAGGCGCCCGGTCCAGTCGTCGTAGACGTCCGCCAGTCGTCCGGAGAGCTGGCTCAGGGCCTGCCGGCGCTGTGCCGGTGTGTCGGCCGCCACGAGGTCGGCCAGGCCCTCCACCGCAGTCAGGTCGAGCCGGCCGTTGTCGAAGGCACGGCGTGTGAAGTCGCCCGGCTCGGCCGGCCGAAGGCCGGGCATGCGCGCGAGTTCGTCCAGCATCGCCGAGATCACGGCGCGACCGCCATGCACATGCAGTTCGACGACGTCCTCACCTGTGAAGCTTTTCGGCCGCGGGAACCAGAGAAAGAGCCCCTCGTCGATCACGTCCCCGGCTGTGCCACGGAACCTGCACACGGTCGCCCGCCGTGCCAGCGGTTCCGCGCAGCCATGGCCGCGTAGCCGCTGCAGCGCGTGCAGTGCTTCCCCGCCGGAGAGGCGGACGATGGCGATTCCCGCACGTCCGGGGGCCGTCGCCACGGCGAAGATCGTGTCTTCCCTCAGAGCCTGACCTCGCCCGTGTCGCCGTAGATCCGCGTCAGGCACAGCAGGATGTCCACCGTCACGCCGTCCTCCGCGAGCGGCAGGACGATGTTCTCGACGATCCTGAGCGTTCGGCTGCGCTGGTCCAGGAATGGCGGTCCGCGTCGCCAACTCGGTCGATGCGTTTCCGCAACATCTTGATATCGCTTGTAATATTCTGGGGCGAGGTTTGGATGGGCCTCGTCGAACCACTGGCCGGTCAGTTCACGCCCGTGTGCCGCGACCACCGCGGTCCCTACCAGCCGGTAGCGCATCCTGAACGGGTCACGATGGACATCGAGCATCCAGATGTCCGGGAGCAGGCGCACGATCCGCCCGGGATCGAGGTGGCGGCGCGCCGGAAGCTTCCCCGGCGCCGGATGAAGGGCTTCCCAAAAGGCATAGACGGCACCGATGTCGGCGTGCCACCCCACCGCCGCCGCGTCCGCCGCGGAGCCGATGGAGATCGAGGCCTCCTGCTCGGGAAAGGTCATTCGCTGCGCGGCTTGCCCTCCGCTGCCGTGCGGAACTGCGACCAGAAGCGCTGCATCTGGTCGAGGCCGGTGGCGGCGGCGGGCATCCATGCCTTCCACAGGGCTTCCGGATCCATCGAACGGAGGTTCGACAGCAGCCTGTCCTGCATTTCCTGCATCACCGCCTGCTGCATCGGCTGCACGTCGGGCAGGCCGAGAAAGTGGCGCGCCTCTTCGGGCGTACAGTCGATGTCGATGCTGACCTTCATCGGATCCTCCTGCCGGCGGCTGGACACTTGGCTCATGTGGTCGATCGCACGGCGTGGGACAACTGCCGCCACAACTGCCCCCGATACCGATCCCGCGTGCCTTGAGACACTGCACGCGCGGGCACAGCTTAGCAGCAGTAACGACGCCTGCGAGGACCGGTGATGACCGAGAACCTGCTCCGCGATGAAACGAGCCCCTACCTGCTCCAGCACAGGGACAATCCCGTCCACTGGCGGCCCTGGGGCGACGCCGCGTTCGACGAGGCGAAGCGGTCGGGAAAACCGGTGCTTCTCTCGGTCGGCTATGCCGCCTGCCACTGGTGCCACGTCATGGCGCACGAGAGCTTCGAGGACGAGGGCATCGCCGCGGTCATGAACGAGCGTTTCGTGAGCATCAAGGTCGACCGCGAGGAACGGCCCGACGTCGACGCCATCTACCAGCAGGCGCTCGGCCTTCTCGGCCAGCAGGGGGGCTGGCCGCTGACGATGTTTCTCACGCCCGATGGCGAGCCCTACTGGGGCGGCACGTACTTCCCGCCGGAGTCGCGGTGGGGCCGGCCGGGCTTCCCCGAAGTCCTGCGGGCCATGGCGGAGGCGTGGTCGTCCGACCCGGACAAGGTGCAGGCGAACGTGAAGGCGATCCGCGACGCACTGGGCAAGGCGGCGGAAGCCAAGGCCGGCGACGGTAGCCTGCCGCTGCCGCTGCCGCTGATCGACCGGATCGCACGGCGCCTCGTGCGGGAGACGGACCCGTTCCACGGCGGCATCGGCGAGGCGCCGAAGTTTCCGAGCGTCCCGGTCTTTCTCCTGCTCTGGCGTGCATGGAAGCGGACCGGACTGGAGCCGTTCCGGCGCGCCGTGCTGACCACGCTCGTCCAGATGAGCCAGGGCGGCATCTGGGATCATCTCGGCGGCGGGTTCGCGCGCTACTCGGTCGATGAGCGCTGGCTGGTGCCGCACTTCGAGAAGATGCTCTACGACAACGGCCAGATGCTGGAGCTGCTCACGACCGTCTGGCAGGACGAAGGCGACCCGCGCCTGGAAGCACGCATCCGCGAGATGGTCGGGTGGCTGCTTCGCGAGATGCGCGCCGCACCCGCGGCGGATGGCCGTGCGGGATTCGCGGCCAGCATCGACGCCGACAGCGAGGGCGAGGAAGGCCGCTTCTACGTCTGGACCGAGGCGGAGGTGGACGCACTGCTCGCCTCGGACAGCCCCTTGTTCAAAGCGACCTACGACGTGGCGCCCGGCGGTAACTGGGAGGGGCATGCGATCCTGAACCGCCTCGGCTCCCTCGACCGGCTCGCCGATGCGGACGAGGAGCGGCTCGCCGCGGCGCGGGCGACGCTGCTCCAGGCGAGAGCCAGCCGCCCGGCGCCCGCCCGCGACGACAAGGTGCTGGCCGACTGGAACGGCCTGACCATTGCGGGAATGGCACGTGCCGCCGCGGCACTGGCCGAGCCGGCATGGCTCGACGCGGCGCGGGATGCCTTCGACTTCGTCGCCGCGAACATGGCCGGGCCCGACGGGCGCCTGCGGCACTCGTGGCGGGAGGGGCGGCTGCGCCACCCCGCGAGCCTGGACGACCACGCGCAGATGGCGCGGGCGGCCCTGGTGCTGTTCGAGGTGGTTGGGGATACGCGATATCTCGAACAGGCCCGCGCCTGGGCGGATGCGGCGGAACGGCATTACGCCGATCCGGCTGGCGGCTATTTCATGAGCGCCGCGGATGCCGATGCCCTGATCGTCCGGCCGAAGAGTGCCGCCGACAATGCGACGCCGAGCGGCACCGGCACCATGGCGGAGGTGCAGGCGAGACTTTGGCTGATCACGGGCGAGGCCTTGTGGGCGGAACGGGCGGGGCGGACGATCGCCTCCGTGTCGGGCGAGATCGAGCGGAACTTCTATCCGCTGGCGACGCTGGTCAACGCGGCGGAACTGCTGGAGTCCGGCCTCCAGATCGTCATCGCGGGAACGGCGGATGCCGACGCGATGCTGCGTGCCGTCTGGTCGCTGTCGCTTCCGAATGCCGTTGTGACCCGCGTCGACGGCGACGCGCCGTTGCCGGCGGCTCACCCCGCCGCGGGGAAAGGGCCGATCGACGGTCGCGCGACGGCGTATGTCTGTCAGGGGCCTGTGTGCTCCCTGCCGTTGACCGATCCGGAGCGGTTGCGCGCCGATCTCGCGGGGCGCTACCGCGGCAGGGGAACCGCTGCCGCCTGATCTCGCTTTCCACACCCGTCGCCAAGCGGTCGATGCAGGACCATATGCGGCGAAGCCAGCCAAGGAGCATCAGGTGCGCATCAGGATCATCACGGCGACCCTCGCCGGCATTGTCGTCGCCGCTGCGGCGACGCCGTCGTTCGCCCAGTCCTACGGGCCGAGCAACTTCGGCGCGTTCACCTATCCGTCGCACAGTTGCGGCGCGGCACCGGTGGTGCCGATCCGTCAGAGGAACATGACCTCGGTACTGTCGGTCGACGACTACAACCGCGAGGTCGACGCCTACAACTCGCGCCTCCAGGTCTATTCGGACTGCATCCGCACCTATGTCGAAGGCGCGCGGAACGACAGCGAGACGATCCGCCGCAAGGCCGAGGAAGCCAGTGCTACCCTGGAGTCCCAGCCTAGGGTGCCGCGCTGAACCGGTCGCGGATCCGGGTGCCCGCGCGGCAGCTGGCCTTCAGACCGCGCGTCCAGGTCCGCTCGAGCAGGTCGGCGTCCAGCGCCCAGCGTCGTTTTACCGACAGCCACCCGTCCACGTAGCGGCACCAGGTCGAGAGCCGCGGCGGCATCCAGGAGAGCGGATCGCCGTCGGCTTTCGACCGGTTCGTCCGCGCCGAGAGGACCATGAGCTGTCCGCCGGCGCGGTCGTTGGCGAAGGCCTCCCGGCGCGCCGGGGGCCAGGCGTGCGCACCGCTGCGGTGTGCCTCGCCGAGCGGCACCATGTGGTCGACGTCGACAGCTCCCGGATCCTGGGTCTCGCTGCCGGACCAGCGGTCCAGCCACAGGCCGGCGGCCACGCGGCACCCGTCCGCCGACCATCGCACCGGCACCAGGCTCTGCGCGGCCAGCGTCTCCTGGCGCGTATCGCGGCAATCGCCGTCCGCGTCCGACCAGTGCGGATAGAGCGCGCGATCGTAGGGAACGGAAACCGGGTAGAAGATCTCGTTCTGGCGCATGCCGAGAACGGCAGCGAGCAGCACACCGGCGATGCCGACGCGCTTCACCCACCGCCGCGCCCAGGTGGCGGGCGCTATACCGCCGCGGCCGCGCGCCGATCCGATACCGAGCCAACGGCCGGAGGCGGGCCGTCGGCCCCTCCTCCGAGCCATATATGCCAGGTCAGTTGCGGTAGGACGGGTCCTCGCGGTCCAGTTCGGCGAGGAAGGTCGGCCAGTGCCGCTCGCTCATCGCGAGGCTCTCCCGGAACGCGTCGAACTGCTGCCCGGTGTGCTCGCAGACCTCCTTCGAGGGCAGCGACACCATCGTTCCCTGGCCGTGTGCTGCGGCCATCGCCGCGAGCTGCGACGCGCAGCTCTTCTCCAGGTGATAGAGGATGTTCCAGGCCATGTTGACCGTCACGCCGAGCGCCAGCAGGCCGTGGTTGCGCAGGATGCAGGCGAAGTGCGGACCCAGGTCGCGCACCAGCCGCTCACGCTCGCTCAGGTCGGTCGCGATGCCCTCCCAGTCGTGATAGCCGATGCGGTCGTAGAACATCATCGACGACTGGCTGAGCGGCAGCAGGCCGTCCTTGATCGACGCGATCGCCATGCCGGCGACGGTGTGCGTGTGCGCGACGCACACCACTTCCGGCCGCGCCATGTGCACGGCGGAGTGGATGGTGAAGCCGGCCGGGTTCACCGGAAAGCCGGTGTCCAGGACGATCTCGCCGTCCATGTCGACCTTCACGAGGCTGGAGGCCGTCACCTCCTCGTACATCAGCCCGTAGGGGTTGATGAGGAAGTGATGCTCGGGGCCGGGCACGCGCGCCGACAGGTGCGTGGCGGCCAGATCGGTCATGCCGTACTTCGCCACCAGCCGGTAGAGGGCGGCGAGATCGACGCGGATCTTCCACTCCTCCGGGCTCACCTTGTCGCGGAGCGACGGGGTCTCGAACGAGGGCGCGCTGCGGCGCAGGGCGATGGTCATCTGCGCCTCCCTCAGTGCCGCCAGCTCGGGTCGGCGCGGCCGAGCAGCCGCAGCTGCGACTCCCAGCCGTCCTGGCGATAGGTGTTGTCGCCGCGGTCGAACTGGCCGAGCGCCTTCTCGCACAGTTCCTGCGACGGGGTCAGCAGTTCGGCGCCGGTCGCCATCGCCGCCAGCTGCACCTGGCAGACCTTCTCCAGCCGGTAGAGCAGCACCCAGGCGTTCCGGATCGTCTTGCCGCACACCAGGACGCCGTGATTCTTCAGCATCATGACGCTGGCCTCGCCCAGGTCGGCGACCAGCCGCTCGCGCTCGTCCAGGTCGAGCGCCACGCCCTCGAAGTCGTGATAGGCGGTGCGGCCGTAGAAGCGCATCGAGGCCTGGGTCAGCGGCATCAGCCCGTCGGGCAGTGCGGCCACGGCCATCCCCGCCGGCGTGTGCGTGTGCGCGACGCAGTCGATGTCGTGGCGCGCCGAGTGCACCGCCGAATGGATGGTGAAGCCGGCGGCGTTCACGCCGTACTCGCCGTCGATGACCTTGCCGTCCAGGTCGATCTTGACGAGGTTCGACGCCGTGACCTGGCTGAACAGCAGGCCGTGCGGGTTCAGCAGGAACTGGTCCTGCGTGCCGGGAACGCGGGCCGAGATGTGCGTGGCGGTGAGGTCGGTCAAGCCGTGCTTGGCGACCAGCCGGTAGAGCGCCGCGAGGTCGACCCGTGTCTGCCACTCCTCGGGGCTGACGCGGTCGCGGATGGACTTACCCTCGGTGGAAACAGCTGCCAGGGCCATGGGAACCTCCTCGCGGAGCGTGGTGAATGTGTCGAGTATAGAGGATATCTATGCACGCGCTATGCCGGGCCGTGCATCCGGTGCCGCTTGCCGGTCGCGGCGTGCGGGGTGGCAACGTGGCCGGTCGTTGTCACCGGGATCGCCGTGACGTAGCGTAGTGCCTCGCACTGCCGAATAGATAAAAAACACAAGGGGGGACAATGATTCGAGCCGTTGCGTCGCGATCCGTTCGCGCTGCCTTTACGCTGGCGACTCTCGCCGTGCTTTTCGCGACCGCCGCACCCGCGGATCTGGCGGCGCAGAGCAAGCACCGGATGCGGATCGTGCACGCCTATCCGGACCATACCCAGCACGGCCGCAACATGGCCTTCTTCAAGGAGAAGGTCGAAGCCTATACCGACGGCCGCGTCACGGTGACGATCCACCCCAACGCCGAGCTCGGTCCGATCACGCAGGAAGTCTCCATGGTCCTCGCCGGGACCGTCGACGCCTCCTACAACATCGGCGGCATCCTCGAGGGCACCGACCCGGCGGAGGCGATCTGGAACGTTCCCTTCCTGATGAAGGTCGCGCCGGGGCAGGGCGAGCACATGCGTCGCGTCATGTACGACGAGACCATCCAGGGCATCCTCGCCAAGCGCCAGGCCGCCAAGGGGCTGAAGCGTCTCGGCCACGTGCCGACGCTGACCGGCTTCATGCTGGTCGCCAACAACGTCCGCCCGGTCGAGACGCTCGAGGACCTCAAGGGCCTGCGCATCCGGCATCCCGGCGGGCTGATGGGCGAGCTCTACATCAAGGCCCTGGGCGCGTCGCCGATGACGGTCGCCGGTGCCGAGGTGCCGGTGGCACTGCAGCAGGGCGTCGTCGACGGCCTCGTCACCACCCCGGTGCACTATCACGACGCACGCTGGCACACGAAGTTCATGACGCTGCCCTTCTATGCGGGCTACGGCATTCCGTTCGTCGCGAGCCTGCGCTGGTGGAACGGCCTGCCGGCGGACATCCAGGAGATCATCGAGAAGAAGGTGATCCCGGAAACCCAGGCCTTCGCCTACGACGCGGTGATCGACCTCGAAAACCGCTATGTCGAGGAGATGCAGAAGCCGCCTTACAACGTGAAGATCAGCTGGCTGAGCCCGGAGGAGATGGGCCGGTTCTCGGGGCAGGTGCGCGAACAGGCGATCGAGCGCTTCGTCAAGGCCGTCGGTCCCGAGGGGCAACAGCTGGTCGACCGGGTGAACCAGCTCGGCGAAGGCGTCGAGATCAAGCGCTGACCGCGTCGTAGCCGGGCCGAACGGCCCGCGCGATTCTCTCCCGAGGAGGCCGGCGCCGTGCTGCAGCGTGCGACCACGATCCTGGAAAAGCTCCTGTTCTTCGTGGCCGGGGCGGGGCTGCTGGCGAGCGTCGGCCTCGCCTTCGCCGCCGTCATCATGCGCTACGTGTTCAACTTCTCGCTGGAGTGGATCGAGGAGGGCGCGCGCTACCTCGCCCTGTTCGCGGCCTTCCTCGTCGCCGGCCCGGTCCTGCGGAACGGCGGCCACGTCGCCCTCGACCTCCTCACCACCGGCCTCAGCGACACCGCGCGGCAGGTGCATCGCCTGGCGGTGGGCGTCATCGCGCTCGCCGTCGGCGCCGCCATCTTCGCCTGGGGCCTGCGCCTCGTCCTCGACACGCTGGAGTACGGCCTGATGACCGGCTCGCTCCAGTTCCCGCAATGGCTGCCCTACAGCATCGTGCCGGTCGGCATGGCCATCCTGGCCCTGTTCAGCCTCGCGGAGATCCTGGCGGCCCTCGATGCGCTGCGCACCGGGCGCACGGCGCCGCGGGGCGGCATCGAATAGCCCGGCCGCGACCAGAACAGCCGCAACAGTCAGGGCGCCCTCGGGGCGACGCAGGAGGAGACGAGGGACCGTGCTGGGAGCTGGAATCGGCATTCTGGTCGGGCTGGTAATCGCCGGCCTGCCCATCTGGATCGCGCTCACCGTCGGCGCGATCTTCCTCACCTTCTTCTTCATGGACATGCCGTCGGTCAGCGTGCCCATGACGATGTTCGGCAGCATCGACAGCTTCGTCCTGCTCGCCGTGCCGTTCTTCCTGCTCGCCGGCAACGTGATGGCCTATTGCGGCCCCGCCCGCTACATCTACGAGGCGGTCGACAGTCTCGTCGGCCACATCAAGGGCGGCATGGCGTTCACGACCGTGCTGACCTGCATGGTCTACGCGGCGATCACCGGCTCGACGACCGCGACCCTCGCCGGCGTGTCGGCCCTCGCCACCCCGCCGATGCTGCGCGCCGGCTACAGCCGGGAGTTCATCGCCGGCCTGCTGTCGGTCAGCAGCACCCTGGGGCAGATGATCCCGCCCAGCATCCTGATGATCCTCTACGGCGCCCTGGCGCAGCAGAACGCCGGCGCGCTCTTCATCGCCGGCATCGTGCCCGGCGTGCTGATCGGCCTGGCGCTGGGCGTCACGGGCATGCTGCTCAGCCGCGACCGGCAGCAGGGCGTGGGCGCCCGCCGGACGTGGGGCGAGCGCGGTGCCGCGATGACGAAAGCCTTCCCGGCGCTCCTCATGCCGATCATCGTCCTCGGCGGCATCTATGGCGGCGTGTTCACCCCGACCGAGGCCGCCGCCGTCGCCTGCGTCTACGGCCTCGCGGTATCGATCCTCGTCTATCGCCAGATCACTTGGCACAATTTCTATCATGAGGCGGTGCGCGGTGCGGTCGCCAACAGCTCGATGATCTTCCTCCTGGTGGCGGCGGCCCTGCTCTTCACCTCGCCCCTCGCCTTCGCCCGCCTGCCCCAGGAGGTCGCGGCCTGGACCATCGCCGCCGGCCTCGGCCAGATGGAGCTGATCCTCGTCGTCACGCTGCTTTGGCTGATCATGGGCATGTTCCTCGACCCCCTGCCCATCATGTACCTGACCGTGCCCGTGGTGCTGCCGGCGCTCAATGCGGCCGGGGTCGACCTCATCTACATGAACGTGGTGCTGATCCTGGCCATGCAGATCGCCCAGGTCACTCCGCCCTTCGGCATATCGCTCTACGTCAGCAGCGGGATCATGGGGGTCCCGGTGGTGCGCGTGGTGCGGGCCTCGCTGCCCTTCCTCGCGGTGCTGCTGGTCTGCCTCGTCCTCCTGATCCTCTTCCCGCAGATCAGCCTGTTCCTGCCGGAGCTGATGGGCCGCTGACGGCTCGCTCGAACGGGGCGCCCCGCGATTGACGGCGCGCGGCCGGCGTAGGAACCTCCCCGTCACGAATGCCGGCCGGGAC
>Ga0114915_1000614_pt1 | contig 16065 bp, 12 predicted proteins | sample MalvirAntarct_55_FD_87288 | JGI IMG/M metagenome (GOLD analysis project Ga0114915, IMG submission 87288) | Marine viral communities from the Global Malaspina Expedition - Malaspina viral metaG Antarct_55 | ecosystem: Environmental > Aquatic > Marine > Oceanic | place: South Georgia Island...
CATAGCAGGTGAGTAAGTGGGTGCAAATTAGCCTTTTGGCTCAAATTTAATGCCGCAAAAGTACAGAATGTTTGTGGGGGAGGCATATTAAGAAATTGTTAACTCGGAGCATTAAAGGAGATGAAGAGAAGAGATTTACGCATTCTCACCTCACCTCCTTTAATCCTTATTAGCCAGCTGTCCGCAGGCGGCGTCAATATCTTTGCCACGGCTGCGGCGGACACTTACCGTTACGCCCCGGTCTTCCAGGTAGGCAGCAAACTGGTCTAGTTTGTCAGCTTCTGTATTGAGGAAGTCAGCTTCGGCGATGGGGTTATATTCGATGATGTTGACGCGGGCAGGTACCCGCTTGGTAAATTCCCACAGCTCTTTGGCATCCTGTAAGGAGTCATTGAAATTGTTGAAAACAATGTACTCGAACGTGATGCGGTTTCCGGTTTTTTTGTAAAAATAATTGAGTGCTTCAGCTAGATTATCCAGCGAATTGGACTCGTTGATCGGCATGATCCGGTTGCGCTTTTCGTCGTTGGCGGCGTGGAGGGACAGGGCTAGTCGAAACCGTACTTCATCGTCGCCTAGTTTTTTGATCATCTTGGCTATTCCTGCCGTCGAAATGGTAATGCGCTTGGGCGACATACCCAGGCCCTGAGGTGACGTAATATGCTCGATGGATTGCAGCACATTGGCATAGTTGAGCAAAGGTTCGCCCATGCCCATATACACAATATTCGTGAGTGGTGCCTGGAATTTTGTGTTGGCCTGCCGGGCTATTTCCACCACCTGATCATAAATTTCACCCGCTTCCAGGTTGCGCTTGCGATCCATGTACCCCGTAGCACAGAATGTACAGGTAAGCGAACAGCCTACCTGACTGCTCACGCAGGCAGTCATACGGTCCGTGGCCGGAATCAGCACGCCTTCTACCAGGTGCGCATCATGCAGCCGGAAAGCAGACTTAACAGTACCATCGTTGCTATGTTGCTGTTTATCGGTTGTAAGAGCATAAATGGCAAAATGGGTATTGAGCAATTCCCGTAACGGAAGCGATAGGTTCGTCATTTCGACAAAAGAACGAGCGGACTTTTTCCATAGCCATTCGTGGATTTGCTTGGCCCGGAAGCCAGGCTCCTTATGCTGCACTACCCAGGCTTTGAGCTGATCTAGCGAAAGCTTCCTTATGTCAGTTTTTATTTGATTCATGGTTGTTTTTTAACGTACCGAAGGCCCCTTCCGGTTTTTTATAAATCGTCAGTTCAGGAATCGAGGTACTCACTTTTCCAGTCACGAATGAGTTCACTACCAGCGGGTAACCATTCTACCGCTTTGGTAATAACCACGGGCGCAATAGGAACAACGTAAGGGTAGAGGTACGTTCCTTCGGTCCGGTGTGCCGGGATGTCAACCCCCATCGTGCTCAGCAACCAGAAGAAAACGCTGGCTCCGAACACCCACGTAAACAGCCCCACCGCAGCTCCGGCCAGGCTATCGAAGGTACCTAGCAGTGAATACTTCAATGACCGCCGAATGGAATAGCCAAATTGGTTGAGCAAAAAAACCGTTGGAAAAAAGATAACTGAAAAACCGATAAAGGGTAGAATCCGTCGCGCTACGGTATGCCCTACATGCGGCTCCAGAATCTCCATACCCAGCCCCAGAAACTTAAATCCGACAATCATAGCCACTACGAAGGCTACAATGCCCACGATTTCCACGAGCAGTCCCTTACGGTACCCATTTACCGCGCCCCACAGTAAAGGAATCAAAAGTAGGAGATCGAGTAATTTCAAATGAAAAGGCTGTCGGCTAGGGGCGGTCGAATTTGGTCAGATATCAAACCGCTCCTAGCATCTTGAAAGCTACTATAATGAATCAGCAATGTGAGAATAGAACTTTATCTCGCTCAAAAACTACCGCGCCAGTAAACTCTTGACCAGTGTCGAAACAGTTCGCCCGTCGGCCTGTCCGGCCAGTTCTTTGGTGGCTACACCCATGACTTTACCCATGTCCGAAGGACCAGTGGCCCCTACACGCCCGATGATATCTTCCAGCCGAAACTTGATTTCGTCTTCGGTCAACTGCCGGGGCATGAACTGTTCGATAACAGCCAGCTCGGCTTCTTCTTTGGACCACAAATCTTCCCGGCCCTGGGCCTGATAAATCTCGGCGGATTCGCGGCGTTGCTTGGCGGCCTTGGTCAAAAGTTTGAGCTCGGCATCCTCCGAGAGTTCGCCTGTGCTGCCGCTGCTGGTTTCTTCCAAAAGAATCAAGGATTTGATGGCTCGCAAAGCGCGTAGCTTATCCTGGTCTTTGGCCCGCATAGCGTCTTTAATATCCGATTCAACTCTGCTTTTTAGTGACATAGATGTAGTCCGGGTTTCCAGCCCGTCTGGTCAAAATGTTAAAATCAAGAGAAGTTCCTAACTTACCGAACAGAACAATTCCTAAAAAACATACGTTCGATAAGCGTAACTTTGCCACAAAGGTACGAAGTCTCTGCCATCAATCCATTTGTCCCTACCCATGACCCGACTCAGTGTAAATATCAATAAAATAGCTACCCTGCGTAACTCGCGCGGTGGCGATAATCCTAATGTAGTGAAGGTAGCCCTCGATTGTGAGCGCTTTGGTGCGCAGGGCATTACCGTGCATCCGCGCCCCGATGAGCGGCACATTCGCTATCAGGATGTCTATGACCTGAAAAAAGTCGTTACCACCGAATTTAATATTGAAGGTAACCCGTCTGAGCGGAAATTTGTGGATTTGGTACTGGCCAATGTACCCGCTCAGGTAACTCTGGTACCGGATGCATTGGGTGCTATTACGTCCAACGCGGGCTGGGATACCATTACCCACAAAGAACGACTTACCGATTTGATCGCTGAATTCAAAGAGGCGGGCATTCGGGTATCGGTGTTTGTAGATGCTGACGAGCGGATGGTCGAGGGGGCCAAAGCCTGCGGTGCCGACCGCGTGGAACTCTACACCGAGCCCTATGCCGAGGGGTACCTTGAAAATAAAGAAAAAGCGGTAACTCCTTTTGTAAAAGCCGCTGAAACCGCCCGCAGGGTAGGGCTAGGACTGAACGCCGGCCATGACCTCAGCCTGGACAATCTGCGATTTTTACAAAAAAGCATTCCGTGGCTCGACGAAGTTTCTATCGGTCATGCGCTCATTGCCGACGCGCTGTACTATGGTCTTGAAAACACGATTCAGATGTACCTGCGAGAGCTTGATCAATTTTAAATGAGCGACCAGTACAATGAATAGAATAAAACGGTGGTCGAAATATTAACTCCTTATCGGGTAGCCCTATCCGACATTCTCTAATTCGAAATTATTTTCATGCCTACCCCTCTGCCTATCCCTGATTTCATGCAAAAAGCAAACTCACTCCCTATCGTGGATGTGCGTTCGCCGGGCGAGTTTGCGCAGGGACATATTCCGGGAGCGGTGAATATTCCTTTGTTCAGCAACGAGGAAAGGGCGCAGGTAGGTACCACCTATAAACAGGTGAGCCAGGACGCAGCCCTGTTGCTTGGGTTGGAGTTGGTAGGCCCAAAGATGGCCGACTTCGTGCGGCAGTCGAAGGCCCTGGCTTCCGGAAAAGATATTCTGGTACATTGCTGGCGCGGAGGTATGCGCAGTGGCTCGTTTGGGTGGTTGCTCGAAACTGCTGGTATGCAGGTCAGTACATTGATAGGTGGCTACAAGGCTTTTCGGAATGAGGTTTTGACAGGGCTGGGAGCCCCACAGAATATCGTGGTACTAGGTGGAAAAACAGGTAGCGGGAAAACCGAAATTCTACACAAGCTTCGCGAAATGGGCGAGCAAGTCATTGACCTGGAAGGTATAGCCCATCATAAAGGCTCTTCCTACGGAGCAATTGGCCAATTGCCCCAGCCAAGCACTGAGCATTTTGAAAACGAACTCTACGCTCAGTGGCGACAACTTGACCCTACCCGGCGCGTCTGGGTCGAAGACGAAAGCCGCTCCGTGGGCCGCTGCCTGATCCCTGATGCCGTCTGGATGCAAATGCGGCATGCACCGCTGGTGCTGGTAGACATGGACAAAGCGGCGCGTATCGAACGGCTGGTGCGGGAATATGCCTGCTTTGATTTAAGTCTCCTTTACGAAGCTACCCACCGTATTGAGAAAAGATTGGGTGGACAACACCATAAAGCGGCCATTGCCGCCCTCGATCAAAAAGACTTCGCTACCGTCGCCGACATCACACTGACTTACTATGATAAAGCTTATCAGCATGGGGTAGGGGACCGAAGGGTAGTTCACACGCTAAAAACATCGGAAGATAATCCGGCGGATGTGGCGGAAAAGCTAGTGGCTGGGGTCAAGGATGATTTTGCGATTAAAGGGTAAGGGGTAAAAAGGTCAATGGCTTTTTTGCTTACAAAACGCGTTCATTAGGCTTCTAAGTCTGGTTTGACATCTACAAAGCCCTTGCCTGTTACCTTTTTTGCCTCTTTTATTTTCAATTTTACACCTCCTCTGGGGCGTAGCGTCACCATGGGATCAGGTACTACCATCTGATCGGGTGCAAGCAGGCTTACTTCAAAATCGCGTAATAAAATTGCCAGTACTAGCTGCATTTCCAGTAAGGCAAAATTATTGCCTATGCAAAGCCTCGGACCCCCTCCAAAGGGTAGGTAGGCATAGGTAGGGCGGCCTTTGGAATTTTCGTCCGAGAAGCGGTCAGGGTTGAAGGCTTCCGGTTCAGGCCAATAGTCAGGATGGCGGTGCAGCGAATAGGTACTGATCAGAAAGTAAGAATCGGCCGGAAAAGCATACGGGCCAAGAGAATCTTCGCTTAGCGACCGCCTCCCTACGATCCAGGCGGGTGGGTAGAGCCGAAGTACCTCCTGCACTACCTGCAGCGTATAGCGTAGTTCTTTTGCTTTTTCAAACGAAGAGGTACCTTCGGTAGCAAACACTTTTTGGCTCTCTTGTCTAATCCTTTGAGCTATTTCAGGGTGCTGAGCCAGCAGGTACAACGCCCACGATAGGGCATTGGCGGTAGTTTCGTGGCCGGCCATGAATATCGTCGTCACCTCATCGCGCAATTGACCATCCGACATCGTTTCGCCTGTTTCCTCATCGCGGGTATGCATCAGCATATCCAGCAGGTCGTCGTAGCGCAAGCCTGGATTCTGCTTACTTTGCGCGCGGCGCCCATTGATGATTTCGTAAATTACAGCTTCTACTTTTTCTACCGCCGCCAAAAAACGCACATTGGCGGGTGTCCGGTACTTCAGGGGGATACGGATGAAGCTCTTTAAAGTGGTATCGGCATAGTGCATGATATCATCGAGAGCGTCGGAAATGCCTGCTACCCGCTCGCCTACGTCGGTGCTGAACAAGGCTTTAGTCACGATATTCAGCGTCAACCGCAGCATATCTTGGCTGATGTCGCGCGGTTGAGAGGTAGCGTGCCTGTGCCAGTCGGCGGCCAGGTGCTCGGTTTCCTGCGCCATCATATCGGTCATCAGAGCCAGGCGTTGTTTATAGAAGGCGGGCTGGGCCAACTTGCGCTGCCGCCGCCAGAAATCCTCCTCGCTGGTAAGCAGACCATTCCCCAGAAAAATAGCTAGGATCTTGTACGCTTCGCTTTTATGATAATTGCGGTTGTTTTCCTGTAGAATATGCCGGGCATCGTCGGCTGTCTGAATCAGGGTAATGGCCCGCCCCAATAAATGGACCGTAGCCATACGGGGGTAGCGCTGCTGCACGCGCAGCAGAAAACCCAACGGATCGCGGACAAAAGCAAAGGTACTACCTACGCCGGGAAGCCCTTTATAGCGCGGTGGGGAAAGGATTGAGGTAGCCATAGAGGTCTAAATTGTTCGGATTGCCTTATCTTTGAAGTCTGATCAGTAATGATTTGAAACGAAGTATTATTTCTGATTCCGATATTTCGAGCAATTTTGCTAAAATAAATCTGCTATGTTATCCCGCATCACCATCGATCCGAACGTATGCCACGGCAAGCCTACTATCCGCGAGTCCAGGTTATTGGTAACAACGATACTAGAACTCCTGGCGGGGGGAGCTTCCTGGTCGGAGCTGCTAGAAGAGTACCCCAATCTGGAAGCCGATGATATCCGTGCCTGCCTGGATTATGCGGTTCAACTGGCACAATTCAAGTCTATTCCAGTAGCAGCATGAAGTTCCTAGTTGATGAACAATTGCCTAAACTTCTCGCTGACTGGCTACTGGAGAAGGGATATGATTCTGTTCATGTTTCCGCTTTGCTGACCAACACAAAGATTCCAGATGGCTATATTTGTGAACGCAGTATGACCGAATCACGTGTAGTAATTACTAAAGATAGCGACTTTTTTAATACATATCTCATCAAGAAGCAACCGTATAAATTGCTCTATATTACAACTGGAAATCTACGTAATCGCCCCCTACTTGATTTATTCAGGACATCATTTTCCCAACTGCTCACTATTTTAGAAAATGCTGAGGTGGTCGAATTGAATCAGCATACCATTAGAGCTTGGTTTTAGAGGTACCCGATTCTCAATCTATCAAAGATAACCATCCATTATCAACTGTCAACTCAATAAAATGTCCAAGAAAATTCAATCTGCCCTCATTTCTGTGTATTCAAAGGATGGTCTGGAACCACTCGTACGGTTGTTGCATCAGAACGATGTGAAACTTTATTCGACGGGAGGAACACAAACGTTCATCGAAGATCTCGACATTCCGGTTACGGCGGTGGAAAGCCTGACAGGGTACCCATCCATTTTTGGCGGTCGCGTCAAGACCCTGCATCCGGTCGTGTTCGGAGGGATTCTCTACCGTCGTGATCACGAAGGCGATGTGGCGCAGGCGCAGGAGTTCAATATTCCCGCCCTTGACATGGTCGTAGTAGATCTATATCCTTTTGAAGATACCGTAGCTTCGGGTGCCAGCGCGGAAGACATTATCGAAAAGATTGATATTGGCGGAATCTCTCTGATTCGAGCCGCGGCCAAGAATTTCAAGGATACACTGATCGTGTCATCGCGCGAGCAGTACGCCGATACGCTGAAATTACTTACTCAAAAAGAGGGTAGCACCGATGAAGACGACCGGCGCGAATACGCCGCCGCGGCGTTTGGTGTATCGTCGCATTATGATACGGCCATCAACCAATGGTTTGTCAAAGGAGAGGCTACCCAGGAGACTAGTGTACGTCATTTTGAAGAGCTGCCTTCGCAGTCGTTGCGTTATGGCGAAAACCCGCATCAGAAGGCTACCTTCTATGGCGACCTGGAGGCGCTGTTCAGTAAGCTGCATGGCAAAGAACTTTCCTACAACAACCTTGTGGATGTAGATGCTTGCGTGGGATTGATTGACGAGTTTCTGGATGCCGGACCTACCTTTGCCATCATCAAACATACCAATGCCTGCGGTATCGCTTCAGCCGCTACGGCCAAGGAGGCCTATCTCAACGCGCTGGCCTGTGATCCGGTATCGGCTTTTGGCGGTGTCGTGATTACCAATACCAATGTAGATGCTGAAACCGCCGAAGAGCTAAATAAGCTTTTCATGGAAATCCTGATTGCCCCCGCGTACAGCGAAGAAGCACTCCAAATTCTGCAATCCAAGAAAAACCGGATTCTGCTCAAGCGCAAGCCGCTCACATTGCCCGGCGAAATGTTCAAAACCATTCTCAACGGAGTACTTGCCCAGGATAAAGACAACGTGACGGAAACGGCCGATCAGATGACTACCGTGACCGAAAAAGCTCCGACCGAAGCCGAGCTGAAAGCCCTGGAATTTGCGCTGAAAGTGTGTAAGCACACCAAATCCAACACCATTGTTCTGGCACGGGAAAATCAACTGCTTGCCAGTGGTACCGGCCAGACCTCCCGCGTGGATGCCCTGCGCCAGGCCATTGATAAAGCCGCTGCGTTTGGCTTCGACCTGAACGGCGCGGTGATGGCTTCGGACGCTTTCTTCCCTTTCCCCGATTGCGTTGAAATCGCAAAAGAAGCAGGCATCACAGCCGTAGTGCAGCCCGGCGGTTCCATCCGCGACAAGGATTCCATCGCCTATTGCAATGCGAATGGCGTAGCGATGGTTACGACCGGAGTGCGGCACTTCAAGCACTAATAGAGGCATAAAGGCGCAAAGTAGTTAAGTGAGCGCCCAGCGACAGTTTGCTTTAAATTGATTCAAAAGAATTCTGTAAGTCAGCATTTTAAAAAGCCATTAGCTAACAGCTGTTAGCTAATGGCTACTTATAAGAAATGAATTTACTGAAAATCAGTTGGGCCAATCTGCGGGAAAAGAAGCTGAGTAGCTTTCTTAGTGGATTGCTGCTGACGCTGGGTATTGGAATAATCTCGCTGTTGCTATTACTAAACCAGCAACTCGATGCGCAGTTCAGGCGCAACCTCCGGGGTATCGACATGGTCGTAGGGGCCAAGGGTAGCCCACTGCAATTGATTCTGTCCAGCATTTATCAGATCGACGCCCCTACGGGCAATGTACCCTTGGCAGAGGTCAATAAGCTCAAAATGAATCCCTTCGTCAAAACGGTAATCCCGCTTTCGATGGGCGACAATTATAAGGGCTTTCGGATCGTAGGTACCACGCCACGCTACGTCGAACATTTTGAAGCAAAACTGGCGGCAGGAAAACTGTTTGCGACTACGCTGGACGCAACTCTCGGCAGCAAGGTAGCCGAAGCCTCGGGCCTGAAGGTAGGGGATACCTTCGCCAGCGCCCACGGACTGGACGAGGAAGGCGATGCCCACGGGCAGGTCCACTACCGGGTGGTAGGTATTTTTGAGCCCAATGGCTCGGTGGTAGATCAACTCATCCTCACCGATCTCAGTAGCGTGTGGGCCATTCATGAACACGCTGAGGTACCCCCAGTGGGTAGCAAGCCGAACGACCCCGCCCACGAGGTACCTGACCCGGAATTTGCGCCCGTGACGGCGGATGAAAAAGAGGTCACCAGTGCACTCATCGAGTTTCGTAGCCCGATGGGTCTGGTAGCACTGCCCCGGCAGATCAATGCTAACACATCTATGCAGGCGGCTTTGCCCAGCATCGAGATCAATCGGCTTTTCTCTCTACTGGGTGTGGGCATCGAAACACTCCGTGCGCTGGCGCTGGTCATTATGCTCATTGCCGGAGCCAGCGTATTCGTTTCCCTTTACAATTCGCTCAAAGACCGCAAGTACGAGATGGCCCTGATGCTTTCGATGGGGGCTACCCGGACGCGATTGTTTTTGCTGTTGCTGCTGGAAGGGTTGTTTTTGGCGGTGTTGGGCTACGGAGCAGGCATTTTGTTGAGTCGCGTCGGACTATGGCTATTCAGCCGCGCTGCAGAGCAGGACTTGCATTATTCGCTCGATCAGTTTGGTCTTTTGCCCGAAGAAATATACTTGCTGGGCGGGGCCTTACTTATTGGTGTATTGGCCGCTGCCCTGCCCTCGCTGGGAGTCTATCGCCTCAATATCTCGCGAACCTTAGCCGAAGACTAGGCCAGGGTACTTGCTTTTTGAATGGGATTTGGGTTATTTTTGTTAAAACAATCATTCGTAGTGTATGTTCCGTAAAGGAATTACGTAAAACTTAACCCCGATTCACCGAATCCAATACTATGAGGAGATATTCGCGTACCTTGATCCTGGGCCTTGTTGCTACTTTTATCTTGTCGTTTACGCCGGCGGCTGTTCCCGTCAAGCTCACCTGGGAAACCCTCCGTGACGTGACCTTCAAGAAAAAATGGTACCCCGATGAGTCGGTGTACATGCTGTACCCTACCTTCGGTCCGGCGGTACAGAAACTGAAAGGCAAGGAAGTGAGCATCACAGGCTACATTCTGCCCATTGACCTCGACGCCAATATGTATGTGCTATCGGCCTTTCCGTACAGCGCCTGTTTTTTCTGCGGTGGCGCGGGACCCGAGTCGGTGATGGCGTTGAAGTTTAAGAAAAATCCCCGCAAGTTCAAGACCGACGAACGGCTTACCTTCAAAGGTACCCTAAGCCTGAATGCCGACGATATCTACCAGATGAACTACGTGCTGGAAAGCGCCGAGATAGTGGAATAATAGGTACCCCGTCAGCGCCGGGCTATGGTAGGAGTACCTTGGAGCGGTTTCAGGAAAATTAGCGAACCTTTATTGCGCGCGATGACCCAGGTAGGTACCCCGGCGATCGTTATTTTTTTCATATCCCGAATCTCACCGTCGAGCCGGAAGCCTGTGTCGATCGGTGATTGCGATTGAAAGGTACCTTTTCCTTTATTCAACAGGACCAGCCCGTAGCTAGAATCATAGCGACCCTGAAAGGGGCTGACGCCTGCGTAATTGCCGCCTCCCAGCAGGTCGGGCCGCCCGTCGCCATTGACATCGGCGACGGCCAGCGCAAAAAGCTTCGATACCTGCGCCTGCCAGGGTAGATCATGGCTGACAAACCCTCCATCGCGATTTTCCAGATACACCGATTCGAATTTCTGAACTTCCAGTTTCCGGGCATCCCGTAGTTCTTCGGGCTTGAAGATTTCGTCGATAGTTTTTCCGGCAAAGGATTTATAATCGGGGAATCGCTTGTTAATGATCGTTGGAATCCGTTTTCCAAGCTCATCCTTAGAAGATACCGGGTACCAGCGGTCCCCGGCTCCGTAGGCCAGTACCTGTTCCATTCCCTTGTTACCGTCAAAATCTTTCACCCACATTTTCAGTCCCGAATCGGGCGTTTTCTGGAATTTAGTATTGGCTCCCAGATTCCCCGCGACGAGATCGGTATCGCCGTCCCCATCAAAATCAGCGGCTACTACGCACTGCCACAGGCCGGTAGGGGTACTATATTTTTGAGCTTCATCCGCAGAAAGCTTTCCGTTTTTATTCAGAAATACGCTGACGGGCATCCAGTCGCCTACTACCACCAGGTCCTTGATGCGGTCGCCATCGATATCGGCCCATAGCGCATCGGTGACCATACCTGCCTGGCGAAGCTTGGGGGCTAGTTGGTCTGTTTTATCCGTAAAATGCCCTTTGCCATCGTTAATCAGCAGGTAAGAGCGAGGTACCTCCCCGTACCCAAAAGCCACGACTCTACCTCCCACGAACAGATCCAGATCACCATCATTATCTACATCAAAAGGCCGTACGCACGATTTGTTGTCGTACATGGGGGGAAGCGCCTTTGGAGCGCGCTTGAAATTGCCCTGACCGTCGTTGAGGTACAAGCGGTCAAACTGCTCGGGCATTTGGTCGTAAAATTCATTTCCGCCCGATACTACGTACAGGTCGGGGTACCCGTCGCGATTGGCGTCAAAAAAGACGGCGTCGGTATCTTCAAAAGTCGAATCGGCTCGGAAATCCGGTTGAAGACTCTTCGTAAACCTACCCTGAGTATCCTGGATAAAAAGCGAACCGAGTTGCCATTTGGCTCCGCCTACATAAAAATCTTCGCGGCCATCGCCATTGACATCCGCTACGGCTAACTTGGGTCCTTCGGTCGAAACCAGAAAGGGCATCAGGCTTTCGCGGTAAAAGTCATAGTACAGGTTTTCATCATGGCGATAGGCAATCGGGTAGGTACCTGTGACATCTTCAAAAAGCTTTGCGTCGGGTTGGCTGACGATCCGCGCTGCTACATCGGGTACCGCCGGGTAGGTACCTTCGTACTTGACGACTAACCGCTGGTTGGCTTTGACCCCCGAAAGTACCTGGACGGACTGATTGGGCCAGACGATCAGCAAGCTGTCTATACGCGTGTTATTTCCCAAACCAAAGTGCGCAATGGGTTCACTGCTCGACTCGAAACCGCGCGTTGTGGACAACTGCTGCATTTGGATCGAGGTACCCTGCTTAAGGACTACCTTGGCCCCCAAAGCGGACGTATTGCCCGGGTACCCTTCCAGCTTCACACGTAGGTAGCCTGAAGAGGCGCTGTCCGAGTTAGAAGTCGAGCTGGTTTGGTTTTGATAAAAGAGCGAAGGTTCGTTGAGGTTATTGGTGACCAGGTCCAGGTCACCATCATTGTCAAAGTCGGCGTAGGCCGCGCCATTCGAAATCGTGGGGGTACCGAAGCCCCATACTTCGGACTTATTTTGAAAGACTAATTCTTTACTGCCCCGGAACAGGTAGTTGTGTACTTTTCCCTGCGGCATCATGCTCATGGCCCGCTTATCCAGGTCGTACGACGTTTCGGGTGCGTAGCGCAGGGAGTCGTCGGCGGCGTATTTGGCGTAATCGAGGTTATTGGGCCGATGGGCGATACCATTACTGACGAACAGGTCCTTAATGCCGTCGTTGTCGTAGGCGGCTAGCAACGGCGACCAGCGCCAGTCGGTAGCCACTACACCCGCCATGGCACCGATCTCCATGAATCCCTGACCCGATTGATTGATCTGCAAGCAGTTGCGGCTCAACTGGGGCATGTAGCCGAAGGATAGTTTAAACAGAAAAATATCGAAAGAATCTTCGCCCACGGACGATTTTTCAATCGTTTCGTCTTCGGGGTACATATCCAGGGTTACGAGGTCGGGGTAGCCGTCGTTGTTGACATCGGCCATATCGTTGCCCATCGAGTAACGGCTGGTGTAGCGGAATAGGTCACGGCTTCGGTTGGTGAAGGTACCATTGCCGTTGTTGAGGTAGCAATAATCGTCTTCGTGAAAATCGTTGGATACGTAAATGTCGTCCCAGCCATCGTTGTTCAGGTCGCCCACAGCTACCCCCAGGCCGTAGCCCATCGCAGCACCGAAGATTCCGGCTTTTTCGCTCACGTCTTTGAATTTGACGGGGGAGGATGGTGAGGATTTCGTATCACTCAACTGACTTTCGTATAGGTGGTCCCCGGCCTGATGATCACGAAGGTTACGGGTCGTGACGCGGTCATAGCTACGGGAAGTATGAACGGCATGGTTGAGCAGGTAGCAGTCCAGATCACCGTCGCGGTCATAGTCGAAAAATACGGCCTGGGTCGAAAAACCAGTAAAATCGAGTCCATACGCCGCAGCCTTTTCCGTAAATGTCAGGTCGCCATTATTAATATATAGCTCGTTGGCACCTTCCATACCCCGGAAGTTGCCAACGGCTGACACGTAAATATCAAGCAGTCCGTCGCCGTTGACATCGGCCATGGTAACGCCCGTTTGCCAGTCCGAGTAGCCTTCTACGCCTGACTGTTCGGTAATATCCTCGAATTTGAAGTCCCCCTTATTGAGGTAGAGCTTGTTTTTCCCTTGATTGGACACAAAGTACACATCCGTGAGGCCGTCGTTATTGATATCTCCGGTAGCTACGCCGCCGCCATTGTAGAAGTACAGGTAATCCAGTAAGTTGACTTTTTCATTACCTATCACCCGATTGACAAAACCCACGCCCGTACTGGTGGAATCTTTTACAGAAAAAAGCGCCTTTTCCTGACTTTTTTTATCGGTTTTACAAGCCTGAATACCCCAAAAAAGGAGTAAAGCAATGATTGGTTTTATAGGATTCATAGGTAGGTAAATACGGGATATTTGATTCTGCATTTTTTAAAATATCAGGTTCAGGTCAGCGCCTGGCTGCCAGGATTTCAGGGGTATAGTTAGATCCTGAATGAGTACTCTGGGCTTGAAATTTACTTGGCCTGGTATACCTGTACCTTGCTGTTGTTGGTACCCAGCATAATTTGCCCCTGCTTGAGCTGCTTCATGGCCCGTACCTGATTATAAGCCCATAAGCCTGTTTCGGCCGGGGCCTTCACCTCGAAACCCCTCGGACCGTTGCGCAGGATGAGCCCCCGGAGGGCATCGTACCGGCCCAATTCGGGGAGTACGTCGTAGTTGTTGCCTGCAATAGCCAGATCCATCCGGCCGTCGTGGTCATAGTCGAAGGGAAGAATGGCGTATATGGGCGAGAGTTGAGCCTGTCGAGGCAAGGGCAGATACGTAAAGGTAGCCGCTGCCGCCCGTGAGTCGTTGCGTAGAATAGCCGACTCGCCCGTGAAAACTTTTTTATGTACGGCCCCGGCCAGTTGCGCCGGGCTGAGGATTTCGCTCAAGGTCTTGCCAGCGTATTCTTTGTTGAGGACAAATTTTTTCTTCAAAGAAGGCATGGCCCGTAGCAAGTCGGGCTTCATCAGCATAGGGTAGGGTACCCCACTTTCATCGGGACAAGTAATAATCTGTTTGATCTGCCCATTGCTATCGAAGTCTTTTACGTAGAGCTCGACGGGCGTCTGCTGACTCGCTTTGAGGCTGGAATTGAGGCCCAGGTTTCCGGCAACCAGGTCCAGGTCTCCATCCTGGTCAATGTCTACTGCTTCCACGGTATTCCACCAGCCATTGGTTTTTACGGGCTCCCCTTTTTCATTCTTGACTACTTCGGCCGATTGCAGTTCGAGTTTGGTACGCTTATTTTTAAAAATCGTGATCGGCATCCAATCTCCTACTACGACCAATTCAGGGTAGGTGTCGCCATCGAGATCGGCCCAACAGGCATCTGTGACCATACCGAGTTGTGCGATTTGCGGAATATACCGTCGGGTAAAATTCTTGAAAGAGCCGGTACCGTCGTTGGTGAGTAGGTAGCTGGGGGGATCAATGCCGTATTGACCCGATTTGAGCCGCGAACCAATGAATACATCCACGTCGCCATCTTTGTCGTAGTCCGCCACGGCCACGCAGGAGGCATTGATCGTTAGGTTCGGAAAGGTACTGCTTCGGGTAAAGGTACCTTTGGCATCATTGAGATACAGCCGGGGAAGCAGGGTAGGATCGTTGTCGCGGAATTCGTTGCTACCCGAAACGACTAACAAGTCTTGATCTCCGTCGTTGTCGGCGTCAAAAAATACTGCATCCGAAGCCTCCACATTGGTTTCCTGCGTGAAGAGTTCTGGCGTGCGGTCCGTAAAACTTCCGTCCTTTTTCTGGACATACAGCTTACCGCCCTGCCCGATAGCCCCACCCATATACACATCGTCCAGGCCATCGCCGTTTACATCGCCTACGGCCAGGGCTGGTCCCAGCCGCGAATACATCTGCTTGAGCAATGGGTTTTGATTGTAGTCGACATAGTCGGACTCCCGGTGCACAAAATCAAGACCACTGGATGCCGAGATATCATTGAATAGTTGTTGGCTCTGGCTGCTGGCCGGTAGCCAGGCTTCGGTTGCCTTCTGTTGATCCAGCACGTAGGTAGAGTCGGCACGTACGGCCCGAAGTACCTGCTGACGATCATTGGGCCATACTACGGTTACGGAATCGACCACAGGTTTTTTCCCTAGCCCAAATACCAGCCGCAAGTCTACAGATGACTCGAAACCGCGGTTGGGCATTTGCTGGAGCATCTGAGTACGGTCGCCCTGATGTACGTATACTTTGGTGCCAATGGCGTTCCGATTCTGTTTTTCACCCGAAAGCTTGAATTTGATGTAGTGAAAATCAGGCTGTTGGTTGGTGTTGTTGCGATAGACCGACAGCGGACTGTTGACATTATTGACGATCAGATCCAGATCGCCATCGTTGTCCAGGTCACCATAGGCAGCCCCGTTCGAAAACGACGGCGTAGCTAGTCCCCAGTCTTCGGCCTTGTTAGTGAAGGAGAGATTACCGTTATTTTTAAACGCATAATTGGCCAATGGCTCCGATGGCATGTTATCGATAAACTTCCGGTAGTCGAATTTGCGGGTACGGCTGGCCTCGGCAATGTTGGCCGGATCGGCCAGGAAGGCCATAAAATCTTGGTTGGTCAAATCACGGTTAATAGCATTGGCTACAAAAATATCCTTCTCGCCATCGGAGTCCATGTCGAAAATCAGAGCGCCCCAGCTCCAGTCGGTAGCATGGGTACCGGTAAACCGGGCTATTTCGCTGAACCAGGTTTTGCCATCCGGTGCTCCCGACTGATTCAGCTGCAGGGAGTTTTGCATGTACTGATAATGAAAATCGCGCGCTTCTTTCAGTTTCATCAGGTCGTACCCCTCAAACGTAGAGGTGAGTTTCAGGCGTCGGTCGGTGGCGGGCAGCATGTCTGTGACGTAGATATCCAGTTTCCCATCGTTGTTGATGTCGGCAATATCGGCTCCCATAGAAGACAGG
>Ga0114915_1000615_pt1 | contig 16056 bp, 11 predicted proteins | sample MalvirAntarct_55_FD_87288 | JGI IMG/M metagenome (GOLD analysis project Ga0114915, IMG submission 87288) | Marine viral communities from the Global Malaspina Expedition - Malaspina viral metaG Antarct_55 | ecosystem: Environmental > Aquatic > Marine > Oceanic | place: South Georgia Island...
AGGTGTAAACGGAGCACAAGGTGCTCAAGGTAATAGTGGTTCATCAGGATCAAGTGGTACTTCAGGATCTTCAGGTTCTTCAGGTACTTCAGGCTCATCTGGTTCATCGGGTGCTACAGGTGCCCAAGGAGCTCAAGGTGCTACAGGAGCTCAAGGTGCTGCTGGTTCAAGTGGTTCATCAGGTATTTCTGGTGTAAACGGAGCTCAAGGTGCCCAAGGTAATAGTGGTTCATCAGGTTCAAGTGGTACTTCAGGTTCATCAGGTTCAAGTGGTACTTCAGGTTCTTCAGGTTCAAGTGGTACTTCAGGATCTTCAGGTTCATCAGGTGCCACAGGTGCTCAAGGTGCTCAAGGTGCTACAGGTGCCCAAGGAGCTCAAGGTGCTCAAGGTGCTCAAGGTGCAGCTGGTTCAAGTGGTTCATCAGGAATTTCAGGTGTAAATGGTGCTCAAGGTGCACAAGGACCACAAGGTCCACAAGGCGCTCAAGGTGCTGCTGGTTCAAGTGGTTCATCAGGATCATCTGGTTCCTCAGGTGCTACAGGTCCACAAGGTCCTCAAGGTTCACAAGGTGCTCAAGGACCACAAGGTCCACAAGGTGCTCAAGGTGCAGCAGGTTCAAGCGGTTCATCAGGATCATCTGGTTCATCAGGTGCTACAGGTGCTCAAGGTGCTCAAGGACCACAAGGTCCTCAAGGTTCACAAGGTGCTCAAGGTGCAGCTGGTTCAAGTGGTTCATCAGGATCATCTGGTTCATCAGGTGCTACAGGTCCACAAGGTTCACAGGGTGCTCAAGGACCACAAGGTCCTCAAGGTTCACAAGGTGCTCAAGGTGCAGCTGGTTCAAGTGGTTCATCAGGTATTTCTGGTGTAAACGGAGCTCAAGGTGCACAAGGACCACAAGGTCCACAAGGTTCACAAGGCGCTCAAGGCGCTCAAGGTAATGCGGGTTCAAGCGGTTCATCAGGATCATCTGGTTCATCAGGTGCTACAGGTCCACAAGGTTCACAAGGTGCTCAAGGACCACAAGGTTTACAAGGTGCTCAAGGTGCTGCTGGTTCAAGTGGTTCATCAGGAATTTCAGGTGTAAACGGAGCACAAGGTGCACAAGGACCACAAGGTCCACAAGGTTCACAAGGCGCTCAAGGTGCAGCAGGTTCAAGTGGTTCATCAGGATCATCTGGTTCATCAGGTGCTACAGGTCCACAAGGTTCACAAGGTGCTCAAGGACCACAAGGTCCACAGGGTGCTCAAGGCGCTCAAGGTAATGCAGGATCAAGTGGTTCATCGGGATCAAGTGGTTCATCAGGTGCTACAGGTCCACAAGGTTCACAAGGTGCTCAAGGACCACAAGGTCCTCAAGGTTCACAAGGTGCTCAAGGCGCTCAAGGCGCTCAAGGTAATGCAGGTTCAAGCGGTTCTTCAGGTGAATCAATCACAGGAGCCCAAGGTGCTCAGGGTCCACAAGGACCACAAGGTTCACAAGGTGCTCAAGGTGCTCAAGGACCACAAGGTCCTCAAGGTTCACAAGGTGCTCAAGGTGCTGCGGGTTCAAGTGGTTCTTCAGGTATCTCAGGTGTAAATGGAGCTCAAGGTGCTCAAGGACCACAAGGTCCACAAGGTTCACAAGGTGCACAAGGACCACAAGGTCCTCAAGGTTCACAAGGTGCTCAAGGTAACGCTGGTTCATCTGGTTCTTCAGGTGAATCAATTACAGGAGCCCAAGGCGCTCAAGGACCACAAGGTCCTCAAGGTTCACAAGGCGCTCAAGGTGCTCAAGGACCACAAGGTCCTCAAGGTTCACAAGGTGCTCAAGGTGCTGCGGGTTCATCCGGTTCTTCAGGTGAATCAATTACAGGAGCTCAAGGTGCACAAGGACCACAAGGTCCTCAAGGTTCACAAGGTGCTCAAGGACCACAAGGTCCTCAAGGTGCTCAAGGTGCTGGTGGTTCAAGTGGTTCATCAGGTATTTCAGGTGTAAATGGAGCTCAAGGTGCACAAGGACCACAAGGTCCACAAGGTTCACAAGGTGCTCAAGGACCACAAGGTCCTCAAGGTTCACAAGGTGCTCAAGGACCACAAGGTCCACAAGGCGCTCAAGGTGCACAAGGACCACAAGGTCTACAAGGCGCTCAAGGTGCTTCGGGTTCATCCGGTTCTTCAGGTGAATCAATTACAGGAGCTCAAGGTGCACAAGGACCACAAGGCCCACAAGGTTCACAGGGTGCTCAAGGTGCTCAAGGACCACAAGGTCCTCAAGGTTCACAAGGCGCTCAAGGTAATGCAGGTTCATCCGGTTCATCAGGTGCTACAGGTCCACAAGGTTCACAAGGCGCTCAAGGACCACAAGGTCCACAAGGTTCACAGGGTGCTCAAGGTGCTCAAGGACCACAAGGTCCACAGGGTGCTCAAGGTGCAGCTGGTTCAAGTGGTTCATCAGGTATTTCTGGTGTAAATGGTGCCCAAGGTGCTCAGGGTCCACAAGGTCCTCAAGGTTCACAAGGTGCTCAAGGACCACAAGGTCCTCAAGGTTCACAAGGTGCTCAAGGTGCTCAAGGACCACAAGGTCCACAGGGTGCTCAAGGTGCAAGTGGATCATCAGGTTCATCAGGTGCTACAGGTCCACAAGGTTCACAAGGTGCCCAAGGACCACAAGGTCCTCAAGGTTCACAAGGTGCTCAAGGTGCTCAAGGACCACAAGGTCCACAAGGTTCACAGGGTGCTCAAGGTGCTCAAGGACCACAAGGTCCACAGGGTGCTCAAGGTGCACAAGGTGCTCAAGGTAACGCTGGTTCAAGTGGTTCATCAGGTGCTGCAGGTCCTCAAGGTTCACAAGGTGCTCAAGGACCGCAAGGTCCTCAAGGTTCACAAGGTGCTCAAGGTGCTCAAGGTGCAGGTGGATCATCAGGTTCATCAGGTATTTCTGGTGTAAATGGTGCCCAAGGTGCTCAAGGTGCAGCTAATCAAGGTGCTCAAGGTGCAGCTAATACAGGTGCTCAAGGTGCTCAAGGTGCAGCTAATCAAGGTGCTCAAGGTGCAGTAGGTTCTCAAGGTGCTCAAGGTGCAGCTAATACAGGTGCTCAAGGTGCAGTAGGTTCTCAAGGTGCTCAAGGTGCAGCTAATACAGGTGCTCAAGGTGCAGCAGGTGCTCAAGGTGCAGCTAATACAGGTGCTCAAGGTGCAGTAGGTTCTCAAGGTGCTCAAGGTGCAGCTAATACAGGTGCTCAAGGTGCAGCAGGTGCTCAAGGTGCAGGTGGTCCTCCAGGAGGTGGTGGTACACAAGGTGCTCAAGGTGCAACAGGCCCAACAGGAGGTTCTAATACACAAGTACTCTTTAATAATAGTGGTACTTCTGCTGGTAATGGTGATTTAACATTTACTACTAGTGGAGGAATATTAACTGCTCAAAGGTTAAATGTAGGATTAGGTGCTGGGACTAATAGTACTGATGGTTTAATTAGAGCTCAAAATGATATAATAGCATTTGCTTCTTCAGATAGAAGATTAAAAACTAATATATCAAATATATCAGATGCTTTAGATAAAGTAAGTAAGTTAAATGGTGTTGAATTTGATTGGCTAGAATTTGAAGAAAATAAAAATCAGAAAATTCATGCCAATGAAGGACACGATGTAGGTGTTATAGCTCAAGAAATTGAACCTATATTCCCAGACTTAGTTGATACTAGAACTAATGGATATAAAGCTGTTAGGTATGATAAATTAGTAGCTGTATTAATTGAAGCTATAAAAGAACTTAATGATAAAATTTCAAAATAATCATTAAAAGTAAATTTGTTACTTAAAAACAAGTGTCGTATATTTAATTAATTTTATTTATACGACACTTTTAACAAACTAATTAGGAGTTATAACATATTGTTTATATATTACAAGTTATGGAATTAAAACCAATCATCCCTATAGATTTAAATGTAGATCAAACTAATTACTATTGGTTTAAAGAAGGGTTTACTTTAAATGAAATCAAATCCATTGAAAATTTATCAATGGATTTTCCTTATGAAAAAGCAACTACAGTATCATCCGAACCTGAAAGTGAAGCTAGAAAAAGTAAAATTAAGTGGTTACACCTAAATTCTAAAACTGATTGGGTTTATAATAAAATAGTAGATATGGCTATAGAGGCTAATACTACATGGAAATTTAATCTTCATTCAATTATAGATTCAATCCAATATACAGAGTACTATGAAGGTGGTGGTCAATATGATTGGCATGTTGATATAGGACCTAAAGATATCTCTCATAGAAAAGTCTCGGTAACAATTCAACTTTCAGATACTAATGATTATGAAGGTGGAGACTTAGAATTATGGACAGGTAGTGGTCATTTTAAATTACCTAGAGATAAAGGAGTAGCAACATTTTTTCCTAGTTTTACTATGCATAGAGTAACTCCTGTAACTAAAGGAATAAGAAAAAGCCTAGTCTTATGGATAGGTGGAGAACATTATAAATAAACTTAAAATTAAATTAAAATGAGAATATCCTCAATGGTAGTAGATGATTTCTATTCAGATGTAGATGATGTTAGACAATTAGCTTTACAACAACCTTTTGATGTAAAAGGTAATTATCCGGGTCATAGAACTAAATCTTTTTTAAATGATTCTATTAAAGGACTTATTCAACGTCTTATTTACCCCCAAACAGGTGAAGTTACTTGGTGGGGAGGTGAATACTCAGGAGCATATCAATATACTACTAAAAATGATAAAAGTTGGATACATGCAGATCATACCTCAAATTGGGCAGGTATAATTTATTTAACCCCTAATGCTCCTTCTTCAGGAGGAACTGGGTTTTTTAAACATAAAGAAACTGGTCTTACTACAGCACCCTATAAAGAAGATGGTACTTATGATGATACCATTATGAGTAAAATTTATCAAGATTCTCAAGATTATGATAAGTGGGAAATGACTGACCAAATTGCAAATGTATATAATAGGTTAATACTATATAGGGGTGACATGTTTCACCAATCTTTAGAATATTTTGGTGATAACATTTCTAATGGTAGATTATTTCAAACTTTCTTTTTCAATACTGAATTTTAATGCTTAAGACAAAAAAACCAAGTGCTATAATTTATGGGTTAGAAGAAAAAGGAACATTAACATTAATGTCTGATGTTTATTTTGAAGAAAATTTACAAGAAGAAGTTATAGTTTATTCTCTACCCTATACTGATAATGTAGGACAGGACTTTGCCCAATTCACCCCAGATCTAATCATTTATTTAGATAATAGTGGGGTCATTTTAAATAATGAATACTTAATTTCAAAAACGCGTACATATCCAACATCATTCCCCCCACTTAATATTTTAGCAAATGATATTGTATGCCAGTCAACATTTATTACTTGTAAAAATATTTCTCCTTTTTTCTCAATATTTACTCCTACTTATAAAACAGGAGAAAGAATTAAAAGAACTTATGAAAGTATAAAAAATCAAACTTACGGAAATTGGGAATGGGTTATTTTAGATGATTCACCAGATGATGAAACTTGGAATATTATTAATGATTTAGCTAAACAAGATTATAGAATTAAACCTTTTAAATTAAATCCTATAACTGGAGGTAATGTAGGTTTAGCCAAAAATAGAGCAGCTTCATTATGTGAAGGTGATTGGTTAGTTGAATTAGATCATGATGATGCCTTAATAAGTACTTGCTTAGAAGATTGTTATAAAGCCTCTATAAAATACCCAGATGCAGGTTTTATTTACACTGATGTATGTGAGTTATATGAAAATGGTGAAATGAAATCCTATGGTCATATAGGTAAAGATTGGTATGCTAACCCAACTAATCCCTTTGATTTTGGGTATGCAGGACATACTTGGGTAGAAGCTGATGGTAAATCTTATTTGAACCATCACTACCCTGAAATAAATCCTTTAACTATTAGGTTTAATATTTCTATGCCTAATCATGCAAGAATGTGGAAAGCTGAAGTTTATAAAGCAATAAAAGGTCATAATAAAAACCTTCCAGTAGCTGATGATTATGAGTTAATAGTACGTACATTTTTAAATACGCGGATTATTCACGTACAAAAAATGTTATACTTACAGTATAATGATGGCAATAGTACTGTAGATAACAACAGTAAAGACATAAATAGACGCGCAAGATTAATACGAGACTATTATGATTCCCAAATACATGATCGTATCTTACAGTTAAATAAAATAGATTGGAATTGGGACGAAAATCTGTTCCATTCTCAAAAATATTTAAATAAAACAGGATTGAGAAAATATTATAAAGAAGAGGAAGTTTTAAATTATATATTTAAGCAATGAAAAAAATATGTTTAGGTTTTTTAATAGGCCATACAAGAGGAGCTACAATTACAATAGATGGTGAAGTTAAAGTTTCTATTGCTAATGAAAGAATTACACGTCTCAAAACAGATTCATCAAAAGCTATTCCAATAGAATCAATTGATTATTGTTTAAATGCTTTAGGACTTACTTATAATGATGTTGATTTATATGTGTATAATACTACACAAGAAAATGCTGATATCCCTAATAATTTTCAACAACTTACAGGACAGCCTTTAGATAAATTAAAATTTCTCCCCCATCATATGGCTCATGCCTATTCAACTTTTTATGCTTCAAATTTTGAAGAAGCTGTAGTAGTTGTAGCGGATGCTATGGGTTCATTATATAATGATGATACTCCTATAAAAGATTGGTATCAATTAGATGAATCTAATTTAAATAAAGATCAACAATGGAGTGAAGGATATTCAATTTATAAATTTACTAAAAACCAATTACTCCCTGAATCAGTTTATAAAAAATGGGTTAAATTTCCCTTCTCAATACATGATGAAGGTTCAATTGGTTATCTCTATGGTATGGGGGCACTACAATTAGTTTATGATGAAAAAGGTAATACATGGTCTTCTGGTAAATTAATGGGGTTAGCTTCGTATGCTAATAAAGATTGGGTATCCAAACATCCTGAATATTCTATTAGAACTGAAAATGATTTACAAGTAACTACAGAACCCATTATGGAAGATACTGTAAATTATAAATCAGACTTTCAATCAAAAGCTAATGTTGCGGGTCTATATCAAAGAGAACAAGAATTAAATTCATTACATTTAGTTAAAATGGCTAAAAACATGACAAACATGGATAATCTTTGTGTTGTTGGAGGTTCATTTTTAAATTGTAATACAAATGAATTAATATTACAATCAAAATTATTTAAAAATAGCTACTTCTTACCTCCAGCAGATGATAGTGGAGTTGCTTTAGGGTGTGCTTTCTATGGAAGTACCTTACTTACAGGAAAAACTCATCAAAATACTGAGTGGATGACTCCTTATTTAGGTAAGACATATTCTGATCAAGAAATAAATTTAGATATAACTAAGTTTAATAATATTAAAGTTTCTAGACTTACTGAAGAAAAATCTATTCAATTAGCAGCCCAATACCTATCAGAAAATAAGGTTATTGGTTGGTTTAATGAGGGTTCTGAAAGTGGCCCCAGAGCATTAGGTAATCGTTCTATTCTTGCTAATCCAAGTTCTAAATGGATGGTTGAATATATTAATAGTGAAATTAAAAAACGAGAATGGTATCGCCCATTTGCCCCATCAGTATTATTTGAAGAACAAAGTAAAATATTTGAATTAGACGTCTATTCACCTTATATGTTAGTAACAACTAGTGTTAAACCTGAATGGAAAGACAAAATCCCAGGAGTTACTCATTTTGATTATACTTCGCGATATCAATCCGTTACAAAAGAATCTAACCCCAAATATTATAAATTAATATCTGAATTTAATAATTTAACAGGTCTTCCTGTAGTTTTAAACACTTCATTTAATGGACCTGAAGAACCTATTGTAGAAACCCCCTATGATGCTATAAAAACTATGTTAACCCATGGTCTTTATGCCGTATTTATTGATAATTATATAATTACTAAAAAATGAAAAAACCACCCCATATTAAAATCGTAATGAACGCCATGGTTGGTAGTGAAGAAGCTACTATTACCAGAATGTTAGAATCTGTTGTTGATTATATTGACTACTATGTAGTTCAGTGTAATGGTTCTGATAATACTCGAAGTATTATTGATAATTTTTTTATGGAAAGAAACATACCAGGGTTTACTTATGAAACTAAATGGGAATACCCAGGATTTAATAGAGATCATACATTACAAACATGTTTGAAATCAAACCATGATTGTGATTGGATCTTACGTATGGATGCTGATGAACAATTATCTGTTGATGAAACCTTTGATTGGGAAATCTTTACAGATACATCAATTAATAGCTTTAATATTACAGCAGATCCTGGAAATTCATTATACTTCCGTACTTGGTTATGGAATGCTAAACTTCCATGGTTTTTTCAAAATGATAAAAGACATGAAACTATTCATTTACCTGATGTAGGTGAGGAGTTTCAACGAATAAATCTACCTTCTAGTTTTAGACAAATAATTACTAATGATGGAGAAACTTGGTTTGCTCCTATGAAATTTTTAACTGATGCTTTAGAGCTTGAATTAGACAAAATTCCATCAAATAAAGTATTAGAAGATAATTATCATTTATGGTATATTGCAAAATCCTATAGTGATGCTTATAGAGATCCTAATAATTTACCTTTTGGTCAAGCCCATTCAGAAGAATATGCACGTAGAGTTATATTTTATTATACTCAATATTTAAACAAATTGCATGATTTTGAACAAAATCAACACCCAAATAAATTAGATGATATGGGTTATTATGCCTGTATATTAATGGCGGAAGCATATGGTTGGATTGGTGATAATGAAAAACAAGTTTATCTTTTAGAAAAAGCTACTTTATTTAACCCTAATAGAAATGAACATTATATTAAATTAGCTTTATATTATCAATCTAAAAAACAATATAATAATATGGTATCAATTACAACTAAATTAATAGATACTAATAGACCTAACCCATTCCCAGAATCATCTTTTTTAATTGAAAATAGTGCCTATTATAATACAGGAACTTTTTGTCAAGAATTACATAACATAGCAACTTCTTCTTCTTCAAATGAGTATTATTCCTAAATACGATTATTTAATAGTAGGGGCTGGTCCTTTTGGTTCAGTATGTGCTCATGAATTAACTAAACAAGGTAAAAAATGTTTAGTTATAGATAAACGAGATACTATTGGTGGGAACTGTTATACAGAAGATGTAAACGGTATCCATGTTCACAAATATGGTGCTCATATATTCCATACTAATGATAAAAAACTTTGGGATTATGTAAACCAGTTTGCCCCATTTAGGCAATATACTCACAATGTTATAGCAAATTATAAAGGGGATATGTATACACTTCCTTTTAATATGTGGACATTTAATCAAATGTGGGGAGTAACTGAACCGGAACAAGCTAAAGAAAAAATTGAAACTCAAAAATTTAAGGGAAAAATTACAAATCTTGAGGAACAAGCAACTTCAATGGTTGGTAAAGATATTTACGAAAAATTAATTAAAGGTTATACTGAAAAACAATGGAATAGATCTTGTGTAGATTTGCCACCTTCAATTATAAAACGATTACCAGTTAGATTTACTTGGGATAGTAATTATTTCAATGATAAGTACACAGGAATGCCTATTGGAGGTTATACTCAAATATTTGAAAAAATGTTAGAGGGGGTTGATATTAAACTTAATGTTGATTATTTTGATAAAAAGGATTATTATGATTCTTTAGCAGAAAAGGTTATATATACAGGACCTATTGATAAGTTTTTTAATTATAAATTTGGAAAATTACAATATAAAAGCCTTAGATGGGAAACTGATAATCTTGAACAAGATAATTTTCAAGGTAACCCCGTTATAAATTATACAGATGCTGAGGTTCCTTATACTAGAATTTTAGAGCATAAATGGTTTGATCCTCAAAACCAAAAAGGAACTATAATAAGTAAAGAATACCCTATTGATTATAATGGAAGTAATGAACCTTATTATCCTATTAGAGATCAAAATAATTTAGAAATTTATAATAAGTATTTTAATTTAACTCTAAATCTTGATAATTATATTTTTGGAGGAAGACTTGCAACTTATGTATACTATGATATGCATCAAGTAATAGCTCAAGCTTTAAATAAAGTTAAAGAAATTAGTAAATAATATGAAAGATCCAAAAGTATATGCCCATGCTTCTTACATAGGAACTACAGGATATAATAACCATACTAGAGATTTTTTTAGACACCTTTCTCAACATATTGATCTTAAAGTTAAGAATTTTACTATAGGAAAAGAATTTGATTGGCCTTCTGATGAACCCCATAATAAAGAACCATATTTAATTGATTTAGATAAAACTCTAATATGTGAACAAACTCTACAGGGAGACAATAATGTACTAAATACTAATAAAGTATATTCAAAATATCCAAATAATTTTTATCATAATATAAATTTAATTTTAAGTGAAACTAATCATTATTATTTTTATGATACTTATGAAGGTCCTAAAATTGCTTATAATGTTTGGGAAACTACATTGCAACCCGAAAGTTTTTTTCAACGTTTACTAAAATATGATCAAATTTGGGTTCCTTCTAAATGGCAAGCTGAATGTACAATAGCTCAAGGAGCAGACCCTAATAAAGTAAAAGTAGTACCTGAAGGTGTAGACATTGATACATTCTATCCAGAAAAATTTTCACCAACTTTAGATTATGTAGATGGTAGGTTTAAGTTTGTTTTATTTGGTCGTTGGGATTATAGAAAATCCACTAAGGAAGTAATCCAAACCTTTTTAAAAACCTTTACCCCTGAAGAGCCTATTGACCTTATTATATCTGTTGATAATATGTGGGGTAAAGATATGGATGGTTTTGAAACTACAGAAAAAAGATTAGCACATTATGGTTTAATAGACGATAGAATTCAAATTAAACATTTCCCTTCTAGAGAAGATTATATTACATATTTAAAAAATGGTCATGTATTTTTATCTTGTGCTCGTAGTGAAGGCTGGAATTTACCTTTAATTGAAGCTATGTCATGTGGGACCCCATCTATTTATTCAGAGGGATCAGGACAAATGGAATTTGCTAAAGGTAAAGGTTTACCTGTAAAAATATTAGGAGAAAAATTAGCTAATAGTAATGATTATGGTCGTTATACAATGAGTGATCTTCCAGGTAATTATCCAGAACCTGATTTTCAAGATTTATCATTTGTAATGAGGGATGCCTTTGAAAATTATACTGATCATAAAAAACGTGCTATAGAAGAATCTAAATTAATTCATCAAGATTTTAATTGGGAACGCATAGCTAATATTGGTAATGATACTTTACGAAATTTTTTAAAAAATTACACACCTACAGTTTCTCAACCTAATGATATTATTATATCATATACTGACGGTCCTAAAGTTGAAATTAATGGGGATAATGTAGAAGATTATTTTATAGAATTTATAAATGGGGAAACTAAGGAAGTAATTCATAGTACTACTTTATCTAATAATATGTGGACTTCATGTAGTAGAAAATATTATATTCCGTGGGTTATAAAAATTAATGGAGAAATAGTAGATGAACTAGATTTAACAAATGAGCATGTTATGATTACATTAGAATCAAAATCTATAGGTGATACTATAGCATGGGTTCCTTATGTAGTTGATTTTGTTAAAAAACATAATTGTAAAGTAAGTTTATCAACTTTTTTTAACTCATGGTTCCAAAATTTACCTGTTTATAAGGATATTAAATTTATTGAACCTGGTACTCAACTTCCTTGTAAAACTATTTATAGAATTGGTTGGTTTAGAGATGATAAAGAATTTTTTAACGATAAAGATAGTCACCCAAACCAAGTTAATTTAAATCCATTACAACAAACTGCTACTGACATTTTAGGTTTAGAATTTAAAGAATTAAACTATGGATTAGATTTTCCAAAAAAAGATAGTTTAATTAAAGGTAAATATATAGTTATAGCTCCTGAATCAACAGCTGGTTGTAAAGAATGGCCCCGAGAAAATTGGAACATTTTAACTAAATTATTAACCCAATCAGGATATCAGGTAGTAGTTTTAAGTAAAAATGAGATAAATTCCCCTCAAGCTATTAAATATTGGAATCAACCCTTCGATGTAGTAGCTAATATATTACATCACGCAAATTTATTTGTAGGTTTAAGTTCAGGTTTAGCATGGTTTAATTGGGCTTTAGGTAAAAAAACATTAATGATAAATAATTTTACTTCTAAAGAACATGAGTTTCAAACTAATGTGACTAGGGTTAGAGATGAAACAGTATGTAATTCTTGTTGGGTTAATCCTAACTTTACATTTGATGCTAGTGATTGGAACTGGTGCCCTATATGGAAAGGAACTAATAAACAACATATATGTCAAAAATCAATTTCACCCACTCAAGTATTTAATAGAATTAAACAACAACCAAATTTTTAATAACCCTTATAATATTTATCATCATGGAAAAAGTGTTTTTGACAAAAGAAGAGATAAAAACAATAACTGATTTACAAACAAAAGAAGAAAAATTAATATCACAACTCGGTGCTGTAGAATATCAAATACAAATTTTACTTAAACAAAAGAAAGAATTTGACAATTTAATAAATCCTATTCAAATAGATAAGGAAAAATTAGCTAAATCATTACAAGATAAGTACGGTGAAGGCTCTATTGATACAAGCACAGGGGAATTTATAAAACCAAATTAATTTTTAATAATTTTCCTAATATTTATAATCAAAATATTAACCTCCTAGGCAATGGCAGAAATTTTAGTATCCCCTGGCGTATTAGCAAATGAAAACGACCAGTCATTCGTAACCCAACAACCCGTCACATTAGGTGCGGCACTTATAGGTCCAACAGTTAAAGGTCCTGTTGAAGATCCTGTACTTGTAACTACTTTTAGTGACTACTCTAGTCGTTTTGGTACTGCATTACAAAGTGGTAGTGGAACTTATACTCCTTTAACTACTCTAACAGCTCAAAATTATTTTGCTAATGGAGGTACTTCACTTGTAGTAGCAAGAACAGTACCAAGTGCTTCACTTTGGACTTTCGCTACTGCATCAGTATACAATTCTTTATCTTCTACAGTTCTTAATACTAAAGATGCTTTATTAACATCAGTTAATGCTGGATTTAATATTATATCAAGTTCTTTATCCGTAGTTGGAGTTGCAGCTGGAAATATTACCACAAGTGGTGTTGGTTCTGGTATTGCATTATCTCTTCAAGTAGCAGCAAATTCTTCATCTCTTTCTACAGTTACTGTAACAACTCAAGGTTCAGGTTACCAACCTGGAGATACAATAACAATCCCATCAGGTTCTGCAGGTGCAGTCCCATTTAATGTCGCAAATGCACTATTAGGTGTTGATATGACTTTCACTTTAGTATCTGGTGATTTTAACTTTACTACAACTGCATTTACTTTAGAATCTTTAGACAAAGGTATAGAATTTAATAATTCTGGATCTTTATTAGCAAATGATGCTTTAGGTTCAGGTTCAATTGAAAATATTAGATATGAAATAGCTACGGCATCAACATCATCTGGTTTATTCTCTTTAGTTATTAGAAGAGGTGATGATACTCAAGTAAATAAAGTAGTTTTAGAAACTTGGCCTAATCTTTCTTTAGATGAAACCCAACCTAATTATATTTCTGCAGTAATAGGTGATCAAACACGAAATTATAACTCAACAGAAAATTATATTGAGATATCAGGTTCACATCCTAATAACTCAAGATATATTAGAATAAAATCAGTTGCTACACCTACTTACAATTTCTTTGATAATGCAGGGAATGCACGCGCGCAATATACATCTTCTATTCCAGTAGTGGGATCAGGTTCTTATGGTGGTGTTTTTGATGGTGCTGTAGGTAGTAACTTCCAAAACCAATCAGCTTTAGGAGCTAACAATTATTATAATGCAATAAATTCTACAAACACTCAAGGTTTAGTAGGAAAGGATTATGATAATATGATTAAGTTATTAGCTAATCAAGACGATTTTAGTTTTAACGCAATAGCAACACCAGGTATTTATTACGATGATTACTCATCTCAAGTAACTACTATTATTAATAATACTCAAGTAAGAGGAGATAATCTTTTTATACTAGATTTAGTAGCTTGGGGTTCAACAGTTAATAATGTAGTAACAGAAGCAGGTAACTTAAATAGTTCATATGCTGCTACTTACTGGCCATGGGTACGAATCAGAGATGCTTTCGCTAATAAAAACGTATGGGTACCAGCATCAACTATGATACCGGGAGTTTACGCATATAACGACAGTGTAAGCGAGCCATGGTTTGCTCCAGCGGGTATCAACAGAGGAGGATTAGCCACGGTAATTGCCGCGGAAAGAAAAGTGTCTTCAACTAACAGAGATACCTTATATGAAGGAAATATTAACCCAATTGCTACATTCCCGGGAACAGGAGTTGTAGTATACGGTCAGAAAACGCTACAAAGAAGAGCATCTGCTCTTGATCGCGTAAATGTTCGTAGATTGTTAATAGCACTTAAATCATACATTTCTCAAATAGCATTAGGTTTAGTATTTGATCAAAATACTATTGCTACAAGAAATAATTTCTTAGCAGCAGTTAACCCATATTTGGAATCAGTACAACAAAGACAAGGTTTATACGCGTTTAAAGTTGTAATGGATTCTAGTAACAACACTCCAGATGTAATTGATAGAAACCAATTAATTGGTCAAATTTACTTACAACCAACTAAGACAGCTGAATTCATTTACTTAGATTTCAACATCTTACCTACAGGAGCAACGTTCCCGAGTTAAAAAACTAATTATTTGAATATTTATAATAAATAAACAACACAGCAATGCCAGTAATTGATCCAAACGAAATTTTCTTCACAGCCTTCGAACCGAAACAGGCTAATAGGTTTATCCTATATGTTGATGGTATCCCAAGCTTTATGATTAAAGGCCTATCAGGTCTTGGATTTCAGCAGAACGAAATCACAATGAACCATATTAATGTTTACCGTAAAATTAAAGGTAGATTAGTTTGGAATGATGTTGACATGACTTTATTTGACCCAATTACTCCTTCAGGTGCTCAAGCAACTATGGAGTGGTTACGTCTACACCACGAATCAGTAACAGGTAGAGATGGTTATAGTGATTTCTATAAGAAAGACTTAACTGTAGATGTTTTAGGACCTGTAGGTGATATCGTATCAGAATGGATTCTTAAAGGAGCATTTATTAAAAGTGCTAACTTTGCAGATTTAAACTGGGATGAAGGTGAAACAGTACAAGAAATAACCATGTCAATTGGTATGGATTATTGTGTATTGAACTTCTAAAATAAATTTAAATATTCTTAAAGAAAGCTTGGCTATGCCGAGCTTTTTTTTTACATTGATATATTATAATAATATAGATGATGCCTTATACCATAGAAATAATTGCTGCAATCGATATGTTGATTGTTATTTTATTTGCTGTTTTTCTTAAAATGGCTAGGGATACTAAAAACCAAAATGAAACTTTAAAACGTGAGTTAGAAGATTTTAAAAAAGATCATATACGATCATTTGCAATGTTATCAGATAGAGTATCAAAACAATATTTAACTATTAAAGAATTTGAACAACAAATTGAACTTAAAAATAAAGAAGTAGTTTTTCAAACTAATGCTCGAATTAATCAATTAGAATCTAAAATATATAAAGATTTTGATATGTATAGACAACAAGGTCGTCAATATTAACAGTTATCCATAAAATAATTTATTCATGTAATATTTATACATGATCAAAAAATAGTTTTAATAAATAAAAATTTATGAGCGAATATAAATTCCCTACCGAAACGGTAGAATTACCTTCAAAAGGTTTAATTTACCCCTCTGATAGTCCTCTTCGTAGTGGAAAAGTAGAAATGAAATACATGACTGCTAAAGAAGAAGATAT
>Ga0114915_1000620_pt1 | contig 16019 bp, 13 predicted proteins | sample MalvirAntarct_55_FD_87288 | JGI IMG/M metagenome (GOLD analysis project Ga0114915, IMG submission 87288) | Marine viral communities from the Global Malaspina Expedition - Malaspina viral metaG Antarct_55 | ecosystem: Environmental > Aquatic > Marine > Oceanic | place: South Georgia Island...
AGCGATCCCGGCAGGAACAGCACGACGCCGGCCGCGAAGGCGGCGACGTAGGCGATCGGCCCCCAGGCGCCGAGCCCGCCGACCGCGGCGGCCAGGGTCGCATCCACCGCCGCCGCGTCGAAGGCGCCGCGCTGCGCCACCGCCCAGACCAGAGCCGCTGTCACGCCGAGCAGCAGAAGCAGCCGCGGCGCCGCGCGCCGGGCGGCGGATGGGTGCGCGGGCCGTCCGCTCATGCCTGTCCTCCCGTCCCGGGTTTCGCCGCGCCGCACGTCGGGCCGCACAGTGCGCCGGCCAAGGGCGCCGCGGCAAGGCGCCTGCGCCGTGGTGTGTCGGAGGGTCTACGTCCACACGAGCGGCGGCGGATCACCCTGCCTGCACGGGCGGACGGTCTACCGATCCATGCCGAACCGGGCGAGCCAGACGGTGTGGCCGCCGCAGTCGGGGTCTTCGGGGTGGTGGTGCAGGACACGGAAGCCGTGGGCGTCGAGCAGGGTGCGGTATTCCGCGGGGTCGAGGCTGGCGTGGTAGAGCGGTTCGCCCTGCCACTGGCCGATCGCTTCGCCGACGGCCGGGCCGCTGGTGAACATCAGCGCCGCCCACCACACCAGCGTTCATGGAGATATTCACTTGAAGCCAAGTGTGATATAGAATTACTCTAAAATAGAAGTCATCGGGGGCGGGGAATGGTTGATCGGGTAACCGAACAGGGACTGGAACCCAGTTGCCCTCGGCGCTGGGTAGATGTCGGAGGGGGAATGCCTCAATGTCGGCTTGGGTTTCCTTTCCGAATTCTGGGCAGTCGGCCGAGCGCGCTAATTGCAGAATAATCGATAGAGTTTAATTCGCGTACGCAAAAAAAATAAAGGGGCTGCCAAATGTCGATGGGAACCTTGCGATCCCGAATCCGCCTAGCGGGAATCGCAATTATTCTGGTCACCCTTACTATATATGGAATATTGTCGCAAAAATCAGAATTAAACGATGATGCGAATAAGATAAAAATTACAATCGCTCAATTTGGCGACTTCTTCTTGTATGCGCCATTATACATCGCTCTAGATGAAGGGTATTTCTCAAGGGAAGGCCTTGATGTCACAATTATCAACACAGGCGGTGACGACAAAACATGGGCGGCGGTTATAAGCGGCTCCGCAGATTTTGGTGTTGCAGACCCGACGTTTGTGGCGGTTTCAGCTGCCCGCGGCCAGAACGGAATAGTCGTAGCTAACCTAGTTAATGGCGTACCTTTCTGGGGAATCACGTACCTTGATGTCGCGCCGTTCACCGATGCGAAAAGCTTGGCCAACCATTCTGTCGCGACATTTCCGTCCCCCTCGACCGCATATGCGCTTCAACAGAAGATGTTCGCCGACGCTGGTTTAGTTCCTAACATCCGAGAGGGTGCTTTTGGAACGATTATTCCGATGTTGAAGGCAGGAACCGCCGATATTGGGCTTGAGTTAGAACCAAACGTTAGTCTGGCTGTGAGTGAAGGCGCCAAGATTGTCTATTCATTGGCCGAGCGGTACGGCGACTTTGCAATGACCGGTGTCACCGCGAAAGACACTACCGCCACGAACAACCCGCAAATATTAGTCAGTCTGAGATCAGCGTTACAAGGAGCACTCGATCTTCTGCATGACGAGCCAGACAGGGCTTGGGCTAAGCTCACTGAGCGGTTCCCAGGCGTTGCCCCGAAGGTGGCGAGAGAGGCCCTCAATCGTGCGCTGCAAGACGGAGTTGTGCCGCGGTCTGCTGCAATAAGCAGGGAAGCGTGGGGCAAGGCAATCGCGCTGCGTAAAGAAGTGGGAGACCTTTCAGGGGACGCGCCATACGAACGTTTTATTTGGAATCCAAAATAGAGAGGGCGCGATGAAGCTGACTTCAGACGAAAAGATTCGCTGCAAGATATTGGTAATGGATAGGCATTTTCTTTACCTTCCATTGTACCTTGCAGAATTTGATGGCCCAAAGTTTGGGAAAAGGCCTTGGTTCAACAAGATTCCTAGTAAGTATTTGATTGAGATCGCAAGGCCGCCGCGCGAGTCTGATCGAACTGATGTGGCGGTGTTCGGACACCTAATGGACGCGCGGCTACGATCGAGTGAAATTATGTTCGCAGCATGCGACCCAACCGCGATCCTTGAACGACCCGATCGGTCGGCGATGATGGCGGCCTCCATAGTGGCAAGCTCGGCTTTTTGGGCCGTCGACCACGACGCAGATGGAGTGCAACTGGTATCCGACCTGTCTTCATTTGATACTATACTTTGCTATGAACCGGGAACAACGTCTAATCTGATTGCCCGGAGGATCGCCCGACGAGATGTTGGTAAATTGCGAATAGTTCGAAGTACAGATGAGATACCGCAACTTGAAAAGTTAGGCGCGGGTACTTTAGCGTTGTCCCCGGAAATCCTAAAAATCACCAACTTAGTGTATGGCGAGCTTAGGCCAGGGGAGGCCCGGGCCAAGATCGTATTAGATCTGTCCACGACAAATGAATTTTCTAACGTCCTAAATACCGTCCTCTTCACGCGGGCCGAAGTGGTGGAGAAGCATCCAGATTTGGTTGCGGGGGTTCTGTCCGCACTTCAGAGTGCATTAATAGCAATTCATGCCGGGCACCCGATGGTAAAAGCTGCTGCAGAACATAATTATCGCGACGCATTCCACCTGGATGAAGCTTTGCTGATTGCTGCGAATGGGAACGTGTTCCCCGAGACAATCCACGTTCGTCGAGATCGGTGGCAGCGCGCGAGCGAATTCTATTTTATTTCAAAAGCAATGGCAGAGGGGCGCGATAAGACCACGCTTACAAAGTCTGAACAAACCAAAGCGGAAGAAATATATCAGGCGTCGGTACTGGACGCGAGGCTTCAAGAGATTACTGCTAGGTCGATTAGCAGCGGATTCAACGATGCGCTCGAAACGAGCGATGCGTTATCAGTCGCGAGACGGATCCCGCGCTGGATGGCGGCAATAATGGCCATCGTAGTGGTCGGTTCGTTTGTCATTGGTCTTGTATACGGGGCTACCATAGGTTCTGCCGTTGCTAAATTTACGGTCAGTGCCATATGGATCGCGAGTTTTCTACTCGGATGGTTACTCTCCGAACAGATGGGTTTTCGCAACCGACCGTTTCTTAATACCTGGCACTGGGCAGTAATGTTCTTTGGTGGCTGGGCGATAGGTGAGAAGATCCGCTTGAACGTGATTCCCGGCGCGCATTTTATGCCAGGTTATGAGCTCGGGACCGACTTAGCTACACTGATATTGTCGATCGCGGTTCCTTGGGTCTTTGGGCTTTCGTTTAAAAGAATAATAGAGCTCCGGAAGCAAACATGACACCTCAACCAGACTTGCAAATTGAGGACCTTTCGGTCCGGTACCTGAATGAAGATGGTTCGTATAAGCACGCGGTCCGAGATTTTTGCCTGAACCTCTATCCAGGTGAAATCGTCAGTATTGTTGGTCCTAGCGGCTGCGGAAAAACGACCGTATTGAGGGCGATTCTAGGCGAGGTAGAATACAAGGGGAGATGTGAGCTAAGCGCGGCTAGGCAAACGAAGCTTTGTTATCTGGAGCAAAGTCCTGCACTATTGCCATGGCGGACGGTTCTGGAAAATGCCTGCCTAGGACAGGAAATTCGTGGGCTGATGAGCAGCTCTTCGATAACCCGGGTTAAGGAATTGCTACATGACCTTGGCCTTGGCGGGGAGACGATGTCAGTCTTCCCAAACGAGCTATCTAGCGGAATGAGGCAGCGCGTGGCGATTGCGCGCGCGCTGGAGTCGAGTCCAGAGGTCATGTTGTGCGATGAGCCGTTCTCTGCGATTGATTTCATCAATAGACTAAACTTGAACAAAATATTCAAACAGAGGTGCAGTTCTAGGGTGGCGGTGTTGTTGGTGACTCACAATATCGACGAAGCGATATTTCTTTCATCGCGTGTTTACGTTATGTCCGGCGGGGCGCGTTCTCCAGGCTATGTTTCGGCGGTGATCGAGCCGGGCTTTTCCGGGTGGATAGACGACCCCGTGGTGATGCGAGAATTGCCGGAATTCGAGAGATGCTTCAAAGACATATGGAGTGCAATGGAGGTGGGGGCGGAAAATGACGAAATCGTTTAGTGAAAACCACGTTTCACTCGCGTGGAGCATGTTCGTTGCTTTAATATTGCTAGCCAGTTGGGAACTCGCGGCGCGCGGCAGCGAAAATATTTTGTTCCTTTTTTCGAAACCGAGCCAAATCTTGAGCGCTTTACTCGCGATGGCCATATCGGGCACTTTGGTGGTCGACATGGCGGTGACAACCGCTGAAGTGCTGCTGGGAACAGCAGCGGGAACCGTTCTGGGGAGCGCGCTGGGCTTAGCCCTCTGGTTGTCCACGCGGACGGCCCGCATTGCGGCACCGTTCGTTGTTATGGCCGCAAATTTCCCCATTTTTGCGTTAGCCCCTGCGGCGATCGTGTGGTTGGGTATCGGTCTGGGCATGAAGGTGTTCCTCGCAGCCTTTGCGACGTTCTTCGTATCGCTTCAGCTGGCGCATCGAGGCGCAGGGGAAGCAGTAAAGCAGTTTACGGGTGTATTTGATGGGTTCAGGGCGAAACGCCAGGATATATATTTAAAGGTGATTGTCCCGGGGGCCATGGAGTCCGTTTTTAGTGCGATGAGGGTAAATGTGGGTCTTGGCGTTTTGGGTGCATTTATCGGGGAGTTTATCGCGGCGGACCGAGGTCTGGGGCGTGCGATTGTCAGGGCTAGTGGTCTCTATCAAATAGATCGGGTTTTTGCGGCGTCTCTATGTATCATTGTACTGGCTAGTTTGTTGGACAGGTTGGCCTACGGAATTCAGAAAGAAAAGCTGCTCCTTGCTCGGGCGTTTGGTCTTCCCCGTGTCTTGCGTGTGCATTCTAAGATGCTTAAGTGTGAACAAAAGAAGGAGCTGGCGGGGTAGTCGCGGTCATTCCAAAGTGTCCATTTGGACAGTTGATTTACGCGCTCTTTCCACCCTGACGGCGGTCTCGTGGGGTCAGAGGGGCTATCTATCGCCGCGCTTTTCGACCCCGCCTGACGTTTCATTCCGCATCCCGCTCCTAACGCTTCCACATATCGGGCATCGAGCCAGATCAGGCGGCGCATGTTGTAGGCGAGACTGACCCTGCCCATCTCCACGCGCGCCCTGGCGAGGCCGACGGTGCGCACGAACAGGCAGATCCGCGCCTTCTGCTCGGCGAAGCATGCCCTCGGGCTGGCGAAGCCAGACCCGCGGGACGTGCTTCACGGCCTAGCGCACCTTGGAGCGGACGCGGTTGGCGCGCCGGTGCGGCCTGGACATCCGCCGGCCCGTCGGCTTGCGGGAGTTGACCATCAAGCGCCGGCGCGCCAGTGTGATCGCCCGCTCGTTGGCGGCACTGCGATCGACGCTGTCGGCCCAGACCCGGCTGTCGAAGGCGCTGCGGTCACCCTCGCCAACATGGCCTACAGCATGCGGCTATTGCGCTGGCTCCGGAGGTGTCAATCCGACAGAGCTTGATCGCGCCCTCGGGTTGGCGCTCTTCTTGCGGCCGCCGTCACGGCAGGCGGGCCGGTTCAGGCCTCGCGGTACTTCAGGCGACAGGACTCTCATGACAGGGCTCGATCGACGCAGCTTTCTTCAGGTTCTGGGTGCGGCCGCGATGGCGCGCGCCATCGGCGGGGCGGGGGGCGCTGCGGCGGCCGACACGCCTGCAGGCGCGAACGCGCCGAAAGGCTTGGCCTTCGGGCCGGTGGAGCCCTTCTCCTACGACATGCTGAAGCGGCGGGCGCTGGAGATCGCGGCGAAGCCCTACGCGGAACCGCCGCGGCCGGACCCGGCCATCGTGTCGCGCATCGACTACGACGCGCACGGCAAGCTGCGCTTCCGCAAGGAATTCTCGCTGTATCGCGACGGCGCCTATCCGATCTCGTTCCAGCATGTGGGGATGTTCTTCCCCAAGACGGTGCGGATGAACGCGGTCGACGGCGAGACCGCGCGCGAGGTGCTGTACGACCCGCGCTACTTCCCGGCGGGGCCGGACCATGTGGCCGCCGGCCTGGCGCAGCAGCCCTCGGCGTTCGCCGGCTTCTGGGTGCACGAGCCGGCCCGCAAGGGTGATCTGGACAAGGTGGAGCCCTGGGCGACCTTCCTGGGCGCCTCCTATTTCCGTGGCGTCGGCGAGCTCGGCCAGGTGGGCATGTCGGCGCGCGGCATCGCCCTCGACCCCGGCGGCGCCGGGGCCGAGGAGTTTCCCGACTTCCGGGAATTCTGGTTCGAGCCGGCGGCGGGCGAGGACGCGCCGGTGACGGTCTACGCGCTGCTGGACGGGCCGTCGGTCGCCGGCGCCTACCGGTTCCAGCTGCGCCGGACCAAGGGCGTGGTCATGGACATCGAGGCGGCGATCCTTCCGCGCCGCACGATCGAGCGCCTGGGCCTGGGGCCGCTGACCTCGATGTACTGGTTCTCCGAGACGGCCAAGCCGACCATGGTCGACTGGCGGCCGGAGGTCCACGATTCGGACGGGCTCGCCATGTGGACAGGCGCGGGCGAGCGGATCTGGCGGCCGCTGAACAATCCGGCGCGGATCAGCTTCTCCAGCTTCGTCGACGAAAATCCGCGCGGCTTCGGCCTGTCGCAGCGCGACCGCGCGTTCGCCAACTACGAGGACGGGGTGCGATACGACAAGCGGCCCAGTGTCTGGGTCGAGCCGATCGGCCCGTGGGGGCGCGGCATGGTGCAGCTGGTCGAGATCCCGACCGACGACGAGATCCACGACAACATCTGCGCCATGTGGCTGCCCGGGGAACCGGGTGGGGCGCCGCACGGGGCGGGCAGCCACATCCAGATCGCCTACCGCCTGCACTGGCTGGCCGACGAGCCCTATCCGGGCGACCTCGCGCGCTGCGTCGCGACGCGGCTCGGCAACGGCGGCCAGCCCGGCCAGCCGCGGCCGAAGGGCGTGCGCAAGTTCATGGTGGAGTTCCTGGGCGGGCCGCTGGTCGACCTGCCGATGGGCGTGCTGCCCGAGGCGGTGCTGACGGCCTCGCGCGGCAGCTTCTCCTACGTCTTCACCGAGGCGGTGCCGAACGACGTCCCGGGCCACTGGCGCGCGCAGTTCGACCTGACGACGACCGGCGCGGAGCCGGTGGAACTGCGCTGCTTCCTGCGCAGCGGCGACCGGGTGCTGAGCGAGACGTGGCTGTACCAGTACCACCCGACGCCGGTCTAACGCGGGCCGGTCCGGGGCGAAGAACGGACCCCGGGTCGGAGCTTTGCTCCGCCCGGGGACGTGGGGCCTACTTGTCGAGCCAGGCGTCTTCCATGCGCCAGTTGTTGTAGATGCTGTTGGTGGCGCGCGTGATGCCCTTCACGTAGGGCTGCCAGCAGGTCGCGGCGTGGCTGTGGTAGATGATCGGCCGGGCGCCGTCCGCCTGCAGCTTGGCGTCGATCTCCCAGACCAGCTTGCGCCGTGCCTCGAAGTCCGTCATCGCCGACTGCTTGTCGAAGAGGTCCTGGATCTCGCGGTTGCAGTAGTTGGTGTAGTTGCGCTGCGAGCCGCAGGAATAGTTCTCGTAGAAGTTCACGTCGGGATCGTCGATGCCGACGCCGGTGACGTTCAGGCCGACCTGATAGTCCTTGCGGGCGAGGCGGCTGTACCAGTTGCCGGTCTCGATGGTGTCGAGTTCGCCGGCGATGTGTACGTGGCTGAGCTGATCCATCAGGATGACGGCCGGGTCGCGGTAGATCGCGATGTTGCGTGTGGCGACCTTGATGCGCAGCGGATTGTCGGGACCGTAGCCCAGGCCCTCCATGATCTTGCGGCCCTCGGCGCGGTTCGCCTCGACGTCCGGACCGTAGCCGGGAACCTTGTCGAAATACTCGGCCGGCGCGCCCCAGACGCCCGCCGGTTCCGGCAGCATGGCGCCGCCGATCGTGTCCTTGCCCTGGCTGAGCACGGTGACGAAGGCCTTGCGGTCGAGCGCCAGCATCATGGCGCGCCGGATCTCGGCATTGTCGAACGGCGGCGCCTCGCGGTTGACCAGCAGGTTGCCGTGCACGTTGGAGGCCTGCAGTTCGCAATGGGCGTCGGGCGCCTTCGACCGGACGTCGGCGAGCAGCGGGATGCTGACGTCCTGGGCGAAGGTGAGGTCGAAATTACCGTTGATGAAGGCAAGCACGCGCGTCGAGCGCGCCGTGATGATGGTCCACTCGATGCCGTCGAGGTAGGGCCGGCCCTTCTTCCAGTAGTTCTCGTTCTTCACGAGCCTGATGAACTCGTTCTGCTTGAACTCGGCCACCTTGAACGGGCCGGTGCCGATGGGCTTTGAGCGCATCGTGCGGCCGTCGACATGGCAGGGATAGACCGGCGAGAAGCCGCCGGACAGGAAGGCCAGGAACGACGGCTGCGGCCGCTTCAGGTTGAACGTGACCTCGTACTTGCCGTTGGTCGTCACCTCTTCGAGGTTGAAGTACCAGGGCTCGCGCGGGTTCTTGCGCCAGCCGGCGTCGCGCTTGCCGGCGATGGTGTCCCAGGTGCATTTCACGTCCTCGGACGTGAACGGCTTGCCGTCGTGCCACTGCACCCCCTCGCGCAGCTTGAACGTCAGTTTCTTGCCGTCCTCGCTCCAGGCCCAGGAGGTGCCGAGCTCCGGCTGGAGCTGCTCCAGGCTGTTGGTCTTGGCGTGCTGGTCGAAGACGACGAGGTTGTTGAAGACCGCCATGAAGGGCTGGTCGGTCGAGATCGTCGCCTCCTCGTGGATCGAGGCGCTGGGCGGGTTGTCGCGGTGATAGGCCTTCAGGACGCCGCCCGACTTCTGCGCCATGGCGGGCGCGGCGAGCAGGGCGGGGGCGAGGAGCGCGGCGGCGAGCGCCGTGGCGTGCAGGGGTCTCAAGCGTCTCTCCCGGTGGGATTCTGGTTGCCGGGGAGGGTAGACGGGGCGAGCGGCGCGTGGAAGGGCCCGTCCTGCCCGCGGCGTTTCGCTCCGCCCGGAGCATGGCGATGGGGCTTCATTCTCTCGGGAATGCCGAGCGGGCTTCAGCGCTTGTCGCTGGCTGCCACCCGATCCAACGCCATCAGTTCCATCGCCTCCCGCTTGCCCCGCAGCAGGTGGGTCCCCGCGTCGGTGACGGCGATGTCCGGCGGCAGTGCGCAGGCGTCGATCAGCGTGCGTGACGCGAGGATTGGCCGACCGGTGTCGCGGCAGGCGGATTCGATGCGGGCGGCGGTGTTCATCGTGTCGCCGAGCAAGGCGATCTCGCGCTTGAAGCCGCCGACCTCGCCCGCGACGACGGGGCCGGCGTGCAGGCCGGCGCGGAAGGCGGGGACGTGGCCGTGGCGGCGGAGCAGGATCGGGGCGGCGGCGTCGAGTGCCGCGCGGCAGGCGAGGATGCACGCCAGGGCGCGGGCGTTCTCCGCGGCTTTTTCAGGCGTCGGACCGAGCGGCCATGTGGCGATCATCGCGTCGCCGACATAGCGGTAGACTTGGCCGCCCGCGTCGGTGACCGCGCGCGACAGGATGGTGAAGGTGTCCGACAGCAAAGCATGGAAGGCGACGTCGCCGATGCGCTCGGCGATGCCGGTCGAGCCGACGAGGTCGAGGAAGAGCACGATGCGCGCCTCCTCGCGCGGGCGGTAGTAGCGGCCGGTCAGCAGGCTCGCCAGGGTGCCGGGGCCGATCAGCCGGACGATCGACATCAGCGAGACGACGACGAAGCTGGCAGCGAGCGAGAAGGCGGCGTCGCCGGCGATGCCCGGCCGCAGCAGGCTGAGCGGTCGGCCGTACCAGACCCAGGGCAGGACCACGAGGGCTGCCAGGATGACGGCGCCGTAGACGGCCATGCGCAGCAGCAGGGCCGCCGCGAACGGCAGCCGGCGGCCACCCTGCGCGAACCCGCGGCCGGCGACGAACAGTTCGAATCCGGTGACGCAGGCGGAGATCGTCGCACCGATCGAGGCGCCGGACGCGACGGCGAGGAGCACGCCGTCGCCGGGACCGAGCCGGGCGAGGCTGTAGGCCGCACCCACCGCGGCCGACACGGCGACCAGGAGGCCGAGAAGCCGGAGCTGCTGAAGCGTGCTGGGAGTGAGACGCATGATCCGGGTCGACGCCGTCTTCGCGACTGTGGGCGGGGCGGCAGCATAGAGCGGTGCGCCGCCGGCACCTATGGCCGCACGGCGGACGGGCCGCCGCGGCTTACGGTAGGGGCGACGCGCCGCCCGACAGCTGCGCCGCGGGCTCGCGCAGGGCGGCGGCGAGGGTTGCGGGGCCGAGGCGGCGGATCTGCTCGGTGATGCCGATGGCGACCAGGGCGTGCGGCATGCGGCCCGCCGCGTCGGTCACGGGAACGCCCAGGATGGTGACGCCCTCGATGTAGCGGCCCTCGTCGAGGCTGTAGCCGGTGCGCCGGACCGTCTCGACCTCGGCGCGCCAGTCGTCGAAGAACGGCGCGTCGTGCCAGCGCAGGCGGCGGAAGCGCTCCTCGATCTCGTCCCAGGGATGGCCGCCGAAGGCGGCGAGGCAGCGGCCGGTGGCGCTGATCAGCGCCGGGAAGCGGCTGCCGATGTCGACGTGCAGGCGGACACCCAGCGCCGCGTGCGCGATGGCGACGACCACCATGTGCCGCAGCCCGAACACCTCGACGCCGATGGCGGTGACGCCGAAACGCGCGGCCAGACGATCCAGCTCCGGCTGGACGGCACGGGCGAAGCCGTTGCGCGACAGCGCGCTGCGCGCCAGCGCCAGGATGCCGACGGCCAGCGTGTAGCGCTTCGACTGCGGGTCGAACGCGACCAGCCCCTCGTCGGCCAGTACGCGCAGGATGTGAAGGCAGGTGCTGGGCACGAGGCCGAGGTCGCGCGCGATGGCGTTGACCCCCATCGGCGCGTCGCTGCGGCCGAGCAGGCGCAGGATGGCCACGGCACGGGTGACGGCGGGGACGTCGCGGAGGGTCGGCTGCTGCTTCATCGTTGTCTATGTACAATAATAGATGCGCATTGACAATGAACGTCCGTCGCTGTTGGATCGGCGCAGGTCACGAGAAGCAGGCGGACATGCCGAACCTGACGGACGCCACGAGTTACGGAGACGCCCAGAAGCTCTGGTCGTCGTCGGCGGCATGGGAGCTGTTCGACGGCGACCGGAGCGGGTTCAACATCGGGCACGAATGCGTCGACCGGCATGCCCGTCCTGCTTCGGGGGGAGCCGGACGGCTGGCGATCCGGCTGGCGCATGCCGACGGTCGCGACGAGGACCTGACGTTCGAGGATCTGTCGGCCGCGTCCTCGCGCGTCGCGCACTGGCTGGTGGCGCGCGGCGTCGAGCCGGGCGACCGGGTGGCGCTGATGCTGGAGCCGTCGCCGGCCTTTTATGCCGGCCTGTTCGGCGCGGCGAAGATGGGTGCCATCGCGGTGCCGCTGTTCACCCTGTTCGGGCCGGACGGCCTGCGCCTGCGCATTGAGGATTGCGGGCCGAAGCTGCTGCTGACCTCGGCCGAGAAGGCGCCGATCGCAGCGGGGCTGGCGGGCCTGGAGACGGTCGTCGCGGACGATGGCTTCCTGGCCGGCCTAGCGAATTTTCCCGATCGCTACGAGACGAAGACGGCGGCGAGCGACATGGCCGTCTACCAGTACACGTCCGGCACGACGCGCGAGATGCCGGAGGCGGTGAAGCATACGCACCGCGCCGTGGTGGTGCTGATGAACGCCGCGCTCTACGGCACCGGCATCCGGCCGGGGGATCGCTATTTCTGCCCGTCCTCTCCCGCCTGGGGGCACGGGCTATGGCACGGGACTCTGGCGCCGCTGGCGCTGGGCGTGCAGACGGGGACGTTTGTCGGGCGCTTCGACGCCGAGCGGCTGCTGCGCGCGCTGTCGGACTATCGGATCACCAACCTGTCGGCGGCGGCGACGCATTATCGCCTGATGAAGAACAGCGGTGCGGCGGACCGCTACCGCTATGCGATGGAGAAGCTGTCCTTCACCGGCGAGCCGATCGACAGCGCCACGCGCGACTGGGCCGAGGCGACGTTCGGCGTTCCGGTGTGCAGCATGTACGGCACGACCGAGGTGGGCGTGATCCTGGCCAACTATCCTGGTGCGACGGATTTCCGCGTGAAGCCGGGATCGCTCGGCCGGCCGGTGCCGGGCTGCCGGGTCGAGGTCCAGGCGCCCGACGGCAGCGTCTGCCCGCCCGACGTGCCGGGCGAGATCAAGGTCTGGCGGCACGGTTCCTGGTACCCGACCAAGGACCGCGGCCACACGGACGCCGACGGCTATTTCTACCATGACGGCCGGGCGGACGACGTCATCATCTCCGCCGGCTGGACCATGAGCGCGCACGAGATCGAGGACATGCTGCTGAAGCATGCCGACGTGCGCGAGGCGGCGGTGATCGGGGTCGCCGACGCGGCGCGCGGCCAGGTGGTGAAGGCCTTCATCGTCAGCGACCGGCCGGGCGACGATGGCTTCGTGCGCGAACTCCAGGACTTCACGCGCACGCGCCTCAGCCAGCACGAGTATCCGCGCGTCGTGGCGTTCGCCACGGAACTGCCGAAAACGCCGGCGGGCAAGGTCAACCGCAAGGTCCTGCGCGACCGCGAGGCGCAAAAAGCGAAGCCGAGAGAGGAAACGACATGAGCGAAGACGCCAGGAGCGGAGACGAGGGCCGGCTGTTTCCGAGGATCACCGAGGAGGCGCTGGACGGGCTGCGCCAGCGCGTCGGCGTGACGATCGGCGACACGGCCGAGCCCTGGTGCTACGAGGCGACGCGCGACAACATCCGCCACTACGCCCACGGCATCGGCGACGACAATCCGCTGTGGTGCGACCCCGGCTATGCCGCGAAGACGCGCCACGGCGGCATCCTGGCGCTGCCGTCCTTCCTGTTCGCGACCAGCCGCATCGTCTCGGGCTATGTCGGCGGGCTGCCGGGGGTGCACGCGATGTGGGCGGGTGCCGACTGGACCTGGCACAAGCCGGTGCGGCGCAACGACGAGATCGCCACCGAGGCGAAGCTGAAGGACCTGATCGAGCACGACACGAAGTTCGCGGGCCGGGCGATCCAGCAGATCTACACCGTCGCCTTCTACAACCAGACCGGCGACCTGGTGGCCGAGGCCGACAGCTGGTGCTTCCGCACCGACCGCGACCATGCGCGCGAGAGCGGCACGAAATACACCGAGGTCAGGGCGCGCGAGCCGAAGCGCTACAGCGACGAGGAACTGTCCGATTTCTTCCGCCACTATGCCGAGGAAGAGGTGCGGGGGGCGACGCCGCGCTATTGGGAGGACGTCGAGGTCGGCGAGGCCCTGCCGACGATGGCCAAGGGGCCGATGACGGTGACCGGCTTCATCGCCTACGCCCAGGGCTGGGGCGGGCTCTACATCCGCGCCAACAAGCTGGCGTGGAAGCAGATCCACCGCCATCCCGGCCTGGGGATCAAGAACCGCTTCGGCATCCCCGACTGCCCGGAGCGCGTCCACTGGGAGAACGACTTCGCGCTGATGGTCGGCGCGCCCGGCGCCTACGATTACGGTCCGGAACGCTGTTCCTGGCTGACGCACCATCTGACCAACTGGGCCGGCGACGACGGCTTCCTGCACAAGGCGACCTGCAAGATCCGCCGGCACAATCCCGAGGGCGACGCGCTGCTGATCAAGGGCGAGGTGACGGACAAGTTCGTCGAGAACGGCCGGCACGCCGTGGCGGTGAGCCAGGAGGCGCACAACCAGGACGGCGAGCTGTCGGTGCTGGGGACGGGCGTGGTCTGGCTGCCGTCGCGAAACGCGCAGTGACGATTTCGTGATGCCCTAACGCGCCTCGGTCGCATCCCGCGGCGCGGGGGCCGGGCCCATATAGGGGCTTCGGGACCTTCAAGTGCGGGGACGACATGATGTCACGACGCAATCTCGTCCTGGGTGGTGCGGGCGCCGCCGCGGCCCTGGGCATTTCCAGGCTGTTCGGGGGCAAGACCGAGGCGAAGACGGCCGGGACCTTCCCGTTCGAGCTGACCGACGCCGAGTGGCGGCAGCGGCTGACGGCCGAGCAGTATCGCGTCCTGCGCGGCCACGGCACCGAGCGCGCCGGCACCAGCCCGCTCGACCGCGAGAAGCGGCCGGGCGTCTTCCACTGCGCCGGCTGCGACCAGGCGCTGTTCGCCTCGGCGACGAAGTTCGACTCCGGCACCGGCTGGCCCAGCTTCTACCGGCCGCTGGAGGGCGCGGTCGGCGAGTCCGAGGACAATACCCTCTTCATGTCGCGCACCGAGGTGCATTGCGCCAATTGCGGCGGCCACCTGGGCCACGTCTTCCCCGACGGTCCGCCGCCGACCGGCCTGCGCTACTGCATGAACGGCGTCGCGATGACGTTCAGGCCCGCCGCGGCCGGGTAAGGGGCCCGGCCGCTCCGCGAACGTCGAGGTCTACGCGACGACCGGTTCGATCGTGCCGCTGATCCAGCGGGCGATGGCGGTCATCCGGGCGTCTTCGTGCTGCTGGCCCATGACCTGGACGCCGACCGGCATGCCGCCGACGGCCATCATCGGCATGGTCACCACCGGCGCGAAGAGCATCGAGCTGGGCGCGTTGAAGACGAAGTCGCCGGTCGGACGCGGCGCCAGCGGCTGGCCGGGGACGTCGCCGGCCCAGATCGGCGCCGGGCCGGGGCAGGAGAGCGAGATCACCGCGTCGGCGAGCGGCGCCAGCGTGGCGTGCACCTGCTGCGCCTGCATGCGGGCGAGCAGGGCTGTGCGATAGTCCTCCGGCGTCATCGCCTCGGCCTTGGCCAGCGTCGCCTTGGCGCGCTCGCTGACGCCCTCCGGGTTGGCGTCGACGATGGCGCGCTGGCCCCAGCGGTTCTCCCAGCTGGTGACCTGGTTGCAGGTGGCGCGGCCGTTGGCCACCGCCTGCTCCAGCGCCTCGACCCAGAGATGGTCCCCGCGCCGGATGAGCGTGACGCCGGCGCTGCGCAGCTTCTCCAGCAGCGCCTCGAAGGCGCCGCGGGTGGCGCCGTCGAGCATCGGCCAGCCCTCGCTCTCCAGCACGATCAGCCGCTCCGGCTTCACCGCCGCGGGCGGCGCCGCGGGGCCCATCAGGCCGATGCTGCCGCGGTCGCCGCCGGCGCGTTTGGTGATCTCGATTGCCACCTGCCACATGTCTTCGATGCAGCCGGCGTGCGGGCCGTGCGTACTCTGGCTGGTCGCCTGGCGCTCGCCGCGATTGATGCCGCCCTGGGTGGGCTTCAGCGCGAAGTTGCCGCAATAGGCGGCGGGCCGAATGATCGAGCCGCCGACCTGGGTGCCGATCGCCGCCGGCACCATGCACGCGCCGACCGCCGCAGCGGAGCCCGACGAGGAGCCGCCGGCGGTGCGCGCCGGGTCGAACGGGTTGGTCGTCGCCGGCGGATGCGCGCCGCCGAGTTCCGCGGTGGTCGCCTTGGCGAGAACGATGGCGCCGGCCTGGCGCAGCGCCCAGACGGCGGCGTTGTCGCGCTTCGGGAAGTTCCCCTTGAACGCCGCGCAGCCCATCTCGGTGGGCATGTCCTTCGTCTCGAGCAGGTCCTTGATCGCGATGGGCATGCCGTCGATCGGCGACAGCGGCTTGCCCGCCTTCCAGCGCGCCCGGCTGGCGTCGGCGGCGTCGCGCGCCCCCGCCTCGTTCATCGACACGATCGCCTTCACCACCGGCTCGCGCGCCGAGATCGTCTCCAGGCAGCGCTCCAGATAGGCGCGCGGGTCGTCGCCGCCGTCGCGGAAGCGCGCCGCGGCGTCGTGGAAGGTGAGGGGGCGGTATTCGCGCGGGTCGTAGCGGGTCGCCGACATGGACAGGGGTGCTCCTCGGTGGATGGGCGTCCGGCAACGGGCCGGCCGGACCGGTGCGCGCATCGCAGCATCTTTTCGGGGGGATGGCGAGTGGCCGGGCGGCCCGGACGCGGCGTCCTGCTGTCCGGCTCACCATGCAGCCCGCCCGCGGACGCGCCCAATTTAGTACGGACAAATACGTCC
>Ga0114915_1000623_pt1 | contig 15955 bp, 18 predicted proteins | sample MalvirAntarct_55_FD_87288 | JGI IMG/M metagenome (GOLD analysis project Ga0114915, IMG submission 87288) | Marine viral communities from the Global Malaspina Expedition - Malaspina viral metaG Antarct_55 | ecosystem: Environmental > Aquatic > Marine > Oceanic | place: South Georgia Island...
ATAATAATTAGTATTAGTTTACTCTAATACTATTATAATAATACTTTTACTATGGAAGTAAAAGTATTATAACTTTGTATTATAATAAAGGGCAGGGGTTTCTCAGTGATGTAATGAATCAAATAATTCAATACTTGTACATTAACTTAAAAGCATTTAAATGACACCTAAGCAACTATTGATTGGCCTAATGGGCACAGGTTTACCCAAGGGCGATATAAGACAGGAGATGTTCTCCTTTTACAATTCTAAGGTAGGTACGGGTAAGTACTTCATGAGACATGAGAACCCAAGCACAGCTTGTGGGAGTTGTATCCAAAGAGTCAAGACGAATATATGGAAGTGGTATCACGAGGATGAGAAGGCCCCGAATTATAAAGGGTTTGTTTTTACCGGTAAGCTAGTGGCGCACAATATGCCTTTATATAATTACAATGAGAAATAAAAAAGGAACAGTAGTCAAGGGACGCGGCAGCGAACTAACCACACTTCAGGGTGAGTTCCTTGAACGCATTGCCAATGAGGGCATGGAGAACAGCAGTAAGATTGCTAAGGACTTGAACTACACGAGCTACTATCGCGACAGGAGAAATAACGGAACTGCGTTCCATAAAGAGTTAATGGCTCTAGCGAACTCTGAGATGAAATCTATAGAGGCGGCAAAAGGAACGAACCTAACGGCCTTGATTAGAATCAGGGACCTCGCTCTCGCTGAGGGTGATATGAAAGCAGCCATGGACTCTATTAAAATCATCAATGATATGCAGGGATACAAAGCCCCTGTAAAGGTTGAGCAGACCAAGATTGATATTACAGCGACCATTGACCTGACAGCCCCTATTGAAGACATTGATTACTTAGATGCAGATTAAATTATACAAGCCCACTGAGCCGCAGGTTGATTTCAATCGGCTAGTCAATGAGGACAAGCCTTTTATCTCTGCAATTGTAGCAGGAAGGCAGACCGGTAAGACCTTCTTCATGCAGAACGACTGCGTAATGAGGGCGCTAAACAACCCTAAGTTCAGGATGTTTTGGGTTTCCCCAATACAGGACCAAGCAAACAAAGTCATGAAGGACATAGAGTCCATGTTTAACAACCATCAGGACCTTTGGGATAAAATAATTAAGAGATATGACAGAAAGGCTAACGAACTTTATTTTTACAATGGCAGCTTTATTAAGTTCCGTAGTGCTGATAGTGGGGATAATCTACGTGGCGCTACTCTAGACTTCATTTACTTGGATGAGGTTGCCTACATGAAGTTAGATTTTATAAACGAGGTACTACTACCAATGGTCACAAGGACCAATGGGAAGGTGTGTGCGGCATCAACCTTCAACGGACCCAATTGGTTCTACGAATGGTACAAGGATGGTCAGCTAGAGGAGAACTTTGAGCAGGTAAAGAGTGTGAAGAGGACATACTTAGACCTGAATGATGCGAATGTGTCTAGGACGGTGCTTGGAATTAAGAAGAGCATGACCAAGGCGCAGTTCGACCAAGAGTTCCTGTGTAAGCCAACAAGCTCTAACAGTCTTTTCAGTAATGTTGAAGATGCGATAGCGGAACTAAACACCCCTTACGAACGTGTTTACATAGGTATGGACATTGGGGTGGCGCAAGATTACACCGTACTCACTGCAATGACAGAGGAGTACCATGTGTTTGATATAGACAGGTTTAATTATAAAGCAGAGGGAATGGACTATGACGAGTTCAAGCAGAGAATAAAGGACTTCTACTTAAAACATGATGACAAACTAGCTGCAGCCTACTTCGAACTCAACAATAACGACCTTCTATTTGATGACATCACAGACGATGATAGTATGTACAAGCTAATACCTATCCACACGACTGCAAAGAACAAGCCCGACATGATAAGAAATTTAATAAAGCTTTTCGAAGACAAGACAATCCGTATACCAAAGGACGATTCCCTTATCAAAGAGCTGTATGACTTCAAGTCCAAGAAGAATCCAATCACAGGTAACTTGCAGTTCAGCAACACAGACGGCAGGCACGATGACATGGTAATGAGCCTAGCCATTGCCGCTTTCTGTGCGCGCGAAGAACAAGACGGTGGTGTAACCTTGTTCCTATGATGACGTTTAAGCAGCATATAGAGCTGTCTGAGTCATTATCTCAGTTCAGTGATGTATCTATATACCTTGATAGTTTAGACCTCGTAGAACGCCTTAAAACACTTAGGTTGATTAACGAGTCTTACCCGCTTGAAGACAGGGACGAGATAACAGACCATATAAAAGAAAACTTCAACTACTCAGAAAAGGTGTTTGAGTTGGTATTGGGTCAGTTTATAATGGTGGAGCAAATACTAACAGGCAAGTTTAAGTTCAAAGGAAGTGTTTATCAAGACCTTGAGTTGATGACCTACTTGTTAAGGCCAAAAGGAGAGGAGCCGTTCGACAACGGTGACTTACTTAAGGAACAACAGCACAGGCAAAACATACTAAACACTCCCGTTCAAGACCTTTACTCCGCAATAAATAGATTCTTGAAAGACAGGGACATTGTATTGTTTCAAAAATTCTCAGGTGTGTTCTATTCCACAGTTGATGACTCTGAAGAAGATAGTTTAGACTCAATGCCAACCCCTGATGAACTCTTTAATCAACAATGGTATTGGTACTCAATAGTAAGGAACTTAGCTCAGGAAGATATAAGGAGATACAACTCTATATATATGCTGAAGATGAATGTAGTGCTGCCTGAAATGAGTTATTTAGCTCAGAAAAACAAGATTGACGCTGCCAATCAAAGACAGCAAGCAGCCATGAATAGATTGTAAATTATAAAAAAGGATTTATGAACAACCTTAGAGGTATATATGACTCCCTGAAAGACTTTGGTGAAAGACATGATATGATTAATGAGGTCATATTAGTCAAGTCTGAGCAAGAGCTAGAGGGTATGGAGTTTAATTACCGAACAATGGTGATGATGCCGCTAGAAGCAAACATTTCTAGGGAGCGAAACTCCCCTGCATACTACATTGATTTTGGAATAGTTATATTAGACAAGGTCCCTGCCGAAAATGACGCGGCTACAATAAACTCAGTAGATGAAAACATCTTTATAGTGGGTCAACTTCAGGACTACCTAGAGCAGAGTGACTACTATGTTGAGTTCGGAAGCGTTGACTTAGGGAATGAGTCCATGGATGACCACAACATAACCACAGCAGTAGCTGACTTCACCTTTACATTGGCTAGAAAACCATACAATAGGTCTATAAACTTATAATGGCTAGGTCATCAAAACAAATAGCTGTAACCGCTAGAGTTATAATGGTTCAGGCGCTTGCTAAAGAGTTCCGCAAGTCTCAAATCATAAAAAAAATAATAGCAATAGCCAAGGAAAAGAACATGATTTCAACAGGAGATTTAATAAATCCCAAGAAGTCAGGCTCTATAATTCCCGATGCAGATGACCATTGGTTTGAAAAGCCTGAAAGCCTTAGGGTTTTTGTAGGGCCTATTATTAATGGCGTACCTTCTTTTTTAAGAGTTGTTGTAGCGCCTGAATACGGTATTGCATCTAAGTATTACTACTTAACAAAGAAGTCTCCAAGAAAAAAATGGCTACCTAATGTGAGGGCTATAGAGTCTTGGGTTAGAAAAAAAGGTATAGGTGATTTAGCAGACTCTAAGAAGGTTGCTTGGGCTATATCTAAATCAATGGAGAAAAAGGGAATAAAGAAAACAAACTTAGCAAACCCATTCCTGTATAAAGGAACAGGAGTTAAACCAACAATTGAAAGAGGAGTTAATAAAGGTATGGTTAGGACTTCAGAATTATATCAGCCTATGATTACAGATTACATTGATAATACTTTCTCAAAAATATTTTAATAGCCATGGCCGCAGAGATAGGAAAAAACACAAAGAACATAACTAGATACCAACTTGAGGTAACTGAGTTAATTCGTGAGATGCAGAACATGACTAAGGAGGGCAGGGATGCTGCTACTCAGTTAAGTACGCTTGGAAATAGGTTTAAGGAACTCAAGACGAGAGGAGAAAAACTAGAAAGTGTAATGCGCTTTTACGCTTCTAGAACAAAAGATTCTGCAAAAGCAACTGCAAATCTTAACACAAGGCTATCGGCCTTGAACACGGGTGTAGGCAAGGTTACTGCGGCAGAGAAAAGGTTGCTTTCTGAAGTAAAGAAGGTTGCTACTGAAAGAAAAAGAGAGGAAGCTGCAATAAAAAAATCTATTGCAAGCAAGAAAAAAGCGGCAGCTGCAAACGAAAAACTTATAGCGCAAGAAAAGAAAGTTGCGGAAGCAAAAAGAAAAAGCGCTGAGGCAGAAAAGAAAAACACAAAAGGTGTAAAGGCCTATACTCAGGGTGTAGGTAAAGCAATAAGCACTGTCGCTAAATATGCAGGTGCAGCTTTAATACTTAATAACGCTTTAAAGCTTTTAAAATTTTTCACAACAGGAGCCGTTGAGGCAGGCGCTAAATTTGAAGCCTCTGTAGCCAATCTAGCAGCTGTTGCAGGGGCATCGGCCTTTGAGGTAAATGAACTTAAGGAAGCTGCTTTAGGTGTAGCAAAACAAACAAAGTTTACAGCCGTTGAAGTTATTGGTTTACAGACAGAGCTTTCTAAATTAGGTTTTTCTGCTAAAGATGTAGTATCGGCAACAGCTTCTATTGCATTTGGAGCACAGGCATTGGGGGAGGGCCTAGATACTGTTGCTAGTACAGTGGGTAAAGTTATAAATCAATTCAATTTACTAGCCGAAGAGTCAGGTGTGGTTGTGGATACACTTGTTACAACTATAAATGAATCAGCTTTATCTTTATCGACTTTTGGAACAGCAATTCAGTATGTGGGTCCTTTAGCATCAGGGTTAGGATTCTCTCTTCAAGAGACAGCTGCAAGCATGGCTGTATTAGCTGATAACGGTTTTACAGCTTCTAGAGTTGGTACAGGTTTACGCTCAATATTTACAGAGTTAGGAGCTGATACAATTGATTTAAAGTCTAAATTAAAAGAATTAGCAGATGAAAATCTTTCATTGTCGGAGGCAATAGACTTAGTTGGAAAAAGAAACGCAGCTCAGTTAATAACCTTAGTTGACAACATATCTGTATTAGATGAATCTGAAGATAAGTATTATCAACAGGGAAAGGCATTACAATCAGCCGCACTACAAGCAGATACTTTCTCAGGTCAAATGAGTATCTTGTCTTCTGCTATTAACGAATATCAGATAGGTATTGGTCAGGCCATTATAGAGACTGATTTCTTTAGAAGAGTATTATCTTCTATAAGTCCTGAGGCCGGTAAGGTCGTTAATGCTTTTAAGCTTATAAAGGAGACAGGTTTTTCAGGAGTAGGTGATGACATTAAAGATGTAGTAGGAGGCCTTGATGCTTTTGACGTAGCTGTCGCAAGAGCTGCTGAAGAATATGGAAAAACAATTGAAGAAGTATTAGATGAGGTTAGAAAAAACGAAGACAAAGTAGTAGAGAATAGACAGCAAGGAACTAATCAAACAGTTAAGCAATACACAGAGATAGGCTCTTCTGTATTAGGATATAAAGATAAGCTAAGAGAGCTAGCTGAACAAGAAAGAAAAAACATATTAATACAGGAAGAAAGAGGGAAAGTTCAAGAGCAGTACCAAGCAGAGATTGATAAGTTAGTGGTAAAGGAGCAGTTGGGTGAGAATATAATACCCGAAGCAGATGCCTTGGCAGATGGTATTAAAAAAAGAATGTCAGGAGTTGTTGATGAGATAAAGATTTGGGAAAAAATTATAGATGAAGAAAAAAATGAAGTTGAAAAAAAACGACTTAGTGACCAATTGCTAGCTCAAAAAGCTAAGTTAAAAGAATTATCTAATTACTATAGACTTGTAGCAAACCTTATAGGGATTGAACAATTCGCCGAAGAGGGTTCAATAGCTATACAAAAAAGAAAAACCGAAACCTTTAGAGAATTAATAGATGAGTACGAGGATAAGAAAGATGCTATAAAGACTACAAATGAGCTTTCAACTTTAGAGAATGAGCTTAATAGTGATTTCATGGCCAACACCGCAGCTCGTATAGAAATGAACAATGATTTAAAGGGCAAGAACGATGAGCTAATAACAAAACTTAAAGAGGAAATATCCACTAGAAAAACTCTTAGTGAAAGTGAAGACGCTAACACAAAACAAGGTAAGTATAATATAAGTGCTTATGATAGAGAGATTGAAACCTTAGAAAAACTTATTGAGAAATACAACGAGAAAAATGAAAAATTAACTATTAGCGCATCAACATTAACTTTTGCAGCGGAGAATACAAAGAAACAAATTAAAGCTCTTAAAAAAGAATATGATGATGGCGATATAACAGGCGGTCAATTAAAGATAGGAGAGCAACAAATCACGGAAAGTTTTAAGGCAGACCTTGAAGCACTTAAGGCGGCTAATCCTGAGTTAACCAAGGTTGTTAACGCAATGATTGAAAACCTTGAGCTAAGCTATGATGTTGATTGGGATGCGGTATTGTTTAAAGGAATAGAAGAGGCTATATCCACAACTTTTGATGCAATAGAAGGTTTTAACGAGGCCGCTTTTGAGAACACTAAGAATAGATTAGAAGCTGAAAAAGACGCTCTTAAATCTAGATATGAAACTGAGGACTTCCTAGCTAAACAACAATTTGAGAACGGACTTATAAATGAAAGTCAGTACAGAAGGAGACAGGCTCAGTTAAGAAAAAAACAAATAGCCGAAGAAAACGCTATTGATAAAAAGATTTTTGATGCGGAGAACAAGAAAAAGAAGAACGAGGCTAAGGTTGACTTCTTAGAGGCACTAGCCTCTATTATACCAACCTTGATTAAAGAGGGTATAGCTGAGCCAACTACATTAAACATAATGGCAGCTATTACAGGGGCTAGTGCTGCCGCGTCTTACGCTGCTGAAATTAGTGCTATTAATCAGTCAAAGTTCTTTCCCAAGAAGTTTGCAACAGGGGGTATGGTTAATGGACCTAGTCACGAGCAGGGTGGAGTTCCGTTTACAGTACAGGGTCAAGGCGGATACGAGATGGAGGGTGGTGAGTTCATTGTAAACAAAAGAGCTGCATCTTTACACAGGGACTTGTTAGATAAGATTAATGGCTCTGTCAGACCAAACGTGCCTAACCAACCAATGACGTATGCTCAAGGTGGAACAGTGTCTAGCAGTGTTACCAATGTAAATCAACAATCGCTAGAAAGTGTAAATTACCTAAAGGCTATAGCTGAGGCTACAAGTACAAATGCAATAAACAGCTCTAGGCCGGTGAGAGCATTTGTGACATCTACAGACCTTAGAAGAGATGAGAGTGCCCGTAGAATTAAAGATAATAACACTACTATATAATGAGTAATTATAATATACACGAAATATCTTCTTGGACACCTGACAATAGTCATTCAAATGCAGATATAACATCTCAAACATTAACTCAGTTTGAAATAACATCTCAGGACTTATTTCTTTCAGGAGACGATGACATAGTTAAGGTGGGTGTAACTTTAAATGGGGTTGTAAGATATGTTTATGGTGTTCAGGTTGACCAAATCCCACAACAAATAGGCTCTTTAATCGTGGTTGATTTTGATGGAAATGTATACGGAGACTTAATGACAGGTGGAACATTTCACTCTACACAATACTACACACCAACATCCGCCAACATATCACTAGCTCTAAACAGCTATAACCTATCCCCAAACTTACAGGTCGCTACATACGGTAAAGACTTCAAGGCTTACAATTCAACTCTGTCTTACACAATACAAGCACCTCAGCAAAGATTAGTATATAACACTAGGTTTAAGAGCCTATACAATTTAAATGAAAAAATACTAATTGACTTGTGTAACAATAATGTTTACAAGGTAGCTCCTTCTGAGCTGTCAGCAGTTGCGGTAAACGGTAGAATTAAATCAGCTCTGAACTTTAACGTATTTATAAAGTAATGGATTACAACTTAAAACTAAAAAAGAAAAGTCAATCATCTTTTTCAAACGCTAGTCTGTTTTCCGGTTCTGTCATAGACTTTGATTTAGATTTTTATGACGTTAATAATATTGATAAAATTAAAGTACCTGTAAGCATATCTCTTACCCTGCCTATGGATGTTGTAAATACAGGCATCCTAGGTTATAACCCTGAATCTTCGGCTAGCAGTCTTATTCCTGATGTTCCTTTTGACTTTGAGCTATATCTTAACAACTCGAAGGTCATAGAGGGTAATATGTATGTAGAAACTTACGAGTTCAATAACAGTGTACCAACTGTATCTGTAAGATTAGTTGATAAAATACAAGACATTATATCAGGCTCAAGACTTATCACATTTGATGATATGTATGATGACCTAGACTCTGATATTTCTTTTAATAATTTTCTTTCTTCAAACAGCGAAACAATAGGGAGCAGCGTATCAATGGACCCTGTGTTGTTTCCATACATAGACTTCTGCAATGATGTAGATAAATTTCTTTTTGCGTCTAGACAGTTTATTCAATTTGGTTTTGATAAAAATAAAGCAGGTTTTGTGCCCGCTTTAAATGTTAAAAGTTTTATACAAAGGTTTTTCTCAGAAGCTAACACAGGAATTATAAGTAGGTTTTTTAAGGTGGGGAATTATGGTAACTCAATACCTAATATTAATCCTGACGATATGTATATGTTAATACCTGAGAAGTTATTAGCGACACCATCATCGCCTAGAGGTTTTTATTTGACTGAGGGGCCGTACGAATATTATGTAAACGAATACACAGCCGATGCTGATTTATCACTTACATCCGCTATAGAGACGGACACGTATCCTGTCCAAACTCACGGATGGAATTATAGCTCATCAACGGGTAGCAATACAACTGATAATGGATTTGGGTTGAACTTCAGTACCAATGTTCCTAATAATAGCTCTAATATAGATAGAGCTTATCACGGTTCCCATATGAGTTATACAGCTTTGCCTGAAAATTTAGTAGCAGGCAGCAGGACTATAACAAGTGAGATAGGTTTTGAAATGCCTATGATAAGAACTGCGAGCGGAGTTTACAATATGGTAGAAAATATTAATCCTAGCTCTAGTTCATCTACTGCAAAGTTTAATTTTACCGCTGTGCTGTGGAGAGATGGCTCTCCTTACGAAAGATTTAGAATGATGAATACTGACGGAACCCTAAAAGAAGTTAGTATTTCAGATGCAACGGTCCATGAAATGAGAACATCGTACCAATTCTTTGAAGGGGTTTACACGAATGTACAGAGTCTTAGGATTCAAGATTATATAAATTATTTTGACCCTACTTATCAAACGGTTTTAAACAATAGGGTTAAATTTTCTTCGTCTGTAATTGGGGCATTTAATTGGGAAAATAAAAAAATAGAAATTGATGCAGGCTCAACTTACGCGGTCACTGTTGATGTTCAATGGGTTTCAGGAACCGTAGATGTTGATTATGTAGATACTTGGCAGCCATTTTTCAATATGCAATCTATGGCTGATGATGGAGTTATTCCTGACAATATATCTAATAGAATTTTAGAAAGTGAAGACCTTGTAAAAGCCACTTACACCGCAGACTTAAACAACTTAGGCGAGTTGTACTTAGGTTTCTTATCTACAGGTTATGTAAATCCATATTATGGAAATGACTCCGTAAACATTAGGGACCTGTTTTCCGAAAGCAATTTATCTCCTTTTGATATATTGAAACAGATTATAGCTAGATTTAATTTATCGGTTGTTTACGACCAAAACACTCAAAGTGTTTTAATAGACAGGCTTCCTGATTTACGTTCAAGAAACTCAGATAAATCAATAACAAGAAAGGTTGATGATGCTAAAGAAATATCTATAGAGATTTCTACGAAAAGACTAAAGACTATAGAGATAGCAACTTCTAAGAAAGATTTGTTCTATGATAATTTTGGATATAAGAAAACTAATATAAGTGATTCCGGTTCAGAGGATGTCAAGTTTAGCTTAGATTCTAGAGTCTATAACAAATCACTATGTGGAGACGAAACTTCTATTGACATTCCCGATGGATTTAGTGAATATGAAATCGGATTTACTTTAAACGAATTTACTTCTTACAAGGATATTGGGATTGTGTTTGGATACATAGATACAGCGCAATATAAAACAAATATCAAAAGAGCTAGATTTGTAGAAAAACAAAACTACAAAGGTCTTTTATATAGCACAGAGTTTTCACACGTTTTTCCTAGATTAGTGACAGATAAGACAGGTCAGCTTCCTCTTTATCATTTTAACGAGCAAGAACAGCCGACAGAACTATACGACTTTTTCACAGGTAATGATAACGTAAAATATTTAGGCAGCTCTAAAATAAAGTTTGAAGCCTTGATTGATGAAGATTATGCGTTTGATATAAAAAACAACTACTCCTTAGTAACTATCAATCAAATTAATTCAAATGGATTAATAATTAAATCCTTGTCAGGCCAACTCTATGAAGGAGGTATTTACGGAGAGGTAGAAGCTATTATATTGTAAATTATTCATATGGCTACTTACAACGACTATCCTGCATCTGCATCAAACAACGCTAAGAAGGCGCTTGCTTGGAAAAAGAAATACGGTAAAGAAGTAAAAGGAATGACTTCTGTAGGTTGGGCGCGTGCTAATCAATTGTCATCAAAAAGAAAATTAAGTTATGAAACGATTGCTAGGATGGCTGCCTTTAATCGCCATAGAAAGAATGCTGCGATTGACCCAAAGTATAAAGACACTCCTTGGAAAGATAGAGGATATGTTGCTTGGCTTGGTTGGGGAGGAACTAGCGGAATTAATTGGGCGATTGGAAAAGCTGAAAGCATCCGAAAAGGAACAGTAAAGGCTGAGGTTGAAGTAGCTAACGCTCCGTGGGGAGACAGAAAAAAGAAAATAAATGGATAAGGATTTACCATTATACGATATTACACTAGAGGATTTTGCACAAGGTATGTATAAGATTTCTTTAGTAGACAAGCCCGCCATCGAAGAGAATTTCATTTACTTCAATAAGACTGAGGTTGTTGAGATGTTCGCAAACGATGAAAGGAAAGAGGTTATAGGTCCAATCATGATTCCTAACAGAGAGATTTTACGTCATAGTCCTGATAACGGGTACTACTATGTAAGGTTTACAGAAGATGTTATTCGTGATATAATGTATAACTACTCAAAGAAGGGCTTGTTTAATGAATTTGGTATTCACCATGAGTATGACACTCAGGATGTGGTGATGCTAGAAGTTTGGATGAAAGAGTCTGATAACGATAAGTCTACTGACTATGGTTACAACCTTCCAAACGGAACAGTATTCGTGAAGGCTAAGATTGAGTCTGACGAATTGTTTAGTGCGATTAAGAATGGGGAGGTAAATGGCTTCTCTATTGAAATTCAAGCTGATATTAAACCTGTAAATAATAACGAAATGAATGAATTTAATTTTGCTAAAGAACTAGGCAAGATGGAGGCTCAACAAGAGGCTTCAGCTGCTAAATTCGAGGCTAAGATTATCGCTTTAGAAGAAGAGAACGCTACTCTTCTAGAAGTGTTGACCTCTTTTGAAGAAAAATTTGTTGGTGTAGACGAACTAAAGTCTGCCCTTGAATTGATTCAAAAGCACATCTCATCCATGGAAGGAACTGAAGACGAAGAGCTTGAGGTTCCTGCTGAGGAAGAGAAAGAAGAAGAAGAAATGACTGAAGATAAGCCTGAAAAGAGCATTGCTCCTGTAGGTGAAGACGCGGTTATTGTTGAGAAAAAAGAAGAAGAAAAATACGAGGCTGAGGAAGAGGTCAACGAACAAGAGGTTGAAGAGCAATTTGCTGCTGAACAAAAAGCCGAAGGGCAAGAAGCACAAGTTGAAGATAAGACTGTAAAGTTTAGTGGAATCACTATTGAAAAAGTTTCAATGGTAAATGATTTCTTCAGCAGATTCAAGTAAATTGTAAATTAATTAAAACGAACTTTTTTAAAACTAAATAAAATGGCTGTATCTATTTCTAGCTTACCTTATGGTGACCGTAGTCGTAACTTGTTTATCGATTCTATGGTAAAATCGGCAGCGGTTCTTAACCGTTTCCGTCTTGTTGATGGTGTAAAAGCTAAGGTCAATGTACCTATCTTTGACGCTGCACTAACTTTTGGCACTGACATCTGTGCTTGGGACCCACAATCTACCGCAACAATCGGTGAAAAAGAGATGACTGTCTCTGATTACAAGTGGTCTTTCTTAAATTGTAAGACTGCTCTTGAAGCTTCTTACCGTGGACTTCTTTTGAAAAAAGGACAACACAACCCTGAGACTATGGACGCTGAGTTCAAGGATTGGGTATTCGATTACTTCGCTAAATTGTCTTCTGTAAAAGCTCTTGAATTAGCTGCTACTCAGTTGACTCTTGAAATGGGCAATGACGCTGCTGTTATTGACACTCTTATCGGAGGTGGAGCATTAACCGCTACAAACGTCTTAGACGAAATGGAGAAGGCTTACGCTGCAATGAGCGCTGTTATGCTTTCTGCCGTTTACGGAGACGCTGACCGTGATTTCAAACCTTCATTCTTCATGGGAACTGTTGCTATGCAGCACTACCAAATCGCTATCGCTGAGAAGTTCACTACTACTCCTCAAGGTATCGTAGAAGGAAACATTCCTTCTTACTACGGTATGGAGGTTGTACATTTCCCAAGCTTAGGCGCTGACGAGTTTTTCGTTTCTGCTCCTCAGAACTTGGTAATGTTGACTGATGACTACAATGATGTCAAGGCTATTGACATGAAGTATGAGGCTGAACTAAGCTCTGATAAAATTTGGGGTCAGTTCAAGTTAGGCTTCTCTTACTTGAAAGGTGCTGAAATCGTTTACGCTCAGGCATAATTAAATTATAAAGGGGGAGGCTCTTCCTCCCCTTTTTAATAACCTTAAAAAAAAACATAAAAATGGCTTGTGATATAACTCTAGCTGACGTAAACTTCTCTTGTGATGACCTAGGAATAGGTGGTTTAAAGAGAGTTCTTATCGGCAACAAAACCGACCTAATTTCCGTTGTAGCTGTAGCTGCAAACGTGGTCACAATTACACCAACAACAACAGGTTTAGATACCGATGCTGACGTAATTGAAATTCAGTTTAATTTAAAGGATGGCTTCTCTGTATTCAGTGAAGTTAAAACAGTCTCTGCTGACGGAGTTGTTTCTTCAGTTCCTACCATCTCTATTGAGATTCCTAAAATGTCTACTTCACACCGTGATGCCTTGGATAACATCGCAAAACCGGGTGCTGAATTAGTAGCTTTTGTTGAAACCGCTGCCGGAACTTACCACATGGTAGGTTGGGGTTACGGTCTTTACGCTGCGTCTGTTGATGGAAACTCAGGAACAGGACGTTCTGAGAAAAACCGTTACCAATTGACACTTACAGGTGAGGAAGACAGCTTGTCTTACAACATCGAAAGTGCTGAGTGGGCTGATGTAATTGCGTAAGCAATTCTTGTAAATTAATACAAGGGGGCGGGGTCTAAACCCTGCCCCTTTTTTTATTAAAAAAACTATGAGCTTTAACTGTAGTATTTTCTTGGAGGATATTGATATTAACTGCACAGCTAAGAATGCCGGGGGGATAAAGAAGGTAGTTCTAGGTTTGCAGAGAGATATAACCTTAGACATTGACGCTGTTGACGAAACATTAGTTAATGGAATGCAGTTTGCAGATACTGTAGTTTTCTCTCATAACAATAAAGATGGAACAACTTCGTTCTCAGAGACTAAATCAACGTCCAATGGACTAGGCCTTGTAAGAACTGAGATAATAGTGAGGTTACCTTTGCTAGACAGGAAGATGAACAAGATAGATTATATGTCTAGACGTAGCGACATTGCTTGTTTATTGTATCACAACAATGGTAATGTAACTCTTTCGGGTTGGATGGATGGATTGACAATGGATTACTCCGCGGCAAGTGGGGCTAAGACAGGAGAGCTTTCTTATGTTGATGTAACGCTAACAACTGAGAGTTGGATTGCTTCTTTAGTGATTGAGGACGAATTAATTATTGAACTTATATAGTGTATATAACACAAACACACGGATACTCTCACGATGCTACTCAGGAAGTGACGGGTGTTTTAGATTATATAGTTACCGGAAGTATAGGTAACGACACGAGTACAGGTCTGTCATCGGCAGTGATAGACTACATGATTTTAGATAGAATGGGGTACTACAGGGATGTAAACAACACACCAAGTAGTGTTATAGACTATTTGCCAAACAATGATTGGGGCAACCAAAGAGGTATAGTTCAATATAACAAAGGTTATATAGATTACATTTTAGATGGATACCTTGGTGATTTAATAATAGAACAGGAAAGGGGTTGGGGCTTTAATTGGGACCTGATAACACTAGAGTGGCAAACTATAAATGATAATTGGAACAATGGATAATATATCAAAAGACAGAAATTACTTTCAGGCATCAATGGGTGACTTTGGATTCAGAAAACTATCAGCAGGAGACACTACTCCTGCCGGTGAGGAGTACAGAGTTATTGTTTGTCTACAAGAATGCAGCATAAACGCAACCTCTTTAATTGGAGACTCGTTCACCGGTCAGGTCTTACCTACAGGTATGCAAGTTTTCGGTAAGTTTACAGAGGTGTCTTGCTACCAAGGTGTTGTTCTTGCTTACATAGGGTAATGATATTAGCGTTAGGTATATCAATACATACTCAGTCTTACATAGGTGATAAGTATGAGTTTGACAATAGGTATTGGAACCTAATTGGAATGCAGTGGGAAACTATTAACGATACTTGGGAAGAAGAAATATGAGCACATTAACAGGAAGAAAACCAAAGGACACTTATCAAGGCCTAATAAAAACCTCTGACAACGGACCTGTAAGCTCTCCTAAGCAGCTTTCGGATGGCAACGGTAATCTTATACCTATAACAGTTTCAACAACAGCTGTTGCCCTAACAGGTACGGTCACTGCGAATGGAGAATCTTTAACAAGTTTTACTTATAACCAATCTGTTGCGACAGAGCTGTGGATTATAAATCACAACATGGGTAAGAAACCATCTGTAACAGTAGTAGATTCTGCTAACACATATGTAGTTGGGGAGGTTACTTACCTAGATAATAACTCACTCACCGTGGGTTTTAAATCCGCCTTTAAAGGCAAAGCACACTTAAACTAAAAATAAAAAAAAACAAAATGGCTCTTAAACACTTAGTTGATTTAGACTTAGGAGGGAACGAAATACAAAACGTAGTTCTCCAAAACTTGGCTACAGCACCAACGGGTGTTGCAGGTCAAATATTTTATGACACGGCAGTTTCTGCTGTGAAAGTACACACAGGCTCAGGATTTGTACGCATTGGAGCAACAGCTGATGCAAGTACAATTACTGAATCGTCAGGTGTGTTCTCTGTTGGGACAATTGCTATCAGCAATACGTCAGGACTTCAGGACGCATTAGATTTAAAATTAGAAACTTCAGCACTCACACCTGAAGCAGCGATATACAAAAGTGGTGGTGACCCTACTTTGGCTGATGGAGTTTTAGCCTCTGAAATCCGCACATTGATTGGTGCTAGTTCATTTGATGGAGCATACAGTTCTTTATCAAGCGTTCCAACTGAGTTCGCTCCCTCTGCACACGTGCATGAGTTAGACGAAGTTAACGGTCTAGGAACTGTCTTAAATTTGTTAGCGCCATTAGCAGCACCTGCATTTACAGGTGTACCAACTGCTCCAACCGCAACAGGGGGAACAGACACTACTCAGATAGCAACCACTGCATTCGTTTCTGCCGAGATTGGCCGTGTAGTTGATGCAGCACCTGCTGCCTTGGACACACTGAATGAGTTAGCAGCGTCTATAAATGATGAC
>Ga0114915_1000624_pt1 | contig 15934 bp, 19 predicted proteins | sample MalvirAntarct_55_FD_87288 | JGI IMG/M metagenome (GOLD analysis project Ga0114915, IMG submission 87288) | Marine viral communities from the Global Malaspina Expedition - Malaspina viral metaG Antarct_55 | ecosystem: Environmental > Aquatic > Marine > Oceanic | place: South Georgia Island...
AGCGCATGAAGGAGCGCAGGACTAAACTTGCAGCACCTGTGTTATCTACTGTGCTTGAGTTCTCTGATGTTTTCGTAAAGCTGCTGCAAGTCAATGGGCTTACATCAAGGGCCTTGCTTCTACAGTTTACACCAGAGGCAGAGGAGCAGCTTGCCAAGGACGAGAGATACCTAAGCTGGATGGCCCCAGTCTACAAACCAATGCTTGCACAACCTAAGCCTTGGGTGGACTTTGATACTGGTTGTTACCATGACGACTTTTTGGCCTCTACGGTCAAGATGGTACGACAGGCCACCACAGACCAAGAGAGCGCTATCAGACACGCTATGTCCAAAGGGGAGCCTACCTACGTCAGGGCGGCTAACGCCCTCCAGGCGACTCCTCTGGCGATCAATGAGGCTGTTCTAGAGGTGGTGCAATGGTGTTGGGACGAGAAGAAGGCGCTGGGCAAGTTCCCTACGTCTGTTTTACCTGAGAGACCACGGATGCCTGAGAACTGGGAGACCTTAGATCCTGAGGTTTTCCATGAGATCAAGGCAGACATGCGCCGTCACCAGAAACTAGAGAGCCAGGTCAAGGGTGCTGCTGAGGTTATGCGCCAAGACCTACAGACAGCCCACGAACTAGCTGTCCACGATAAGTTCTACCTACCAGTAAACTTTGATTACCGTGGTCGCATGTACTTCATACCAGCGTTCAACTACCACCGCGATGACCACATCAAGGCGCTCTTCACTTACTTCAGAGGCTACAGGGTCGAGGGCAATAACGCTTACTGGCTCAAGGTACACCTAGCTAACGTGGGTGACTTCGACAAAGTGTCCAAAGAGCCTCTAGATGCCCGTGCAGCGTGGACTGACACCAACCACGACATGCTGATGGGTATTGCCAAGGACTACAGGTCAACTTTCGATCTGTGGAAGACTGCGGACAAGCCTTTTCAGTTCCTTGCTGCTGTCTTTGAGTATGCAAGATTGATCGAGGAGGGTGATGCCTTTGTAGGCTTTGTGCCGCTGTCACTTGATGGCACCAATAGTGGTGTTCAGCATTACAGCGGTATGAACAAGTCAGAGCCTGAGGGTGCCCTAGTAAACCTAAAGCCTTCGGACACTATGGCGGACATCTACAATACCAATGCAGGGCGTGTTGTGGAGATACTGGAGGGGATGGTGGGCAACCCTGAGCCATTCAACCCTAAGCGTGACGATAGTCAGACCATCGGCCATCTTGCGCAGACTTGGTTGGACTACGGTATCACCAGATCAACCATGAAACGCAGCGTGATGACCTACGGGTACTCTTCGAAGCCTGTTGGCATGACTGAGCAGTTTATGGAGGACATGATGAGACCACTGCAACGTGATGTCGCCTACGGTAAACTAGCCAAGCACCCTATCGCACCTACTGAGCAAGGGCAGTTCGAGGCGGCACGGTTTATCGCTCAGATTGCTTATGACAGCATCCAGGGCACGTTGCCTGATGTCGCTGAGGCTATGCACTACCTGCAAACATCCGCAGAAGCGCTTGCACGTGAAAACAAAGCTGTTCGGTGGACTACTCCGAGCGGCTTCCCAATCTCACAAGACTACAAGAAGACTAAACGTCGTGAGATTAAAATCTTCCTGTATGACCGTGCAGTGAATCAGCGCAGTAGAACTAAAGTTTCATTACGTGAGGAGTTAGATCAGTCAGACGTAAAGTCTCACATCAACGGCATCTCCCCTAACTTTATCCACGGTAGTGATGCGGCACACGTTCACCTGACTATCTGTGCCCTTCTGGACCAAGGCAAAGCCCAGGATTTCTTTATGATCCATGACAGCTTTTCGATGTCTGGAGACACATGGGACTTGTTCGACACAGTTAGAGAAACCTTTGCAGCCATGTATGCAGGGCAGTGTCGTTATGAGGTGTTCGAGGATGAGATTAGACAGCAGCTGTCGAACCCTGCACATGATCTGGGTGTAGGCATACCAACCAAGGGGACACTTGATCTCGAAGGTGTCAAAATGAGCGAGTTTTGCTTTAGTTGACCGAGTGTCCCTTTATTGAAGAACAAGCGGACTTCCTCCCTTTCACCGTTTGTTTTTCTTATCTCCTCCTGTCCTCTGGGGTGGCCTTAGTGTCACCCCTTTTTCTATTCTAAAACTAAGGAACGACTAAAGAATGGCACAGAAACAAAAGTACATGTCCCCTGTCGGACGTGCAAAATACCCACACCTTAACATTCCAGACGCTGCTTTCGATGCAGCAAACCCTAAGTACAAGACTGAAATCGTGATGTCTAAGGACGAAGCGAAAGACTTTGTGCGGTCTGTTAAGGAAGCTGTCGAGCAAGAGTTTGGCGCTAACAAGAAAAACATCCGCCTACCTTACACTGTCGATGATGAGACTGGCGAAGTGTCGGTCAAAGTCCAGTCACAGTTTCTGCCAAAGTTCTTTGACACAGCTGGCAACCCAATCGTGCCCAGCGCTCTTCCAAGGATCAACGGCGGTAGCCTAATCCGTGCTGGTGGTATCTTTAACCTCTACACAGTCTCTGGCACCTCTGGCCTAAGCCTGATGCTTGATAAGGTGCAGGTTGTGGAGGTATCCTCAGGGTTCTCTGGTGACGATGATGGCTTTGACGCAATCGAAGGTAGCTTCACGATTGATGCTGCAATGGACGCGGTTGAAGTTGATACATCAGTGAAGACTGGTGTGACTGCGGACGACTTCGATTTCTAAATACCCAAAGCGCAACAGGTCGTTTTATCGTGGGCTGGCCAATGGCTACAGGTCAGGGCTAGAGGAAACACTTGCAGAGCAAATGAAGGCTAACGACATAGCTGTGGTCTACGAGACGGACCGCATTGCCTATCAAGTGCCAGCACGGGTCAGCAAGTACACACCCGACTTTAAGATGCCTAAGCTAGATGGCTTTTGGTATCTTGAGGGCAAAGGGCTCTGGACGGTCCAAGACAGGGCCAAACACCTGCTAGTCAAGAAGCAACACCCAGACATCGACATCAGGTTTGTGTTCAGTAACGCGTCCGCAAAGCTCTACAAGGGCTCCAAGACTACCTACGCCAACTACTGTGACAAGCAGGGTTTCAGATGGGCGCACAAAGTCATTCCACAGGCGTGGATAGACGAGTGCCTAAACAAGTGAGAGCAACGGGGCGGCTTAGGTCGCCCCTTTTTCTATTTAAGGACAGACAATGGAAAACAAAGATACAGAAGCTGATTTCGTCAGTCATGAGCCATGCAGCTCTTGTGGTTCAAGTGATGCCAATGCGCTCTACAGCGACAACAGTACCTGGTGCTTTAGCTGTGAGACTTATGTTGCTGGAGATGGCGAACCACTACGACAATCACAACCCAAAACACGAAGCGACCTCTTGTCGGGAGAGTTCGTTGAGTTACGCAAGCGTGGACTGACTGAGAAGACGTGCCGCAAGTTTGGCTACCGCGTGGGTGTGATGCACGGGGAAATGGTCCAGATTGCAGACTACAAAGACAAGAACGGAACTACAGTTGCACAGAAGGTGCGCACACGTGACAAGAAATTCAGCGTTGTCGGAGACGCTAAAGGAATGGGCCTCTTTGCTCAGAACTTGTGGTCTACTGGCAAGAAGTTAGTGGTCACAGAGGGCGAGATCGACTGCATGTCGGTGTCCCAAGTGCAGCAACACAAGTTTGCAACGACCTCAGTTCCTCATGGGGCTCAGTCAGCCAAGAAACACCTACTCAAAGAGATGGACTACCTGTCTGGTTTCCAAGAGATCATTTTGCTTTTCGATCAGGATGAAGCGGGTGTGGAAGCAGCTAAGGCATGTGCCGAGGTGCTGCCCTTAGGTAAAACCAAGATTGCATACCTGCCCTACAAGGATGCGAACGAGGCTCTGTTGGCTGGTGATGCTGGGGCGATCATTACTGCAATCCACCAAGCGCAGCCATTCAGACCAGACGGCATCGTTTCTATGGGTGACATGCGTGACACCATTGCAGAGAAAGAAGCCGAAAGTCCCATCCACTACCCCTACCCTAAACTTAACGACATGCTCAAAGGCATACGAACGGGGCTAGTAACTATCGCCGCAGGTTCTGGTGTTGGCAAAAGCACGTTAGTGCGAGAGTTGGCCTACAAGATACACCAAGATGGCTTCACAGTCGGTATGTTGATGTTGGAGGAGTCCACCAAGCGTACAGCACAGGGCCTTGTGGGGCTTCACATCAATAAGAACATCACGGTTGATGATGACGCAGCTACTACAGCAGAAATACATCAGGGCTTTGACGACCTACTGTCAGAGACCCCATTGTACCTGTTCGACCACTTCGGCTCGACGTCGTTGGACACTATTGAGAACCGCATAAGGTACATGAAGCATGGCCTTGGCTGTGACGTAGTGTTCCTAGACCACTTGAGCATCCTGATCTCAGGTATGACTGGGGACACAACAAACGAGAGAACCATGGTTGACTCCATCGTTCACAGGCTTCGTGTGTTGTGCTCTGAGTTAGACCTGGCGCTCATACTGGTGTCACACCTACGCCGACCAAGCGGTGACACAGGACACGAAGGTGGGGCTAAAGTCTCACTGGCGCAGCTACGGTCAAGCCACAGCATCGCGCAGCTGTCTGATGCCTGTATTGGCCTTGAGGTAGACAGTGAAGACCCCACAGCAGGACTACGGAACATTGTGGTCCTCAAGAACCGTCAAACTGGGGAAGTCGGTCCCGCTGGTCAGCTTCAGTACGATAGAGACAAAGGCCGTCTCCTATCTGTTGACGACTTTATACCATTTTAAACGCTGTCAAAAACCCAACTAGCAGAAACTTATCTGAAGGTTGGGATTTAGCTAATCTACATAAAAGGAGAGACTGTTGGAAAACTTAACACTAAATGCCTACCAAGCTGAAACCGCTGGCACAGCTATCTACAAGCATCCTGTTATCTACACTGCCATTGGCCTTGCATCTGAGGCTGGTGAAGTCTTAGGAAAAATTAAGAAGCTGATGCGTGACCAAGACATTACCTTCCAAGGTAGCCACAACTTCCTAACGGACAAGCAACGTGTGGACATTGGCGCTGAGATCGGGGACGTACTGTGGTACTGTAGCCAGCTGTCTAGAGACCTAAACCTGAGCCTAAATGACGTGGCTGTTATGAACCTTGAGAAACTTGCGTCACGTGAGATACGTGGCACTCTGGGCGGCTCTGGAGACAACCGCTGAGATGGGTATTTGACCTAGAATCAAATGGCCTACTGGATAAGATGGACCGCATACACTGCTTGGTCCTAAGATCGCCAGACACAGACGAAGTTCGGTCCTTTAGACCAGACAACATTGATGAGGGTGTTCAACTCTTGGCGGAAGCCGAAGAGATCATAGGACACAACATCCAAGACTTCGACATCCCTGCAATACAGTTAATATATCCCGACTTCACACCTTCTGGTAAGGTGACGGATACCTTGGTGCTTTCTAGGCTCATCAAGCATGAAATGTATGCAGAAGATGCAGAACGTGGCGTCCCTATCGACAAGTTCCCTAAGTTCCTTTGGGGCAAACACAGTCTAAAGTCTTGGGGCCTACGCCTTGGTGACTTTAAGGACGACTACTCAGACGGATGGGAGAACTTCAGTGAAGTAATGCTTTCGTACTGTGTGCAAGACACCAAGGTTACTGACACCCTCTACAAGTACCTGATGCGCACTGGTCCCTCAGAGCAATCCATCCACCTCGAACATCGTATGGCTATCATATGTAAGGAGATTGGCAGCAATGGATGGACCTTCGACGAAAGTAAGGCGACAGAGCTATACGCATTACTTGCGACCAAGCGTCATAAGATTGAGGAAGAGCTAAAGGAACTATTCCAGCCATGGGAAGTGACTGAAGACTTCTACCCCAAACGTGACAACAAGACCCTTGGTTACAAAGCGGACGAGTTGTTCGTTAAGTCCAAGACAGTCTACTTCAACCCTTCCAGTCGTCAGCATATCGCTAAGTGTCTGATAGACAAGTACAAATGGAAACCCAAGTATTTCACGGACGGCGGTCAAGCTAAGATTGACGAGACCACCTTGGGTAAACTCCCCTACCCCGAAGCCAAACGTCTTGCTGAGTTCTTCTTACTACAGAAGCGCATAGGCATGTTGGCAGAAGGTAAAGGGAGTTGGTTGAAGAAGTTAGATGATGATGGCCGCATTAGGCATCGAATAGTATCTAACGGGACCACATCGTCTAGGGCGGCACACCAGTCTCCAAACTTGGGACAAGTGCCCAGCACAGGGTCACTCTACGGCAAAGAGTGTCGTGAGTTGTTCACTGTTCCAGAGGGCTGGTGCCTACTCGGTACGGACCTTTCTGGGATCGAAGTACGCTGCTTGGCTAGTTACCTCTACCCATACGATAAGGGTATCTACGCACAGCAGATATTAGATGGTGACATACATACCTTTAACCAAAAAGCTGCGGGTCTAGCTACGCGCTCCCAAGCCAAAACGTGGTTGTACGCTACGCTTTATGGTGGGGGTGATAGTCTAATTGGTGCCATCGCTGGCGGTGGTGCTGCAAAGGGCAAAGAGCTCAAGGCCAACTACGACAAGGCTGTCCCTGCGTTTGCTACGCTCAAGAAGAACCTAAAGTCTGCTTACAAACGTGGCTACATCAAAGCCATCGACGGACGTAAGCTAACCATTCGATCTGAGCATCGCTGCCTCTCGCAGCTACTCCAGTCATGCGGAAGCCTGGTGTCAAAACACTGGGTCATGATGACCTACGACGAACTCAAGAAACAGTACGGTGAAGACGCATACATTGTGGGCTGGGTCCATGATGAGATGCAGATTGCCTGTAGAACAAAGGAAATTGCTGAAGATGTCGGTAATATCTCTAGACGAATGGCGAAAGCGTCAGGCGTTACTCTCGGACTTAAAATCCCCATCGACTGCGACTATTCCGTGGGACGAACTTGGGCTGACACCCACTGAGGTTGATGACTACACAGAGAACCTTGTGGCTCTCTACATCACCTTAGACCGAGCATGGCGTTCACCTTTCACCGTTAAATCTGACTTCGCTCGAACAGGGGCTCTCCACGTGGCTATTGCTGCGTCGGAGGGCTTCATCACAACCAAAATAGACGAAGACGCTTGGGGTTCACGCTGGTGCATCACTGACGTCGGAATGGAAGTTAAAGGAGAGATAGATGAAGTTCTTAAAGAGCTCATACCACCAACCAACCTTACTGATTGATGGCGATCTGTACCTCTATCGTGCAGCCGCCTCATGTGAAGAAGAGACTGACTGGGGTGACGACATATGGTCACTAACGACTGATCTCAAGGCTGCTAAAAAGGCGTTCCTCAATCGACTAGAGGAGTTCAAGGAAGTCCTAGACGTACAGGATGTGGTCATAACGCTTTCGGGAACTAACAACTTCCGAAAACAAGTAGAGCCTACCTACAAGCTGGGACGTAAGAAAGTCCGCAAGCCTGTGGGCTACCCTGCCCTAGTACAGTGGGTCAAAGAGACCTTCGACTACATCCTTGTGGACTGCTTAGAGGCCGATGACGTCATGGGTATTCTGGGGTCAGTCCAAGGCACCAAGGCTATCGTGGTGTCAGACGACAAGGACATGAAGTCAGTGCCCTCTGTACTCTACAGACCTGTGACAGAGGAACTTTTGCGCATTAGCCCCGAAGAGGCTGACCGCTACTTCCTCACACAAACACTGCAAGGCGATCCAACAGATGGCTACGCAGGTTGTCCTAAAGTCGGACCAAAGACAGCTGAGAAGATACTGGGGTCACACCCGAATTGGAACGCTGTTGTCCAAGCCTATCAAAAAGCAAACTTAACCGCTGAATACGCGCTGACCCAAGCACGTCTAGCTCGAATCCTACGCTTTGATGGGTGGGATGAGGATGAGCAAGCGGTCAAACTATGGGAACCCAATAGATGACACCAGAACAAGAGTACGAATGGGGACAGATGGTCCTTAAACATGAGAAAGCTATTGACCGACAGTACCTAGCTCCAGGGTCTACTAGAGGCACACCAGGCTTCTATAGTGAGGTGTTCCCCACGACACGTTCACAGCACTACATTTTGGCCATGGAAATACAGCTGATCCCTGACGACACTGAAATCCTAATGAAGCCGTTTATCGGTAGGTATATGGAAAGTTCCGTAAGGGAGACATTCACTAAACTTCGGAACTACGGCGCTATCACTCACCAAGGCTATAAAATGATGGGTAACGGACGTGGGAACCATAGAAAAATCCACACCATCACACCCTACAACCGCACCCGTATGAACAAGGCTTTGTGCCTCTGCGATGAGGCCACAGTATGAGCCGCTTCTATGGAACTGTGGGCCTACCTGAGGACGCCAAAGAGCGTAAGGAAATCCCTGTATATACGGGCTTCATAAAGTATTTCCCAGACGCAATAGCAGCTGTCGCCAAGCTCTCGTTAGCGGGTGGCATACAGCACGGTCAAACAGCTGAGACCCTTAACTGGGACCGCAGCAAGTCTGGTGACGAACTAGACGCAATGCACAGGCACATCTTGGACGAGGACTGGGTGCAAGTCGCCTGGAGAGCCATGGCCAACTTACAAAAACAAATAGAAAACCAAGGGAAAACCCCCAATGAATAACTACCTACCAACTGATTACCAAGCGTTCATCCACACGTCACGTTATGCACGGTGGATCGAAGGAGAGGGACGCCGTGAAACGTGGTCAGAAACAGTAAACCGCTACGTCACAAATGTTGTGGCACACAAGGTCAGCAAGTCTTTAGCTAATGAGATTGAACAGGCCATCCTTTCACTAGAGGTCATGCCGTCCATGAGAGCATTGATGACAGCAGGTTTAGCATTAAATCGGGACAATACGGCAGGTTACAATTGCTCTTACACCCCCATCGACCATCCACGCTGCTTTGACGAGGTGCTATACATCTTGCTCAATGGCACGGGTGTGGGATTCAGCGTCGAACAGAAGTACGTCAAGAGCCTGCCGCTTGTACCTGCCCTAGTTTACAAAGATGTAACTATCGCGGTTGAGGACAGTAAAGAAGGGTGGGCAGATGCCTACCGCCAGCTGATCGAGTGCTTATACGATGGTTATGTTCCGAAGTGGGATGTGTCGGCTGTCCGTGAAGCTGGTGCCCGTCTAAAGACATTTGGTGGCCGTGCATCTGGCCCAGCGCCGCTGATTGAACTGTTCGAGTACACAGTCGGTGTCTTTACGGAGGCAGAAGGTCGCAAACTGACACCATTAGCAGCGCACGGTATTATGTGTAAGATCGGTGAGGTTGTAGTGGTTGGAGGTGTGCGCCGTAGTGCTATGATCTCTCTGTCAGACCTTTCAGACGAATACATGCGTGATGCAAAGAGCTCTTCTTTTAAGGTTAAGTCTCACGCCCTACTGACAGAGGATGACAGTGTTTGGGTCTACCTTGTGGATGTCTTTGACCACTTGGGTGACACGGAAGAATACACTGTTACCTACAAGAAAGACTCCAACACAGACCAGTGGAACCGTACTAACCTTTTGGATAACAAAGTAATCGGATGGTGGGACATTAACGGACACCATGCTCTAGCCAACAACTCTGTCGCCTACGAGAGTAAGCCATCCGTCACAGACTTCATGGGTGAGTGGACGTCTCTAGCAGCCTCAGGCTCTGGTGAACGTGGTATCTTCAACCGTCAGGCAGCTGCAACTAAGGCACAGAACGAGGGTATCCGTGACCACATGTGGGAGTTCGGCACCAACCCTTGCAGTGAGATCGTGTTGCGAGGGCAGAAGCTAGTGAAGCAGACAGTCCACCTGACTGGCGAAACGTACCTACGGGGCATCCCAGGCACAGGTGGTCAGTTCTGCAACCTTACGGAAGCAGTCATTCGCTCTACAGACAGTGCAGATGACATTGGTCGTAAGATACGCCTAGCGTCCATCTTAGGTACTATCCAAGCGACCATGACCAACTTCCCCTACCTCCGTGATTGCTGGCGCAAGAACACTGAAGAGGAAGCTTTGCTGGGTGTCTCTATGACTGGCATCATGGACTGTGGTCTGACAAACGGCAAAGTGCCTGGTCTTGAGGGACGTTTGCAACAGTGGCGTAAGATTGCTGTGGACACCAACAAGGTCTACGCACCACAGCTGGGCATCAACACGTCTGCTGCTGTAACGGCGGTCAAGCCAAGTGGGACGGTTAGCTCCTTGGTAAACTCTGCCTCAGGCATCCATGCACGTCACTCAGACTTCTACATCCGTACAGTACGTGGGGACAACAAAGACCCACTGACACAGTTCCTCCAGGCACAGGGTATTCCATCAGAACCATGTGTTAGGAAGCCTGACCAAACGACTGTCTTCAGCTTCCCTACGAAAGCACCAGAAGGCTCGGTCACTAGGAACGATATGAGCGGCGTAGAGCAGCTTGAGATGTGGTTGGCATACCAACGTCACTATACGTGCCACAAGCCCTCAGTGACTGTCTCTGTGAGTGAGGATGAATGGCCAGAAGTGGGTGCATATGTCTGGAAGCACTTTGACGAAATGTCTGGTGTTTCTTTCTTGCCAAGGACTGATCACACGTATGCTCAGGCACCTTATCAGGACTGCACTGAAGCTGAGTACGAGGCTGCTTTGGCTAAGATGCCTAAGGCAATCGACTGGTCCAAACTATCGGACTTTGAGATGGAAGATAACACCAAGGGCTCACAGACATTAGCTTGCGTAAGCGGCGTGTGTGAAATCGTGGACATCTAACCACCTCCCCATCACCTAAGCATGTGTCTAAACTGCTTACACCATAACACTTAACAGGGGGACACATATGTTCACTGTAGAAGACGAGCCCGATGGTTCTGTAGTAATCACGACCATGGATGAAGAGGCCAAGCTGGAAGACCTAGAGGTCTATGTTGAAACAGATGGTACGGTATTCATACGTCAGTTCTCTGAAGAACTTAATGAACACCAACTCTGTATAATTACCAATAAACAACTAATTGATGTCTTATGTGCGCTGTCTTCTGAACCAGGTATATACCAAACAGAGTTAAGACAGGAGCCGATAGAATGATAATACCAGCAGTCAACAAAATGCGCTACTGGCACTCTTGGTACGCTTGGCACCCAGTGAAGGTTGCAGGATACTATGTGTGGCTTGAGACTGTTGAACGCCGCTGGATCAACGAGACTTGGTGTTATTTCTCAGACGTACTTGATGATTTGGGAGTCGATCAGTAAAATAAGCGTAATACTTTTAACACAAGAGTAATACTTTTAACACAAGAGTAATAATTTAGGGGGTTGATAAGTCTCATTATGGCATATTAACATGTTAGTATACTACAAGGTGAGGGAAGTCGGCAGTCCTATATACTAGGGCACACTCGGCTTCCCCCGTTGTACTCGAAAGTACCCTTTATAATACAGCCTGGAAAACACTTGGGTCAATATAGACAAATAGTGAACACAGAACGAACAAACATAGAAAAAACACTGATCGGGACGCCAACTGTAGTCCTAACCAGTGTTGAGTTGGGTCGCCACGGACCAATCAGTTTATGGCGACCTACAATCCATTTCTTGTAAAATCAGTTTGTTTGGGATCAAGTCCATAGTTCATTGGATGACCTCCTTTCAAAGGTCTAGGGAACCCTAAGTCGCCCCTAGACATCGCGACTGGTAGTTAAAATGGTCTACCAGGGTTACTTACGGATCATTGCCAAAGCAGCGATCTGTGTTTTTTCATTACGTGACAACCAGCCACGCCCAAAGGTGTTGAAGGTCTTGAGACGCCGATAGAACGCCTCCCTCCTCTTCGTAAACTCTTCTATGAGAACACGTGCCTCAGTAGCATCTACAAGCGCTAGTGTCTTAGGCCCAATAGCACCGTCAGGTTTGGCACCCACACAGCGCTGTAGCATACGAGCGGCACGTCCAGTTCCTGCGTTGACACCAAGGTCAAATACACAGAAGTCCACGCCATCCCGTAGCACATCACACTTCAGTCTGTCCCAGTACCATTTCTTATAGATGGGGGAGACGTCCTCAACGGACAGGCCACGCATGTCGTCTACAGTCACACTGCGGCCAAGCCAGTCTTCATATACACGCTTAGTAACACCACGCATTGTGGCCCCACCAGGGTCGGACGGGTGGTTCGCAAAGAGACCTTCGTGCTCAAGCACCATATCTAAACTGTGGTCGAAGTTACGCTTCACTTGCTCACTCCTTTAGTCTTCTCGAATGTCCTCATACCGCCTAAGCCAAGTAGGGCCAGTACGAGCGTCATTAGTTGATCCCCTGCCAAGTTTGGTAGTTCTGCGGGGAGGTCGAGGAAGGCGTTTATTAGGCCAGCAAATGGTAAGACGAGGAACTGATAGCCCAAGCCAAGGGCGGCAACCCAGCCAATAGCTGGACGCCAGCCAGCAACGAACACCGAGCGATGCTTGGCACCTTCGATATTCGCTACTGCTTGCAAGATGTGAGGCTGCTGCATCAAAGTCTGTAACTTCAACTTAGCGGCAGCCCGCTCTTCATCAGATGTAAAAAGGTCGTCTAAACCACCTGCTAGACCAGCGACAATACTGCCGATTGGGTCTAGTTTCATGTGGGGGGTTTCCTTATTTGCCAGCCATCTTCTCTACAGCACCTCGAATGTGCATAATATTCTCATCTATCCGTGCCATAGAGACAGCTTGGTCTTGAACCATTTCCTCAACCTTAATCACGCGGGATGTGAAGGCTATGAGGTCTTGGGTGTTACTTTGGATGTCAGCTTGCATTGTGCTTACCGTCCAAACGATTGCTGCGGCCTGAGTACCCAAGCCTAAAAGCAGGGTTGCAGGCACACTTTTAGAGACGTGCCATGCGTCTTGGTTAGCCATATGACTACTCCTGTTTATTATGTTTTGCGGTTATTACTAGGAAGGCTTAGTCGGCCAAGTGACTTCGTATGGAAAATCAGATTGTGCAGTTACATCACGGAGTGCCTGACGGTACAGTTCCCATTCTGCTGGAATGTTGGCTCCACGTTCGTATGATTTGATTACAATCCAGTCACTCTCAAACAGTAAGCCGTCACGGCGAGAACGAATGTTTCGCTTAGCGCGCACATCCTCTTGCTGCTGAACAACGTATGGCAACGACCATTCACCATCAACTTGTTCAAAGCTGCCGTCCTGTACTTCGTAAGACAGGCTGTCGTATTCTGGAACCGCAGGTCTGGTGTATGGATACACGTCATAACTTGCCAGAAGATCATCAGGTATCAGCTTCGGAAAGCTAGTGTTTGGATTATCACGGCGCAGTTGTCTCAGTGTGTATGTGGCTGGGGTGCCGTTTGTAAGTTTCAGGTGCATATCAATCTCCTGTTATGTTAATTTAAGTGTGATACCTGTGACAACGGATACCCCCTGACCTCCAGATGTTGTGATAGTCTTTGTCCCGCTCGCAACATCCTCTTTGAACGCTGCTGTAGCGATTTCCCCAGAGTTCACATCACCAGAGGCAACTTTGCCAGAGTCAGTAATACCTACCGTGCCGCCAATGCTGATACTGTCGTTTTGTGGGATAGCGGCCATAAGGACAACATTTAGGCCTTCAGGCACAGACAAACTAATACCCCCATCACTGCCTGTTGCAGTATCGCTGTCGTGAAGAGTGGGAACCCCGCCTTTGACAAACACGTTAAACACAAAGATACCTGCACCAGCAGAATTTGAATTTAGGGTCAACGCATAGGTTTGCGAACCTGTAGTAGCTGTCTCTTGGATGGACCACACATAACCGAAAAGGTACGAGGTACTTGAGATGAGGTTTGCAATGACTGTAGTGCTTGTCCCTCCCAGCGTAGGTGTATTGCCCGACCAAATCGTGGTGCCAAAGGCGTTTAAGTTTCCGTGAGCGCAGAGGACATACCTAGTATATCCTGCGTATGTGTTGGTCCCCGTATCTACCGATTGTGAAAAGCTAGTCCCTGAAAAATAAGGTATAAAATAACTTGAAACGTATTCTACAATCATGTCATCAGCAGGAACACCAGCCTGTGCCATTTGCATTAACCTAGAAACACTCATGCCATTGCCACACCAGCAAGGAAGCCATAGTAGGTCGTCCCACCATCCTGAGTGTAGAACGTGTATACATTCGTAGCACCACTTGCAGGGGCGTCAGGAGCCGTTCCACCCGCCCAGTCTACCGAGGTAGGCCAAGTTACAGTTACGGTCGCAGAGGGCGTTACCTTGAGCGTGAAGCCGTAGGCGGAGCCATTAGCGGGTGGATTGCTAAAGACGTAGGTCACATTGGCAGAGGGTGCATCTGAGAACACGTTGCCCGTGGACAGGTCGAGGGTGCTAGAGGTTATGTCACCGACTGTTTCACCAGCGGGCGACGGTTCAAAGAAACCTTTTGTGTAGTCGATGACAATGCTCATTATACTGCGACGCTCCCGTTCATGTCGTCCTGCGCCATAACCCAAGCGTAGCACTTGTCGAGGAAGTTATCCCCTGTAGATGCTTCAACCTCAGTCAGATTTGCGTGATAGCGTTTGAAATCTACCTCACGAGTGTCGTCGGTAGGTGTAGCTGTTGCGTATGCAGACAGGTCAATCATGACTGAGAACTTTGGGTCAGTGCCACGTTCCCGACTGATAGCAGCCGTTGCTATGCGGTAGTAAGCGTTGTTGAAAGCGATACCGTATTGGCTGGAGCCTTCTGCGATTGTGTTTTGAATTGCCATTGTGTAGGCTCCTTTAGTACGTCACTTCGGACGTGTGAATTGTAGCGACAAAACGAATGTTCGTAGCCGCTGCTCCAGTCACCTCGATCTTGAGGCCACCGTTGGTTGTGTCTGCACTGAGAGCCATGCCCCAAGCAGGTGTGTTGTCTAGGATAGTGGTTGCACTGTTGACTAGTACTGTCGTCCCTGCCGAACCTTCCCTGCGGATCAAGCCCTCGACCTTCCATGCCGCCGTTGCGGTGCCTTGTGAGGCTTGCTGACGGGCTACAATGGTGCCGTGGAAGGCATAGGCAGAGTTGTTAGGGAGGATGACTTGGTTGGTGGTGTTGCGTGTGGTGTTAGGCCCATCAGTTGCCATGGCCTCTGGTGTAGCATCCGTGGTGTCAGACCTAAGAACATAAATAGATGTTTGGCTATCACCTAGCGAGGAAAACTGCTCGCCACTAAATGCAAATTGACCTTCTATGGTCGTCTTAGACCTGCGACCCATTGCTACAGAATATTGTGCAGCGGCCAAAACAGATGTGCCAATAGCATAAGAGCCGTGACCAGAAGCCGTAGAAAATCCACCGAGACAATATGCATAAGTACTTGACGCAACAGCGTTCGACCCTAAAGCGTACGCAGAGGACTGGGTAGCCTGAGAACTTGTACCAAACGAATATGCATTTGAGTTTGTTGCTTTAGCCTGTTTCCCAATAGCCAATGAGTTACCACCAGTAGCACCATAGCTTGATGTGTTGTTTGCTATAGCTGCTGCGAAGGAGGAGGCTCCAGAGGCACGGGACTTCGTGAAGGCCGTGGCATCTGTGCCAGAAACGGCTTGAGCCTGGGCACCCAAAGCCAAACTTTGTGTTGAAGTGGCGTCGGAACCTAAGCCTATTGCTATGGACCTAGTGCCAGACGCAACAGAATTTTCAGCCATCGCCAGAGACCTAAACCCGCTGGCTGTTACGTTGTAACCAATACCAACAGCATTGTCGCCAGTGACAGAAGGGTTTATCGGGCTACTTGGGTTCTCTGCGTAAAGCTCTAACGCAGCACCACCACCACCGATAGCTGTACCGTCTAATAATAGACTTGTTCCGTCAGACGACAGGGCAATATCTGCGCCTGAGCCTGTGTGTTTTACGTTAATAGCACCCATTAGTACGTTACCTCGCTTGTA
>Ga0114915_1000625_pt1 | contig 15917 bp, 5 predicted proteins | sample MalvirAntarct_55_FD_87288 | JGI IMG/M metagenome (GOLD analysis project Ga0114915, IMG submission 87288) | Marine viral communities from the Global Malaspina Expedition - Malaspina viral metaG Antarct_55 | ecosystem: Environmental > Aquatic > Marine > Oceanic | place: South Georgia Island...
ATGTCGATGTTGGTGCCCACCAACCCATCTCTCAGTGAAGGGAGACTGCATTGGGACATCATTCGTATTGTCAGTTGTGTCTGAGTGTAGATTCGTGATATTAATGTTCTCGGTTGCACCGGGAATACCACTAATCAGTTCTGAATAACCAGATAATGCCGAAGATGACATGATGTTGAATGGCATAACCATTCCACCTTTGAACAAACCATCGTTCAGATTACCAGACATGTCATGATGAAATGCCATGAATCCGTCAACCGCACTAAAGGATCTTTTGATCTTATCTGTCACCGAACGATCGTCATTGCAATCTTTGAGTGCAGTGAACATATCGTTATTAGCAATGACGTATCTTAAAGGAAACGTACCAAAGTGCCCATAAAGCCCAGGAGACTCTGAGACTTCTTTGGTTGCGCTCCAAATGTAGTCTCTTTTCTTACTATCTTCATAGTTCGTACCGCCATGAACCGCTCTACCTCTGCTGACATCGAAGTGTTGTGCAGTGGTATATGATCTGTTTAAGACTGAGTTTCTTGCTTGAAAAACTTTTACTCTAGAACTCGTTGCGCCAGCGTCAGAGGATGATAAAGGAGGTTGATCTCTCTCTGCTCGTTCAAGCCACCAAAAACAGTTTTCGTTTTCTGGTGTTGCTCCGGCTGGTGCATGCCCCTGCTTCCAAGGATATAGGTGACGATTGATCGTGTTCATCCCTCCTTCTAAAACTGGAGTCTTGAATTCAATCGTTGGGAATTTATGATCATACTTATCTCTAGAGAAAACGTAGTTCTCTATTACATTGTTGATGCCATCAGAATGAGCCAAGGATGCTGGTACAAGCGCTACTAACATCTCGCCTAGAGAATCATCTAGCCATTTGTAGTAATCAATATATTTGTCCAAATCAGGCTCGTTAGATACTCTCTCGAAGAACAACTGTCTTAAATTTCTTAAATCTTTGTATTCTTGTCTGTATTTGTTTACTGGGCGTCCAATGAGATTGTTAAAATCTTTTACAGAAGACATGAACTTAATCATTTCTTCTGATACTGTCTGTGCCATTGATTTCTCAAAAGCAATATAATAGTCTTGTGGTAGCGTATTTCTAGTAAACTTCAAATCATCTTGAGTACGTATCTCAATCATGTCATCGCCTTGAAGAATTTCAGGATATGCTGATTTGGCTGCATTGACATACTCTACATCAATCACTTTCTCGTCGTTCACCAAGAAGAAGTCTCCTTTACCATGATAAAATTTTCTTTTAACATCTTCAAAAGACTTGATATATCTTTGCTCTCCGGATCCACTAGTCACGTCAAGTGCGACAAACTGTCCGTTAGCATCTGATTTACTTAATGTTTCAAAATCCCAATTTAAGATTAAAGTATCAATCTCTGGAACTTTAATGTCATTGATGCTATCTTCCATCAAGTATGCACTTCTGATTGGCGAGTCTGCTCCATAATTTCTACTATTATATGCATGCTTTAGGATAGTATCATTCGAGAGGCTGCTCATCCAGTATCGAACAAAGCCAATCTTATGATCAGAAGACTCTACTAATGATCCTGTGAAATTCGTTCTCTTTGCGCCTGCGTAGATTCTTTTAGAACTGTTCAGAAAGTTATGAGCGTTTGTGGCAGTAACAGATGCAGATAGGTGAAATGAATGTATTGTTGTATTTGCTTCAGTGTTGTACCCTACAAAATCAACAATATAGTTTGAATTGATCGAAGAACTTAGAATCAAGTCTGTTGTTGGGTATTTCTCGTTTCGCATCTTGAAAGCGATTACCCACTCATTATTCATGTACATGTCGTCGTACAAAGATGAACTTAGGTGAACGCCTAAAACTGAAGATGATAGGTGGAATTTAACTCTTTTTGATTCTACTTGATCTCTAACAGAGTATATCTGCATTCCAGCATAATCTCTGGCAGGGATAGTGTAGTTCGTGCCATCCGTGCCGTCTGCTTCGTGGGTACCCATGATGACAGACTTTACAAAAGGAGTGTTATATCCATGTTCTTTATCCCATTCTAGTTTGTTGGGAAGAATAACTTGCGTTTCTAAGGTGACAGGAATATATTTTTCAAAGTTTCCGCCTGAACCTGATATAAAACTTACTCCGTTGACGGCAGATGCTGTCTGGTAGATGCTACCCATAAAACGATCAGGGTTGTTGAAGTCAACCATCTTTTCTTTTGATGATCGAATCGTATATCGATCTTCCAACTCAAATTCTACGTTGTCGCCGTAAAAATTAATCTTCACTACATCTTCATCTATACCGAATGAGTGTAATATATTTCGGAAAGCCTTGTTGGTTCCCTTTTCCTTGTAGGTATTGACAAGAGAAGAGTAAACATTTTGATATATTTGGTTTTTAACATCATTGATTTTCATCTCATAATGCTCGTCTTCACTTCTGTCCGCTAGTGCTTCTAGCACAGATGCATCAGCAAACAATTCAGGAGCAACATATCCAACATTCGTTAATAGTCTGTCAGCAAACGGAAGCGGTTTTACACTCCCAGTTGTTGATGTTGTGCCATGACGATCCAGTTGATCTGATTGAAAATGAGAATACACATTCTTAAGGCTGTTCAATTCTTTGATATGTAAATATAAGTTATCATAATAAGAAGCCATCATCTGTGTCAAGTTCTTAAGATTGCCGTCCTTGGTATCATCATCATCTAAGATCCAGCCGGGAACAGAGTTGATTAGTGAAGCGTTATTACTGATATCGTGTACGCTTCCAGAAGATTCTAGTTCTGCTAAAGTCGTAATATAGTTAGGATGTACTGAGTATATTACTGGATCTTTGTATTCTTTCGCAGAAACGCCTGCCAAAACCATGGCTGAGTCAACAGATCTTGCTCCGGAGCGATAACCAGTCCATGCTCCATTTGAAACACGTCCAGAGTAATCCAGCACGACTGAGTCGTAACTTGAAGTCTGGGTGATCCCTTCGTTAAATTTGTAATATACACCCAATTTGGTGTTTGCGTCGTCAGTGTTTGTACCTGCGCCGATGTTAGTCCAGTAGTGTCTTCCAATTTCCTTTGAAGTTCTCTCAGATTTCCAATATCTGAACTCGTCCATCGAGCCAGAAAATTTACCTGCTCCAGTTTGGACAGTGGATGCACCGGAGGGTGCAGTTTGAAGTGCTCCAATATATGATATTAACGATCCAGTCACTTCGCCTAGTGCAACATTAGGAATAGTCTGCTGCTGATTGAACTGTCCATTCAAATAAAAGTTTGTAGATATCCCAGAGCCACTATTCTTCAGCGTCAAAGATATGTGAGTCCAATCAGTTATAGATGCAGTTGTGACATTCTGTCCAAAAGATTGATATTGAGAGCCCTTTGCGCCACTCAATGCGGTTAAAAGGAAAGGGGAACCGCTCGATGCACCAGTAAGTTCCAAACGAAGTCTACCATATTGTGCTGAACTAGATGCTTCTCCGTTCCACAAATCGAATAGAACCTCTTTTTCTGTTTTTGATGTGTTGAATGTGGGTTTTTTTAACCACATTTCAATTGTAACTCCATCCTCTAGTTTATACTTTAAGTTTGATTCTCTTTGTTTTGAACTATCAAGTTTGTTTGCATCTCCAAACTGTTTCCCAAGCCCTATGAGGCTCGATTCGTTTGGACCGCCAAATGTTTTAATAAAGGTATTTGTAGTAGATTTACCGTATCCACCAATCAAAGAGCCAGACAGGGTACCCCAAGTTGGGTATCCCAGGTTAGCATACCCATTGAACCTAGGGTATCTCTCTTCGTATATGTATAAGTCTATAAAAGTAGATTCGAAAGCCCAATCATATTTCTCTTTTTCAGAGCCATCATATGGGAACGATCCCCTAATTCTTTTAAAAGAATCGGAATAATACTTCTCTGCTGAGCCGAAATGAGCAAAATTCTTAGGATCGCTGTAATCTACGTTAGGTAGGAACCTAACCTTGTCTTTATTATAAGACTCGATGTACTCTTGCGACTCTAATTCGTTTGCCATACCTTCAAGGCTTGAAGATTGTAATGTTTTTGTTGATTGGAATAAATCTTTAAGTTTCATATCTCTCTACTCTAAATTTAAATACTTTGTTAATAGGTTTGTAATCAGAAATAAAATCATCATAAAACGCTAATTTAATGCCATATGAATATCCGGGTTCAAGGATAGACATATCAAAATCGAAATAACTTCCGGAACCATCAAAAGAAAGTTCTGTGTATTTAATACTTCCTGTGGCATGCTTAATAACGCTGTAGTTATCAATGATTCTAAATATTTCATATGATCCTGATGATGGAATATACAGTTGAGGTTCTGAAACTGCTCTAGAGTAAATAGTCGGGCTCCAGCCTTTTAGTCTTGTATACACTCTAAATCTTGCAGTTTCCTCAATGTTGTATTTTTGTTTTAAATTTACAATAGAGACGTAATAATCGTTTGTTCTTGTTGTTCCTTCCAATGTACGCTGTTCAGGGTATATTGTTCCAGTATGGAAAACCGTAGATCCTGTATACCATACATCGTGCAATGTCTCGGAAGTTCCTATAAGAGCCACTGAGGCACTGTATATACCAGTAGAGACATATCCGCCTGTAACTGCAGTGAGGACTGTGCCGCTTGGAGCAGAAGCAGAAGATTGATATATACCAACCAACAGTTTACCGGTTCCTACAGAAGGAATGTTTTTGAGTCTTCCTCCGATATTATTATATAGGTATAGGGTATTCAGATTGTCTGCCGCTGTCGCCAAAGAAGAACTATAATAAAAGTTTGATCGATCATCTCTGATCGTTGAGTCCCAACGTGCTTCTATGGTTGGGCGGTTAAAAAAGTACTCAGACGATCTAGCGGAAAACTTCTTTGTGTAATATGAGTTAGAGTCAGCCAAATAACTTGATGATAATAACAAAATCAGTCCATAGTTATTTCCGCTATTGAGAGCATTGTTTAAAATATCTTCTACATATTTGCTAATATCAACTTCAAAGTTCTCAAAGCCTGTGTTAAACTCCTGTTTGAACGTGTATGCACTCGCATTATTAAAGTCTCCCCCAGCAGTTCCCCATGCAGTTGTAGATGAGGCAGAAAGCCAATTAGAGTGTCCAATGTCAGAGTATTCGTCCAAATCGATTCCTAGTCCTTCTTCCCACACTTTTGTAAGTGGATGGGCGACTAGTTTAAAGTTATTCGGTACAGTGTCTGCATGTGCCACATCACCAAGTTTCATTATAAACTTGACAGAACCTGATGCAGGAAGAATGCCTGTGTCTCGATCCTGTTTGATAGTTTTAATATCAGAAGAGAGATCTGTCTCGTTAACTGGAAACTTAATTAATATCCTAGATTGCTCTACTGTTCCTGCTTGCACTTGTCCATAAATCTTGAATATCTCTAGAGAATCGGCGAGTCCTGTGTTTGCTGAAGTAGTTCTTCTAGACAAGCCGGGGGAATACTGATTTGTTATAGTATTATCTGCAATTGCAGTGTATCTTTTAATAGCCATTACTTAACACTCCCTTTGATGTCAATTGTGGGAAACTTAATCTCAAAAATACAATTTAAAGGACAAGCAATAAACCTGCCGTCCGGGGTTGTATTATTTGCGACGTCTATTGCGCTTCTAGAGTATGCGCCGCCGTTAAAGTTAGAAACTTTGACATCTGTCGTATCTGCTACTCCTTCAATTTTATTAAGGGTTGCATACACCTCTGTGTAACTAAACGGCTCAGCGATATCAAAGTGCCTTAGGAAACGGTTTCTAAGTGTCCTTAGACACTCGTCAAGGACTTTAAACTTATCATAGCCACCCTTAGTCACAACCACGAACGAAATGCTTAGATTCAGTATCTTTGCGTCCATAATGTCTAATGTATCATTAATCATACGATATTGGTTTAGCCATGTCTTGATATTTGTCTTGATGACATTGTTCGATGCAGTTAAATTACCTGTGCTGTTCTCAGAAATGAGATACATATTTAGGTTTCTCTTGAAAGAATCCTTGTCCTGTAATACTGCGCAACGTTTTATAGCACCATATTTCGGTGGCATGCTATACACGAGAGACTTATAGTCTTCTCTAGTGACGGCTCTGTTCTGTGTCGCAAAGAAAGATTTTGTTCTTATTTTCAATTCTTCTGTAGAAGGGATGTTTGCGTGTCCTACAATAGGATCATCGTTTGAGCACTCTAAAGACGAGCGGACTCCTCCCAGTTTTGATTGATCTAAAGTTGTTTGATCTTCAAAAGAGAATATTGCTTTAGTTATTTGAGTAACTGAGCCAACTGCGGCGTTTGGATTGTTGCTGCTGTTGACACGATAAACTATTCTTAATACTGTGTTAACCGGAGAGACTCCAAATTTATCACTTCCGAGTAAATTCGTTGGATCAAAGTCCGTATTTGTGATATAGTCTCGCCCGAACTGCTCCAAAAGAACATTGCTGGGATCTACAACTTTATCAATTTTTATATCTTCTTCCGAGCCATACCCGAACATCAAGTGTGTTTGACTTCTGTCACGTTCTACCACAAAGCGTCGTGGAACTGCCGTTGGCTTTAGCAACATAGGTGCTGCCTCTCTTGTACTAGAGTCGTTATTCTGTATTTCTCTGTAAATCACATCTTGTGCTAAATGTTCTACTTCGTAGTATTCATGTCCCTCTTTGTCCGTACACTCCAGAATCTCAGAAACATTAGAATCTCCAAGGAGAATCTTATTAAATTTTTTGAATGCCCCAACAGTGACATTTCTAGACACAAGTCTTCCAGAGACAACTCTTCCAACTGCCTTGATAATATAGTGGGTGGGAAGTCCATTACTAGTATTGACACGTCCTACTACAACTTCGTTGCTAGCATCCCTAAAATCTACATCCTCTGTTAGAATAAAAGCCTCGCCTCCAGTTGATGATAGTTCAGTCTTTCTTTTTAGGACAGGAATATACATAGAGTCGGGACTCAAACCAGTCGAATCGGATGGTACTAGAACATAAAACGTGACGTATCCATGAGTGGAAGGGCGTCCTCGATACTTATATCCCATTTGACGTGTTAACTTTACCACATTATCATATTCATTTGCTGTATCTAGAAAAGATTCATTCGTTTGATAATCCACATAGAAAGATAGGATATCGCCAGTATACGCTACTGTGTCTAGAACCAAAGAACCAAAAGATGCCTTGTTGAAATCTTTATACGTGTCAGGGTAATACCTTTTAGCGTAGTTGATCAAGTCTTTCTTGATCGAGTTAAAGTCTCTACTCGTATATCTAATAGGAACTTTCTTATTTTTATCGTCGTACTTTGCCATTCAAACTTCTCCTAAATTGTTAAACCAAGAGTACCCTCTACCCCGATTGGTTCAATATAATACTTAATACTAACTAGCAAACCATTAGACATTACATTTGGGTTATTTGCTTCTGATGAAAAAGAAACCTTATCAATTGTCACAAACGGCATATATTCTCTTACTTGATTTATAATCCTTGCTTTAACCCTACTGTGAGTCATGGAGTCGTTTTGCTCAAACAGATACTGCTTAATCCCTACACCGAAGTTTGGATCCATTATTCTTTCTCCAGGGCTGGTTAGAACAATCATCTTTAAATTTTGTAAAACAACTGATGGGACTGATTGGTTATTCTCAAAACCATTAGTCGGGTGTTGGGTTAGTGGCAATTTTGGTGAATAATTAGACATTTAGATTTCCTCAAACATAAATAGTCTTGTTAGTTGTTTTATGTTCTTCCTATTGTTTTCATTCCGAGTCGCTATCTTCACCAAAATCAATCAATTCCGTTTCCAAAGCAGTATCTTCACCAAAATCAGCCAAAACAGTTTCCAAAACAGTTCCCTGCTCTTCAGCCGCTCTATTGACAGAATCTTCATACGTTGAAGATCCAGTGCCTGAACCTGTGTCTGAAACTTTTGGATCCTCGCCCCTCTTCAAATCAGATAATAGTTTTCTTTCACTGGGATCCAAGAAAGATGTCGCCAGATACAACAAGCCTAGCGGCGTGATTGGTGGACCTGGTGCTCCCGGAATCAAGTTAATAGGAAGAGCCATCAATGATGCGGCTGGAGGTGGGATATGGACTCCTGCCAGTTGTGCCCCTTTTCTGATCTTGGAGGCAATTTTTACGTTTGGATCGAACATTTCTGCCGCACCTTTGATAATCATCGGTATTGTCTGTAGTGCCATTTTTGCGGCTTTCGATGAAAAGTCTGGATTAGTGGAGACGCCCTGAGATTGGATGAGTTGGTTTTTACTGGTTTCCTTCTCGTCAAATTCAAAGTTGTCTATGTCTTGATCCAGCATTTCAATTGATTTCTTTATTCCGCTCTTAGTCTGCTCAAACATCGTAGATATTTCTGGCTTTTCTGATAACATCAACTCTCCAATGCCCAAAGAAATCAGATTTTTGAAATTATCTAGTCCCATGTACTTATTCAAGAAGTGCAGGATCGTTCCTTCTGATTTGTCATTTAATATGATATCAATCATTTCTTCGCTTGTCTCTATGGGATTTCTTCGGTTGGTGGAGGTTTCGGCTAGAGGTAACAGAAAATATCCATCTTCAAAAACAAGGTTGTCGTTCTCTGGTGGGAACCTAACAAGTTCATATGATAAGGAGTTTTTTAACATTTTCCAATTTACACCAGCAAAATTTTCTAATTCCTCAACAATCTCAATCTCGTTTGCCCGATCAAAGCCATCGAAACTATTAAAGTTAATTATCTCCTGCTGTTCTCCTGTGACAACATGTGGAGTTCGAATTACATAACATAATCTTACTTTTTTACCAAATGCAATATTTGAAATATTGCCTTCATTGGTGTCCGCAGGCTTAATCTCATTACCATCTGTATCATAATAAATTGTTTGTAATAAAAAGTCATTCTTGGATTCTTCTGCCAAATCCCAAATGTCTGTTTTGCTAGACTTCTGTATGTCGGAGTTAAATCTACCAAGCAATGCTTTATTAAAATCGGTACCATTTCTATATAAGTCCTTGAAATTGCTAGCAATATCAGAATATATCTCTTCGACTGTTTTGAAAAACTGTTTTGAAGATTCGGAAAAAGATTCGTTGTATTCTTGCTCGTAGAGTCTCGTGAACAGCGACTTGAATCCGTTTTCTTGGGCTGATAAATATTTATTCAACCTAGTGAAGACTTTGCTTGAAAACATGCTAGTAATCACGGATTCGTATCCAGAGTAGTACAAGAAAGAACTTTTAACAATTTCTTCTATAACCTGCAGCCTGATCATAAGATAAATTAATTTTGAGATCATACTCCTCTGCAAAGAGTTATCATTTTCGGCAAAAGAGCATTGTGAGTTATAAGAATCTTTAGCATCGTTTTTTGCGTCTTGTAATTTTAATAAATTTATGCCTTCGTCATCGATCACAAAAGACAACAATTCTTCTATCTTAAACAAATCAGAGCCTTCGTAGATATTTGCCATGTTTCGTAAAAAACTGTAGTATATTCTAGATATTAAATGACTGGACTCGAACCGTTGGATTGGATAAACGTATGAATTGTCGAAGACGGCATTACTAATATTTAGAGATTCGATTACATTGGTTTGGACGACATATTGCAAAAAAGCATCCTTGTCTATACCACTCTTGCGGATGCTAAAAGAAGAAGAAATTGTGCTTTGTATTTTGTGCCTAAATATTTCCCTAAAAACAGATTGGCTGTGTTCGAGATTGGCTTCTATTACTTCGGCGTCTAGACAGTCAAACTCTTTAGAGTTCAAATCAAAAGAAGATTGTGATATCGAGGCTGAATTGTAAACAAAACTAGCAGTAGAGTTCATAGAACTAAATACAATTTCCATATTCAATCCAAGTTCTCGTGGATTTATTGTAAAAGTTAAGTTGTTTAAGACGGCTTTTGTCTGCGGCAATACCTTTAAAGAAGGGGTTTGTTTCTTGACATATAATTGATAGTCTACATCCACTTCCCATTCATCTTTTGTGTTCTTACGAATCTCGACTTGGCTTGAATGATCTCTGTAATTTCCATTGCTACTGTCTAATTTATAAACTACAGTAGACTCCCCTTGATAATTGAAAGAAAACTCTTGATTATACAGTTTGTCCTCATCTGTGATATCTAGAACTTTACGGTAGTCAAATTCATACGTCCCATCATTTTTCTCTATGATTTCGTTGATGATATCATCATCCGGATAATGAAACATCTTTATATATTCTTCACTCTCTGATGATTTTAAAAACAAGTCTTGCATTACTGCGGCTTCTGCTTTATACTCTTGCTCAATAGAATCGAATATCGTATCAAATATAATGTTATTCGCATAATCCATGGCAGGGATATCAGACGGACTTGGCATGAAGGTACAAGGATTTGTATTGAACGGTAATGTTTCCATGAAGTTGTTTCTATTTGAGCCGATAGCGTCAACTAGAGACTGTTTAGTTTCATTGGCAATAGAGTCGATTAAGTCGTCCACATCTTCATCGGTAAAGCCTTTGAACTTATCTTTAACTGCCTCTCTGAGTCCTTTAGCATGTTGATATTCAATTCCAAAGTTATCACATGTGTTGATCATGACTTCTTCGTTGTCATATGCCTTTTCGACTTCCTCAAGCATGTCAATATCAATATACGAAGTTATCGTCTCCACAATTTCCTGAACAAGAGGTGGATCTAAAACCTGTGACAAACTAGGATCTTTAACGTAGCCAGAGATATTTTCATAATCTTTCCCATTTCCTTGTCCTTTGAGCACCCTGAGCAACTCAAGTGGTTTCATAGAATTGGAAATATCATCGAAAATTTGCCCGATGTCACCCACATCTATGTTTAAGTTTGAGATATCAATGTCAACCCCACATAAAGTAGGATCAAATTTAGATATGTTAAATCTCAAGTCTGGTAGAATAATTCCATGAATCATGTCAGAGCCAATTCCATTAGATGCATCTAATAGATTGTTGATGTTAAGTCCGCCAAAATCAGGAAACTTCAAGTCTGGTAAATCTAGGTTGAGAGATTCTAAAAGACGAAGCAAGATTCCCTTAAAGGTTATTACCAGAGCATCTTGGATACCCTTCCTTATATTCAACTCTATGCCGCCAATGGCACCTCCAAAGATATCTCCAATGTCAGGGAATTGAAATTCTCCAAAATCAAAACTTGGATTAACATCCTTGATATTAGGCAACTCAAAATTGGCGTTGAGTTTCGGCAATTCAAAATCCAGATCAATGCCGGGCAATCTTTTTAACAACTTTTGCTTGGTTAGGTTTAGTTTACCAAATTCAATTTTGATCTCGGGGATCTGCAAAAACCTGCCGTATATATTTGGATCTCTCTTTAATAATTCTTTAAAGAATATGTCTATTGCTAAAGAGAACTTGGGTATTTCTAGGTTTCGGAAAAAATTAAAAATATCTATTCTGATATCCGGAAGACTTATCTTGGGTATCTTAGTCATATTAAAGTTCTCAGGAAGAGCCAACTCTTCACAAGGGTTTGTAAATTCAGGAAGCCCTTCTGACAATAATCTACAGATAATCTTTGCTACTGCTTCTTCTTGAAAATACTTTCCGACGTTAAAGTTCCCTCTTGCAATCTTATCAACCAATGTGGCGCAGTCTGATATTCCTTCTTCCTTGAGTTTTTCTTCTAAGTCTCCAGAATAATTCTCAACCAATAGCCCTGCTAGATTTCCATCGCCGTCATAGTGAACCATGTAATACTCAATCGGTATAACAGGAAATTTAATACTCCCTAGGAGTTCGTCAAACTCTTTTTCGCCGAATCCATATACATCACACAGTGTCAAGTTAAAGTCCTTTAGTTCGGGCATTGAGAGACTGCCAAACATGATGTTTAATAAGACTTGAAAGTCCAATATCTTCAATATGCCACGAAGTTTTATTTCATTGATGTCCGGAATGGATAGATTCACGCTCATCTTTTTTATCATGATATCTGTCAAGTCTTTAATCGATATCCTCCCTAATACAAATTTGTACAATCCTTTTAGATCGCCAATATTTAAAAGAATGTCCGGTAAATTCAATAGAAATGGATCCCCTAACAAGTCTCTGGATCTCAGCAGTAATTTGCCTGCAGAAAACCTAAAGTTAGGATCAAATTTTAGTCTTTGTAAACCTGAGAATGATGGCAGATCTAGAACTGATTGTCTTTGCTCTTCCCCAATTATCTCATCAATGTTCGAATTGAGACTTTTTATATCTTCATTTTGGTTCGGAGGTGAAAAGTTAAACTTAAAGTCTCCCGGAAAGTTTAACTTTAGGAAATCCATCCACCCTGTACCTGACAAGATAGATCCCAAGACTAGTTCAAAGTTTAATATCAACTTAGACAGCCTGATGTCTAGAAGTTTACAGAACTTATTCATCCCCACAACCATGAATTTACCATACGGTTCATAATATAAGACGTATTCTAGTTTCTTACTTTCTTTATTGAACCCCAACTCTATCTTGTTTGAGCCTGCCAGATCCAAATCAATTCCATTCTCCAAGAGATATTTTTTAAAATCAGCAATAAAGTTTATAACCTGCTTTGAAAGTGTTTTAAAGTTCACCCCCACTATCTTACCGGCGAATTTCGAAGAAGATATCTCATAGTTATCTAATATTTTTGAAATCTTTCTCATGTTGATGTCAAACTTATTTGCTGACATATTTGTAGAGATGAAGTCCTTGTGTATATTGTGAATAGCAAATCTCTCGAAGGACATGTTATCAAATGGTTGAATATATTTCTCTTCAATTGAGAACTTTACTTTTATTCCTACGCCTGGGCGGAGTGAGAGATAAGGTTCGGAAGCCATGATCAGTCCGAATGGGTTAAGGGCGAACTCCAGAATATCTTCTTCAGAGATATTAACCACATCTTTTCCATAATAATCTAAAAATTCTAACAGGGCTTGGGCTTTAAGGTTTTCGCTGGATTGGCTAATGAGGTTTTGCTCCAAGTCTTCGATGGAGTCATATGCCGTCTCTATAACTAAATTAATTTTTGCATTCTCTCTATAGGGATAGCCAACCTTTACATCTTTTATCGAAACTTCTTTGATGGACGAGGAAGAAGAGTATTCACCAAAGTTAGTCGATACTTCAGAGACGCCCTCTATAAAACAAGATCTGATATAGTAAACTGCTTCTTCATATTCGATTTTAGCGTATTGGAATAAATTCCCTAGATTCGTTTCTAATATTTTCACTGATGTACTTGATTGGCTTATCATACCTACAGGATTTTCAGACGATTCAAGCGAGTCATATAGTTCTACGTCTGCTATAATTGTTTTAAAGATGTTATTCATATAGTTCTCTCTTAATTGGTAGTATTGAACGTACTATTAATATATTTCTTTCCCGAAACTGCATAATAAGTCTGTTTATGAAATTTGACATTCGTCCTGAACTTTACCAAATCTTTCAGACTCTTCGCTCCCAGATCTATTGCCACTTGGGCTCCTGCTGGTACTAAAGTTTGGGAAGGAGTTGTAGGAGAGCCGAAAAAAGGACTAATGTGGGTGTGCATTGCTGTTTTGGCATTGAATTTCATTTGATAGGTTAGCGCAGAGGATACGATCCCAGCCAACTTGTCCACATGATCAGACAGTTTTTGTAGAGACTCATTGACGTTATCCCCTAATACCAAAGGCTGTAAGTTTGAATCATCATTCCCTGCTATTAAGTCTATGCCAGAGATGGAATACAAATCCTCCCCAGTAGAACTCTTAACATCTGTCCCTGTAACTAACTTGATACCTTGTCTCGCTATTATTCTTATAGAATCTGATTTTAACCCAATTGCTGATCCTGCTTTCGCTCTACCAACATTCCCATTCACTAAGTCTAGGTTGTCATCGATATCTGTTTTTTGACTAATGTAGAGCCGTGAAGCATCTAATTTGAAGTCCGGATTGGCTTTGAGGGGCTTACCACTTGCGTCTTCGTAAAGAGGGTTGTGGGACATCCTACCAGCCACCAAATCAATTGATCCTGCACCGCTGTCTCCCCTCCCTCCATATCCAGAAAGTAATGAAGCCGGACGATCTTTACCCAAAACAACATAAGCGTTGGTACCATTCTCTAAAACCTTCTCCACTGATGCGACTAAGAAGTCTGGTATAGCCTCCGCAGTTCTTTCATTCGCTATACCTTTTCCGGTTAAACTCTGAATGAATGCAGGTGATTCTTCTAATCTCTCTTTGGCTTTTGATCTTAAGTTTTCTAAATTTAAGGCTTTTTTTAATCTTGGCATATTTCACTCCACAATAAATAGTACTTAGTCTTATAATATTGTTATGTGAATATGTTGTTGATACGCTTCAACTACAGGTTTCCCACCACATTCTTTTGCGGCATCAACCACTGCCCTAACATATGCAGACTGCATCATTTGAGACTTCGAGATGCCATCATGTGGCAAGCCTTCCGCTTTTATATGACTCCAAGTATGAATATCCACGCCCCTTCCTGTGGCATGTCCTGTTGCATTTCCAGAATCAATATTTGCTTGAACGGCGGCGATTGCTCTTTGTGAGTTTCTATTTTCTCTATAAGCATATACCACTTCTTTAACCCAATGCCTAGAGTTGCCATACAAACTCCATACACCATTTTCACCTAACTTGTCCATTTTGTCCCACATTAGTCTAACCTGTGTTTGGGCAGTTCTCAATGTGGATGTTACTCTAATCTTCTTAAATGCCGAGCCGGCGATGGCAGGTGAATTTACTGGTACTCTGCGATATATAGAAGAAGACATCCGATTCATGAAATCAACAATAACGTTATTGACGAACTTACCAGCATCGGTAGTCCAGCCTAAGTTTTCACTTCCCGGAAATTGATCAAACCTCAAAGATGGTGGTGGTGCTGGCATACCTGATCCTGCCCCTATGGGCTGCCCTCCCATACCTGCAGGTGAGCATTGTAATCCAGGGGATAAGTTGCTCTGAGGTGGTGGTACCAACTGTGGTTCTTGAGACGAATCTGAATCTGAATTGATTTCTGGTGGTTGTTCAATTGTGACTTGAGAACCCACTGAAGGAGAGGGCTCTATGTTCTCTAAATTCTGCTCTTGTGGAGTTTGGATTTGTTTATTACTATTTAGGAAGTTTTGCTTTTCAGACTCAGTATAAAACTTCTCACTATATTTTACAATAACATCCAATATGCCTTCTTTAAGAGAGCCATAATTTTCCAAATATATTATTTCATTAACCTCTGGAGATTGGATCAACTCTGATGACAAAAACTTTCCAGTCCTTTCTCCATAGAGACAGGGTTCGATGGGATTTTTAGTGAAATTAATTCCGCCCATATAGTACATACGATATGTCTGTTCAGACTGGAGCCATGGGGCTGTGCGCTCTGAAGTGTAAGTAGTGTCTTTATCGATTGATATGATATTTGAATAGTCGTAATGATTATCGCTCATCACCACCTTTGTGCTGTTAGCAAATTGATGTCCTTCTTCTGTAAGAGAAGACATGGTTTTCATAGTCTTTTCGGTATATAAGTAATTTGCCTCTATCTTGAATCTATCCCTGATTGACAAAATCAATTCCATATTCTCTTCTAATATCGTAAACTTGTTTACCGTTTGTCCTTGGTTTCGCAATTCATGTACAACGTAATCAATTGGTATTATTTTGATCAATTCATAAAGTTTAATATAGGCTTGATTAAAGTTAAATCCATCCTCTACGATGATTCTAAATCCTATTTTGAAATTAGAGTCTCTCAATGTAGAGCATACTTTCGTGAGTCTAGAAATGTCTCTGATATCTTGTTCGTTTTCAGAAGTTGTAAAGCAGACAGAAAAAACATTCTTTGAGCCAAGAAT
>Ga0114915_1000627_pt1 | contig 15911 bp, 24 predicted proteins | sample MalvirAntarct_55_FD_87288 | JGI IMG/M metagenome (GOLD analysis project Ga0114915, IMG submission 87288) | Marine viral communities from the Global Malaspina Expedition - Malaspina viral metaG Antarct_55 | ecosystem: Environmental > Aquatic > Marine > Oceanic | place: South Georgia Island...
AGGCCCATGGAGACCGGCAGCAAAAAAAGCGGCGAGTACGGTGGGGGAGGGGGGGGGTATATTTAAAAAAAAAAAAGAAATATGGACCAGTAGTACCCGGGGGACCAAGTCCCGTTGTTCGGGGTTTGTAGATGGTCCAACTGCCCAGGCCGCACATCGGACTGCCCGGACCAGCGTGACTCAGAACACGAACAGGGTTTGTAATATGACTGGACGAACGAAAAGGGTTTAGGGGATGACTCAGAGCACAAAAGAAGTTTGACAAATGACCAAATCCACGAAAGAGGTTTACAGGATGACTGGACGAACGAAAAGGATTTACAGGATGACTGGACGCACGAAAGAGGTTTGCAGCGTGACTAAAATATATATCTCCGGTCACGTTTCGACTCCGCTACGCAACTTCCAGGAACATTTGCACCACACCCCTTCGCATGGTATAATAGTATATGGGGCGAGATTTGCTCCCCCAACCACGATAAAGAGGAATTACCATGAAGTTACGCACTGAGTTAATATCTGAAATCCGCACCCTAGCAGTTACATTCACAGCTGGTGACCAGTTACGTGATTGGATTGAAGAGGTTTCTGACCAAGACATCCAAGAGGTGTTGGGCTCACGAGTTCGCACCATCGCTCCAGCAATGTCTCGCCTTGAAATATTTATGGAGCAGCATGGTTACGAGGACGCACGTGCCGATGATTATGAAGCCCAGGCCATCTTGAATGAGCATGACGCCCACATCGACCAAGCCATGGACCAAGCAGAGCTTTCTGGCCCAGACGCAGATGACGACGAGGATGATGGCGTTGACCCCAAGCGTATGGCCGAGAAGCTAAAGAGAGCTCGCGCCCGTTACGAGCCTACAGTGGCCTACACAGGTCGCCTATCATCGAACACTGGTGATGAGCTTTCAATATTCTTGGCTGGAATGGCCCCGAAAGACGTTTGCTACTTAGCCGATTTGGTATGTATTGACGAGACTGGTCCTATCGCACTTTTCCATTGGAGCAAGTATGAGCACCTTAATCCAGGCTCAATCCGCATGAATGCTGGCAATAAGATTCGTTCACGGGTCAAGTCTGGCCTAGTGACATTGCCCGAATTACGTAATCTTTTGAAATCCGAAATTTAATAATAGCGAGGGGCCTCCGGGCCCCACGGGAGTTTGATATGAGTGAATATAGATATTTGAATCGAGGCGAGATAGCCGAGCTGGTTCCTTATGGGTTGCAGCACTGGGATGATACACGCAGTTGGAAGGCCGTTGCTGATCGTGTCCGAGACGTAGGCCAGGATTTACACGGCTTTAATATTGGTTCGTTTGTGGTGCACGTTGTTGTGGAGTACACTAAGGATGCACTATCGGACCGTCAGGAGGCATTCGTAAAAAATGCTATGTTGCACCTTTGTGACGAGGAGGTTGTTGATTTATTTGATCTTAACCCGGACCTGACCATTGCAGAACTGTCCGAAATGACCGGGAAGTCTACAAGCGAATTGAAGCAGTTAATTATGGAAGCACCACAAGCCAAAATATGGGGAGGACCTATAGCATGAGTATGAAGGAACGTTGGAAATCTGATGACACGCCAGACCTATTGAAGCGAGTCAAAAATGTTGGCAATCCGCTAATTCACGTGGCGTCACAGAACGTCACCACCCGGCTTAGGCTACTAAATCTGGGCCATAGCGAAGAGACCATCGATAAGTTTATTGAGCAGGGCATTTATGTGGAGGTGGGTGATGAGTAATTGGATTAAATTTGCGCAGGTGGAGCCATCGATTCACCAAATGGTACACACCAGCCACAACGGGAAGGGTGGCACAGACTGGGTGGACTCGGAAATGTTGAGAGATGCTAGGGCCGGGGTAAAACCCGTCACGTATTGGATGAAATTCCCGGCTCCGGTTGCTGAGCAGGGTCAAATGGAATTTGATTTTGGAGATAGCAATGTTTGATGTTAAAAATGGTCCAGCGGTGTATCGACTGGAGCAGCAACGGTTGAATAGGGAAGAAGCCCAAGCCCGGTTTGACCGGGTTGCCACCCTCATGTTTTCTGCCATTGGCGTGGTTATGGGGGCGGTTTCTATAGTATTATCAATCCACGTGTTATTGGGGTAAATTATGATAGTGCCACCTCTATTTTGGGTTACGTGCGGCCAAGCCGCTAGGATTAGAAGGACCCACACAAAAAAACAAATTGAAGCCACCAAAAGGCGCAGAGCCATTGAGAGCACTATTGAAGATCAAAAGATGGCGAAGGAGCTTGGACTCACCCTTAGGGAGTTTCAGGACCTAACTGGACCTTGCCCCGAAGTGAAGGACGTGGTACAATAAAGTCTGGGCCATTTTGCCCTACGATAAAGAGGAAGTAGTGATGATGATATCCAAAGAACAATTGGAAAGTGAGTATTTATTTGAAGCTGGCGTCAAACATATGACCGAAGTCCTAGACTTGGACGGCATAATCGTGATTGACGGATTGGAGCTCACTTCAATAGAGATGGTTGACTTCATAAAAATACATGACATGAAGAGTCTATGCCTAACATTGCTGGTGGACCCGGACAAAGCCCAAGAAGACCTTCGGGTTCTGATTGGACTGGTGGTCCGCGATTTCTGCACAGACTGGCCCAGGACAGCCATTAAATGTGCCCTACTGCAAGGGTTTACCACACAACACAACAGAGTGAAAGACCGGGTAGACCTTGGCCTATCTCCAAGCACAGTGATTGAAGAATTTGGGGGAGAGTCCACATGATTACTGCCACGGTTTTATGTTTAGCTATGAACATTTATCACGAAGCTCGCGGAGAGAATCTGGCCGGGCAGCTTGCAGTAGGATTTAGCACAATGAACCGGGTGCGCGACAAGCACTACCCGGACAATGTATGTGACGTGGTTTACCAAGCCCAATATTCGTCTTGGGACCCGGTGAACCCGATTAGGCACAGATGTCAATATAGTTGGTTTTGCGATGGCTTTTCAGACACGCCCCATGACGATAAAGCCATGCTTGAGGCCACCATCTTGGCTCAAAACATTCTAGCCAATAACGTGACTGACATCAGTGAAGGAGCCACTCACTACCACGCAACCTACGTTAATCCATACTGGGCCAGTTCGATGACCGTGGTGTTGGAAGTAGACGACCACATTTTTTATCGATGAACGAGGAAGCATTATGAATGAAAGACAAAAAGCCTGGAATAAGTGGGTGGTAATGGCCCCCAAAAACATCAGAGAGTATTTTTTGATGATTGAAAACGACTCTCACAGGCTACACGCAATAGACGCCTTGGACCTTTTATCTATTAAAGATTTGGCAGCTGTAGAAGAATTCTTAGAGGAGCAGCAATGAGCATTGTATTCACACCAAAAATCCCCAGAGAATTTGAGGGCTGCTCCAAATTGCTAAAGCGGGAAGTCCTATTTTATGGCACAAAATGGACCACCGAACAGGTCAGTACTGTGGTAGAGCTGAGGGCCCTCAATTGCACATACGCAGAAATGTCCGAAATCCTAGACTCTTCCCCATATAAGATTTACTCATGCATCGAGAATAAGAATTTACAGCAAAAAATCGACAAAAGACGAGAAGAACTTATAGCGGAGGCACTAAAGTGAAACCAACAATGGACCAAGTGAAAAACATTTTTATCCAAGCAGAACGTCTACGAATGACGGCCCTATGCCTGGATATCGAAATAGAACACATCAAGCACATGATTGACATGTATAGGAAAGCTGACTTGATGGATAAGAAAAACAGCTGGACAAATGGATTTTGGCCTTTTGTAGAGCTAATGAAAATTAGGGGCTGTTCCAGAAGGGAGGACCTTTATGACGTCGCCATGGCCCAGCTTGAAGAAATAGCTGACGCCTGTGAGACTAAAAATCAACGCCTTAATAAACTACTGCAGGAGGCCGAATCAAATGATTACTCAAGTGAGACTTACCCAACAGAACATTGAAGTCCAGTGCGAACGATTTGACCACCGGGCCAAGGAAGCCCCTGTTAGGAGATGGGAACCCAAGGCCAGAGTTTGGCAATTGCCCCTCACCGGAGCCACGGCCAAGTATGTGCTGAAAAGTTATGCCACTAGGGAGATTTGCCCAACTGCCGCCAGCAAAATGAGGGAGCTCCTGGACCAAGTGAAGGACACAATACCTTTCCCGGTGTGGTACAAATACAAAAACACTCCAATGGACCACCAGAAAGTGGCCCTTGACAAAATGTGGGGTGAAAAGAACTTTGCCCTATTTATGGAAATGGGAACCGGGAAGACGTTTACCGTCATCAATTGGAGCTCGGCCATGTTTATGAATAAAGACATTGAAGCTCTTTTGGTGGTGTGCCCAACTTCAGTAAAGCCAGTTTGGATAGGTGAAATGGAGACGCATTGTCCCATTGAGCACTCGGTTCACGTCTTGGAATCTGGTGGGTCCAGCAGGTGTGAAAAATGGATGAACGAGGCCCCTGGGTTTAAGGTCATGGTGGTGGGGGTAGAAGCTCTATCAGCCGGGCGAGCATTTAACAGCACTATTGATTTTGTGGTGGGCCATAAGACAGCAATGGTTATAGACGAATCCAGCCGAATCAAAACCCACTCAGCCACTCGCACCAAGAGATGTATCAAGCTTGGAGAAGCATGCAAGGCTAGGGCTATTTTAACCGGGACGCCCATTACCCAAGGAATGCAAGATCTATACGCCCAGTTCGCATTTTTGAGCAAAGAAATCATAGGCCAAAAGTCTTATTATGGGTTCCAGAATAGGTATTGTTCGATGGGAGGCTTTGAGGGTCGAAAGATAGTAGGCTACAGGAACATCAACGAAGTTATGGATTTGGTCGCCCCCTACACTTATATTGTAAAGAAAGACGATGTACTCGATCTTCCACCCAAGGTATATGAGACCATAACCGTTAAGCCCAGCAAAGAGCAAGCTAGGATTTTGAGAGACGTGGGCGACAAATTTGTTATGGGCTCTAATATGAACGGCCTGGACCTAGAAGTCGAGACCATTCTTGAGCGTATGATTAGATACCAACAGATAGTTGGGGGTATGTTCCCCTATGACGAAGAGGGAGGCACACATGGCATAACCCCCATATCCGGGCCCAACCCCAAGCTAGAAGCGATGACAGACTTGATCAAAGACCTAGATATAAAGTCCAAGGTTATCATTTGGGCAAGGTTTGTGCCCGAGCAAGAGATGATTGCTGAGTATCTCAACTCGATCTTTGGGCATTCCGTGGCTTGGTATTCAGCTGGCTCTAACACCAACGAACGCAAAGCTATGATCAACGAATTCCAGGACCCAGATTCGCCCATCAGATTTTTCTTGTCTAACCCCACTATGGGCGGCATTGGACTCACCCTAACTGCGGCATCATACGTTATCTATTACAGTAACAGCTTCTCATTAGAAGACCGCTTGCAGTCGGAGGACCGAGCCCACCGGAAAGGTCAAACCAAGTCTGTCACCTACATTGATGTTATGATGGACCACCAGATAGACCGGGACATAGTCACGGCAATCCGAAATAAAAAATCAGTAGCAGATTATGTGGAAAGTTCTATTCTTGAAGCCCAGAACTCACATTGACATATACCCCACCCTATGGTATAATAATTGCCTAGAGAGAAAGAGGAATTAGCATGAATCAAAATGGACCCCAAGTCTTCGTGACGCAGTTTGACCCCAAATGGGATTTTTCTTCATTGGTGAAGTATGGTGAAGTTATCTTCCTAACCCAGACCGAGTATCGGCCGGAGCCATCAATGCAGGGCTACAACCAGTCAATAATGGCTGAAATCCTGCGTAATTTGAAAGCCTACCGCCCCGGAGTAGATTATATTGCTCTCACCGGGTCCGCCATACCCAATGTAATATCTGGAATGGCTTTGGGCAGCATCATCAAGTACAACAGCAACATGCCCAACAACATTTTAAAATGGAGTCGTAGAAATAACGACTATGAATTGTTTGCACTTTAAGAGAAAGAGACTATGAGTATTAAAACATTAGCTGAAAAAATGGTAGCGGTGAGAGCCAAGCTTGACGCATCAAAGGTGGCAACGGCTGAGCTACAAAAAGAATTCGATGACATCCGGAAGGTCCAATTACCAGAAGCGATGGAAGCTGCTGGCATGGAGTCCACCCGGTTGCCGAATATTGGTACTGTTTCAATGAGAACCGATGCGTACGCAAGTATCAGAGGTGGTCAGCAGGAAGGAGCTTACCAATGGATGAGGGAGAATGGCTTTGAAGATCTAATCAAAGAATTTGTCCACACGTCCACACTTAAGGCTTTCCTAAAGGAGCAATTTCGCGAAGGCGAGCAGCTCCCGGAAGAAATCTTTACGTTTTCACCCTATAGCTATGTAGCTATTACTAAATCAAAATAGAACGGAGTACGAAGAATGTCAAGTAAAGAACTGAAGGTAAAAAGTGGTGATCTAGCGCGTCCAGCATTTATGGATTCAGGCAGCTCACGAGGTTCGGAAGGAGTGGGTATCGATGATATCACCATTCCACGCGTAGACGTCCTACAGGCACTTAGTCCCCAGCGCAAAAAGACGAACGCGGAGTACATCGAAGGGGCCGAGGAAGGTATGCTTTTCAATACCGTCACCAAGCAGCTCTACGGTTCGAATTTCGTCTTTGTCCCAGTGTATTTCCGGAAAGAATATGTGATCTGGAAGGACCGCAAAGAAGGTGGTGGTTTTTGTGGAGCCTTTTCCTCAGAATTGGACGCCATCAACGCCATTGCAGACCAAGACCTCAACCCTGAGATTCATCAAATCTCGGACACCGGGCAGCATTTCGGTCTGTTAGTGGACGACCACGAGTCGGAAAATCCCAAAATCGAAGAAGCCGTAATTTCAATGTCGCGCTCCAAGATGAAAGTCAGTCGCCAGCTTAACACTATGATTCGGATGGCTGGTGGTGATAGGTTCGAAAGAGCCTATACTGTCGCAGCTTGTGAATCTACCAACAACAATGGCGAGGAGTTCTGGAACATCTCAGTCAAGCAGTTGGGGTACGTTTCTGAGTCGGTATTTAAGGCTGCTGAGGTAGTGTATACCGCTATCACGGCCGGGACCACAGACGTTAGCCGCAAAGCTGACTAAAACTGACGGCCCCTCCGGGGGCCAATTTGGAGACTATCATGGCGTTTGAACAAAGAGAACTCAGTGGATCATTATTCCGCAACACATACAAAAAATCCCCGAACCAGCCAGACCACCGTGGGTCTTGCAAAATTGACGGTGAAGAATACGATATTTCAGCCTGGATTAAAGATGGCAAATCCGGCAAATTTTTCAGCTTAGCATTCCAAAAGAAAGCTGGTGAGCCAACCAAGGCCCTATCAGATGACGGAATCGACACGGACGAAGATATACCTTTTTAATTCCTTGAACCAAAGAACTCCACTTTTACAAAGAGTATACATCATGTTTAATTTACCAGACCTCAGCCAGTACCCGGTTATCGCACTTGATACCGAGACCACCGGACTTTTACAGGGGGTGGACAAAGCCTTTGGCGTTTCCATTACCCTCCCCAACTTGCAGGATTTCTATTGGGACCTGCGAGTCCAACCCCAAATAGTAGACTATCTAAATGAAAAACTCGGCAATTATCGCGGCATCATCGTGGGCCATAACATCGGCTTCGATTATAGGATGTCACGCTCTGCCGGGCTTGTGCTACCAATCTCCAGGCTCGATGATACTGTCATTAGGGCTGCTCTCATTGACGAGCATTTGGTATCTTACCGCTTGGATGATCTTGCGAAGAAGTATCTTAATGAACGAAAGGAAGTAGAAATCTACGAAGAGTTGGCCCATTTGTTTGGTGGCCGGGCCAGTAGAAAGGTCCAAATGCCGAACATCAGCCGGGCCCCGGTCAGTGTTGTCGCCCCCTATGCAATGAAAGATACCAATCTCACAATGCGCCTTTGGCAGTGGCAAGAGAAGGAAATCAAAAACCAAAATCTAGGCCAGATCCACGAATTTGAACGGTCTCTCATACCCACCTTTATCAAGACTATGGAAAGGGGCATTCGGATTGATTCCGGGTACGCAGAAGAAGCGGCCGATAAACTTACGCCCCTCATATTGGAAGACCAGAAAGCTTTAAATGAAATCGCAGGGCATGAAATCAATGCCAATTCATCTGTCCAAATCCGAAAGCTATTTGAACCCAAGATGACTACACTTCGTGGAACCAAGCAATGGGCAGCAAACGATGGCACATTCTTGTTGGAGACCGATAGTGGCAATCCGTCTATTGGTTCTGACGCCCTACGTCAAATGACGCACCCGGCAGCAGCTAGGATTCTTTCAATTAGGTCTCTAATCAAAACTAGGGATACCTTCATCAGAGGCCACGTGTTGGGCCATAGTGTTGGTGATAGGGTCTACCCCACTATCAACCAGAGTAAGGGTGAAACCGGGGGCACTGGCACGGGGCGTCTATCAATTCAAAATCCGGCAATGCAACAGATACCATCTCGCAACAAAACAGTGGCAGCCATTGTTAAGCCTTGCTTTTTGCCAGACGAGGGCATGGTATGGGTGGACGGAGACATGAGCTCATTTGAGGTCCGGGTATTTGCCCACCTCATAAACAACCCGGTGATCAACGATGAATACAAACGGGAGCCGGGGACAGATTTGCACCAGTTTGTGGGTGATCTAGCCAACCTGCCTCGGAATGCCACATATAATGGCCAGGCCAACGCCAAGCAATTAAACCTATCTATGATCTTTAATTCGGGCAATGGGGCGATAGCAGACGAAATGGGAATGGACTGGGAATGGCAATCCTTTCGATCAAGTGATAACAAAACAATCACCTATAAAAAGGCCGGGCCAGAAGCGTTGGAAGTTATCCAGCGATACCATAGTCGAGTGCCCGGTGTGAAAGAGCTGGCCCAAAAAATGCAAAGGCGAGCTGAAAATTGGGGCTACGTTATGAATTATAAAGGCCGCAAGCTAAGATTCCCCAATGGATTCAAGTCCTATAAGGCGTCTGGGATTCTAATACAGTCTACGGCAGCTGACCTAAATAAAGAAAACTGGAAGTTGGCCGAGGAAGCTATGGGTGATGACGGCCATCTGATTTTAAACACTCATGATTCCTACTCAATGTGTATGCCGGAAGATTGGCAGCCAGTTTGGGCCAGAGTCAAAGAAGCAATAGAACGTCCACGTCTCAGAGTTCCGCTAGTATTGGACTTGAATGGGGCAGGTAAAAATTGGTGGGAAGCCTTACAAGGGGAAAAATAGTGGAAGCAACCGAGCACACAGTCCTGGACCTGCGAAGTCTAGAAGAAATTTCCGATCTTGGGTCCTATGAGCAAAAGCTATATATGGCAGCTCTAGAGTATATCAAAGCAGGTTTTTATGTAGTTCCTCTGACCAAGAATGAGAAAAAGCTACCAGAAGCCAGTAAGGGAGTGAATTACTCTACTGCTTCTAACAGCCACCGGGTGATTGAGAAGTGGTTCCACCCCACAAAAGGTAAATTTGCCGGGTACAATATTGGAATAGCCACCGGGCGTGAAAATGGCGTGTTTGTGGTAGATGTGGACCGCCACGGTGAAGAGGATGGGGTGCAAACCTTGAAGGACCTTGAGGCCAAGCATAGTGAGCTACCAATAGGCCCCTGTCAGGCTACACCCAACGGAGGATTTCATTATTTATTTAGGTGGCAAGAAAACGCCACAAACAGTACCAACAAAATTGGCCTTGCTATCGACACTAGAGGTGGGACCGGGGTGGCTTGCAAAGGTCATATAGTGGCTTGGCCCTCAATGATCAACGGAGTGGGCTATAAATGGATTACATCTGGCCCCCTGCCAAGCATCCCCCAATGGGTGGTGGAAAAGATGGGCATCGCTTGGTCAAAACCAAGAGGAGAAATCACCGGGAACGGCCGGGGCAATGAGAATGTCAACGTTGATGATTTTGAGAAAAAAGTTCCTCTCGACCAGATAACCCGGATGATGGAATCTATTGCCATCGATGATGCTAGTTATGATGAGTGGATACGGGTTGGTATGGCCATCAAATCTCAATACCCAGATGAAGACGGTTTTGAGTTGTGGGATGACTGGTCATCACGTGGCTACAGATACGAAAAAAACGAATGCCAAATGCGATGGGACGGATTCAGCGATTTTGGCACTGTAAGAATGGGCTCCCTGTTTTACATGTCAAATGAGAGTGGGTGGAAGCCCGAACCTGATGACGTTCACATGGGCAGAATTCACGGGGAAATTGAGCGAGTCAACGCTGAATATGGGTTTACTGTAGTTGGCGGCAAAGCTAAAATCATCCGGGAAAGAAAAAAGACTCATGCGGCTGAAGCTCACATGGCCCGTTATGACTTAATGGATAAATCTTCGTTTGAGGCATACCTAGAGAACGATAGGGTGGTGATAGACGAGGAGACCGGGAAAAAGATATCAGTGGCCAAGATATGGCTGGCAAGTGAAGCTAGGCGAACCTACCCCAATGGAATCGGCCTGTTCCCGGAAGGAGCACCCGGTGGATATTATAACACTTGGGAAGGTTTCTCCGTAAAGCCTGAGCCGGGAGAATGTGACATTTTCATAGACCACATTCGCGACATCATATGTAACGGAAATGAGGACGAGAGCAAGTGGGTATTGGACTGGATAGCTGATATGTTTCAAAATCCACAGGACCCCAAAGGCACTGCAATTGTCATGAGGGGAGGAGAGGGAACGGGAAAGGGCACACTTGCCAATACAATAGGTGAACTACTTGGGAGCCACTATATCCACCTCATTGATGACGCCCACTTGACCAGCAATTTTAACGCGTTTATGATGGATGCCGTGTTGGTGTTTGCAGACGAGATCACTTGGGGCGGCAACAAAAAGACGTCCGGTAAATTGAAGGGCTTAGTGACCGAGAGGTTTCTAGTCTGTGAGCGAAAAGGCGTGGATGCCCAGAGCTTCCGAAATATGATACATATGTTCATAGCGTCCAACTCAAAGTGGGTGATACCTGCTGGCACAGATTCCAGGCGGTGGTATGTAACCGATGTCAGCCCCAATAAAAAGGGCAACATTCCATATTTCAAGAATATAAAAACCTTCTTTGACCAAGGTGGACACGCCAAAATACTTAACTTCTTTTTAAATAGGAAGATAACCAGCGATTTGAGGATAGCCCCACACACGGAAGCCTTGCAGGACCAACGAGATATGTCAATGTCTTCAGAGACAACAGCAAACTGGATATCCATGCTCTGCATAAACGAGTCAATGAAAGCCACTTGTTTAGATGATACGGAAGGTTGGCCTCTTAAAGTCCAGAAGAAAGATCTGTATGAAGACTACACCGAGTGGTGCTCCAAGAGAAATATCCGCTCAGATCACATGATGATTTTCTTTAAAGAACTGAAGAAGTTGGGCTTTAGGCCCACAAAAAAGAGACTGCCCGGGGGAGGAAGAGTTCCGGCAGTGGAAGTACCACTTTTAGAGACTCTTATTGAGTCAATGAAGCAATTACACAATATGAACCTAAAGGAAGAAGACGATGAATAAGAAAGTTGATGTGATAGTAGATTTGCAGTTTGGCTCTACCGGGAAAGGCTTAATAGCCGGGTACATGGCCAAGAGAGGAGGCTATGATGTGGTTATCAATGCTAACATGCCCAACGCTGGCCATACATTTATAGATGACAACGGGCGCACGTGGATTCACAAAGTGCTTCCTAATGGGTTTGTTGCTGATTCTGTTAAAACCGTTGGATTGGGCCCGGGCTCGGTCTTTAGCTTGGACCGACTGATTAAAGAGCTATCCGATTCAGTGGACATCATGGAGGGCAAGCGTCTAATAATACACGAAGCGGCCGTCGTACTATCTGAAAAACACGCGGAGACTGAAAGAGCTATGCTTAGTGGGATTGCTTCTACAATGCAAGGAAGTGCAGCCGCGATGGTCCAAAAGATAATGCGCCAAAAAGAGGACAGTCCATTGGCCATTTCTGCTCTGGCCAAAACTGGATTTGCCAAGTATGTAGTCACCCACGCTGAATGGGTCAACATCATGTACAAAGCCCATAGGATACTTCTAGAGGGTGCTCAGGGGTATAGCCTGGGCGTGAATTCTGGCTTTTGGCCCTATTGCACCAGCCGCGATTGCACACCCACTCGGTTTCTGTCGGATTGTGCCATTCCTTTCAGCTGGGCCGATAGAGTAATTGGTACGGCAAGGGTCCACCCAATTCGGGTTGGCAACACGCCAGACGGTTTTAGTGGTGGCCACTATGAGGACCAAGAGGAGACATCATGGCAGGAATTGGGCGAAGTACCAGAGACCACTACCGTGACTGGCCGGGAGAGAAGGGTGTTTACATTCAGCCGGGTCCAAATGAGAGAAGCTATCATGGCTTGCCAGCCCACGGACATTTTCCTCAATTTCTGTAACTATGACCCCGACCAAGCGGAAGATATTGTAATACAGACGAACCAAGATTTAGATACTTTAGGACCATCAGGAGCCCAAGTCACCTACACCGGGTGGGGTGCTGCAGAGGGGGACATCACCTGTGAAAATTGATCTACTATTGAGAGCCCAATACGTCAAAAGGTTTCATATTGTCCACACCTTGAAACACCAGAGCATAGCTGAGCATTCCTTCAATGTGGCAATGATAGCTGGGCTTATTTCCGAAAGAATGGAGTTCGATAAAAAAGTGACCGAACAAGTCACATTGGCAGCTTTGTTCCACGACATGGATGAAGTCATAACCGGGGACATACCCACACCCACTAAAATCAGAGCCAAGGCTCAGGGGGTGGACTTGAACGATAATGGGATTTTAGTTCCCCACCAAAATAAGGGGAGTTTGATCAACAGAATAGTGAAAGTGGCAGACTACATAGAGGCCATAACTTTCCTAGATATCAACGGGATAGGTATGCATGCCTGTAGTGTTGAGGCTGATATAGCTGAAAAGATGGAAGAGTATGTTAACCACGAAAATAGGTTCAGCCAAGGGCAAAAAGAAATCATCAATGACGTTAGGTGGGAAATAACCAGTGGTGGATTTCTGGTTGATTCTCGTGAATGAAGCCAGATTCCGAAAGTGGGTAGTGTCCTCCATCAAAAAGGTGGGGGGCCATGCCTCCTCTGTTGAATCCCACGCCACAAGTCCAGGCATACCTGACGTGGATTTTTGTATAGACGGCATATCAGGCCATATTGAGCTTAAGGTGTGTAGCAGTAGGGGTTTGAGGCAGTCACAAGTGCTGTGGTTTAGGCAAAGACTGAAAGCCGGAGGAAAGCCTTGGATTTTAATATATTGTGCCGAAAGTATATACCTGATAGAAGGCAAGCATTACCAACACGTAATACAAATGAACAAAGAGGAAAAATCGAAATGGGAAAAAATAGCACTGAAGATCTGGCCATCGTTGCCAACACCCCAAGACCTCGCCATTGGCTTGAGGACAAACCAGCTCTGAATTACATGTATGAATTCCCAAACGGAATGGAGGGCATTTGTCGCACTCTAATGATGGGAGAAGGTAAATATACAAGAGGGGAATGGAAAGAAGGTAGTAACACCAGATACGCCAGAATCTCGATAATTGACTCAATGAATCGTCATCTGATGGCAAGTGAAAACGGGGAGAGAACAGACCCGGAATCAGGCCTGGACCATTTATACCATGTCGCTGTTAACGCCCTAATGCTGGCCGAAAAATATGGGGTCCAACCCCAGACCCTCAGCCAAGCATACCCATGGCCCACAGATGGTTCTGAGTCAGACTAGGCTATTTTGGCCTGAGGGAACCTAGCTTGCCAGACATCAGTTTGGTGAGCAATCCACGCATACCGAATTTCACTATATATACGCCAATTACCAAATATTGATACCAATCCGGCATTGAAGCAAAAGATTCAAACGCTGCCGTGACTTCTTCCTGATACCCAACAAATGACGCGGCTATGGGAACCAACAACAAAGCTATCATAACTTCGTCTAGCAACGATTTGTCCATTTGCTGCATGGCCACAAGATCTAAGTTATAATCCTGGGTCTGTCCGTTGTCTGCTAGTTTATGTGCAGCTTTGGCATTTGCTACCTTTACGTCTGCTTCAGCCTCAATGCCAATGATGGCAGCAGCTGATTTGGCCTTTGCAACTTGGTTTTTACCCTCTAAATAAGTTGATCCCAGGCTTGCAATTGGATTTAAAAAACTAAGCCAGCTCATGTTAAGATTCCAATTCAAAATGCGGCATATCTTGCCAAGAATCCCATAACCCACCCCACTTCAGCTTATAACCTAAGGCAGCTGAAGCTTGGAGCATCGATGTTGCGATATGAGTCAAATGCAAGTGGTCCCAACTAGCCTTTCCCTCAACATAAGCATATAAATCAATAGCTAATCCGGTTTGGTGGTATGATTTATTGGTCCGTCCGTCACATTTAGACTTGCCAGCCGTGAAAAGCGTGGCTTGGTCTTCAGTGGTCCTTAGTCCCCCGGTGCTTGGAATCCCAAAATCAATGTTGCTTAATTGAATAGCAAGGTCAGTGATTTCTATAAGCCTGGGGTCCACCCCTGCCCGGTTGTTTAATGAATTCTGCCCAAGTTTAAACATACTACCCCCTCATTGTGTAAGATATAAAAGATACACCTGCCATTAAAATGATGAAAAACAGCCGTTCTGCTATCCTGCTCGCCCCACTGTTTCTGATGACGGCATTATTAAGTTTATCTAGTCTATCACTATGGGCGTCCAAGCGTTTATCTTGGGTAGTGTTGTGTTGACTAAAATGATCTAGTTTAGTGTCAATTTCAATCAATTTGGTTAAAGATTCACCCATTCTATCCAACTTTAGCTCAAGTTTATCAAATCTTGCGTCCATGTCTGTCATCTCAAGTATAGGGCCACTCCAAAAGCAGCAGCTAGTATTATAAACACAATTCCCATAGCCATAAGAACATCATTAATAGTTGAGTCTAATTTGGCTTTCTGAACTTTGCGTTTTGCTGATTCGTCCTTTTGCTTCTTCCGAAATTCATCTCTGAACTGGCAATATTTATAGTACCCAAGAAGTCCCTGCTTGTTTAGCATCCATTCTAGTTCTTTCTCTTGCCGCTCTATAGCTTGCTTGGCTTGGTAGGCAGCTAAAACGTCACCTGTCCCCAATTTAGCTTTTTGCTCAATGGCCTGGCTTGCACCGAAGTATTTTGTTAATGCCGAACCTGCATCGGCTATCTCTTTACCATTAGATAGGGTCTGTTTAATAACTTGAAAGGCAGCATTCGCAATGGCTAGTTCCGCTAACATATCCAAAGATTCCTTGTGTAACCGTCCCCAACAATTGAATACGGGGCCCTGGGGGGCTGAACAGGGGTATAGTCATGGACAAAAGAATGAGAAATAGACACTTGAGGCTCTTTAACCAAAGCCTGGCCCGAGGGAGCCAATGTTGGGCTCATATGGACCGGGTATATTTCGGAAACAGTAGACCACATCTACTTTTTCTTTTTCTTCTTCGCTGCGGCTGCGGCTTTCTTACCTGCTGCTGTGTACGGGTATTTTTTACCTTTAACTACTGGCATAATATTCTCCTATGCGTCAACTAAACTTACAAATGCTGGATCAGCCTCTTCAATACTAGGCCAGCCATGTGTCACATTGTCCACATTACGATTGCTTGTCTCAGTCTCAGGCCCGTATGTTTCTACACCCTCATCTGAGGTATGCTTGATCTTACGAGTCTCAACCATAGGCGTATTCTGATAAACAATAACTGCCGCTAGATCAGACAATGCAGCAATGGCAGTTTCCTTGGCTTCCATCTCTGTGTAGATAGCAGTGGCGTGAGTGGCTACGTCAG
>Ga0114915_1000628_pt1 | contig 15904 bp, 22 predicted proteins | sample MalvirAntarct_55_FD_87288 | JGI IMG/M metagenome (GOLD analysis project Ga0114915, IMG submission 87288) | Marine viral communities from the Global Malaspina Expedition - Malaspina viral metaG Antarct_55 | ecosystem: Environmental > Aquatic > Marine > Oceanic | place: South Georgia Island...
TACTGGTGCAACTGAAGAATATAATGGTACTTCTTGGGCATCAGGAGGTAATTTAATAACCAGCAGACTTGGATTGGGAGGAGTAGCATCGAGTATAACTAATGCTTTAGCATTTGGAGGAGCAACCCCCACAATTGTAACATGTACTGAAGCATATAATGGTACATCTTGGTCAGCAGGTGGTTCTATGATTACCGCAAGATCTTATGTAGGTTCAATAGGATCTGATATGTCATCAGCTGCAGTAGTTGGAGGTAGAACTCCTAGTGTACAAGCTTTAACAGAAGAATATAATGGTATAGTTTGGGCTTCTGCTAAAAATTTAAATATAGCTAGAGAAGCTTTAAGAGGAGCAGGAACAACAAGTGCAGGGATAGTTTTTGGAGGAGAAACACCTTCTTTTACTGCAGCCACAGAAGAATTTACATGTGCTAATTTTCAAGTTGGTGCATGGAGTGAGCAAGCTAATTTAATAACAGGTAGAGATTCTGGTGCAGGAGCAGGAGTTGCAGATGCCGCATTAGCTTTTGGTGGAAATGATCCTGTAATTACTACAAATGAAGAGTGGAATGGTGAAACTTGGTCAGTAGGTGGTGCTTTAATTGTTGGAGCAAGATATTTAGGAGGAACAGGATTGCAAGATGCAGCATTAAGATCTGCAGGGTATAATGGTTCATCTTATATAAACAATACAGAAGAATATAATGGTACATCTTGGACAGCAGGTGGTGCATCAATAGTTTCAAAAGCAACATTTGCATTAACAGGTATACAAAATGCGGCTGTTATGTTTGGAGGTGAGGTTCCTTCAGCTACAAATACAACTGAGGAATATAATGGTTCATCTTGGTCAGCAGGTAATACTATGATTACTGCTGTAATAGGTAATACTGGGGTTGGGACACAAAACTCAACTTTATCTATAACAGGTTATACTCCCACTATTGTAGCAAGTGTTGAACAGTATAATGGTACAACTTGGTCAACAAGTATTCCTGTTAATTTTGCAAGAAAATCTGCAGCATCTTTTGGAACTTCAAATTCAAACCTCCTTATTGGAGGTCAAACTCCATCCAATAGTTCAAGTACAGAAGAATTTAATGGCTTAGGTTGGTCATCAAGAGCTGATACTCCTCTAGCAAGAGGTAGTTTAAAAGCATCTTCAAATTCTCTTTCTTCTGAAGGTATAGTTTTTATGGGAAGTCCCACAGGTTTAAATAATACTAGTAGATGGAATATAAACAACCCAGTTAATCAAGGAATATACTGTTTTACAAAAACCTTATAATAAAACAAAAATACTTAATATTTATAATTAACATAAAACCAATTTAAAATGGCTTATTACACAGCAACAAACACAGGAAAAGGATTTATTACTCACGCAGATAATGAATTAGCACACGTAGCAGGATATCCTGGTGATGTGTGGGGAACAACTAATACATCATGGGCTACTAGAGTAGGTGCGGATTCAAAAACGAAATCTCAAGCACAAACTATAGTTGACGCTTCTATATCTGGATCATATTACCTGAATGGACCAGATAGTGGATCTCAGGTAGTAGTTACTCTTCCCTAAATAAAATTAGGTTACCACAAGGTAATTTATTATATTGAACCCAATAATTAATAACAAAGTTACATACATGTCAGAACAAAAACAGAATACAGATCTTACTATAACGGATGATCTTAAACCCATTCTATCGGTTTTAAAACAAGAAGATGCACAAGCAATAATTGCTTTAAAAGACGAGTTAACAGATACTTGGACTAAAAAGCAAATATTCCGTACAGAAACTGAAATGAGAATTTCAGTACTTAACGATGGTAAGCATCCAACTCAAGCCTCTAAATATTGGCAATCAGTAAGAGAACAAAACGCTATGTTTGAAGCTCTTATGGGATTGTCTTTTGATCTTCGTAAGAGTAATATTAAGCGTTTAAAACTAGAACGCAAAATGTTAAAAGCTATTAGTGATGGAGATGACTTAAAACAAATGTCAATTCAAATCAATTTAGATGAAAACTTGTATGGAAAAGCTAATATGGAACAAACGGCACATGATCGTGTTCGTGAGTTAAATACATGGTCTAAAATAAAAAATGAATTAAAAGATGGATCATTTGATGATGAAAATGTTAATTCACACCAAGCAGAATCATATAAATTAGCTTTAACTAATAGAGTTAATTCATTAGGACCAAATGCAGGTCCAGCTGAAGTAGTTAATGCAGTAGGACCTCTAAAAACAATAGAGCGTTTAAAAACTCAAGATGGTAAATTATTAGAGTTTGATGAAGCTAAAAAATTACAACTTCAAGCAACTAACCTCCAACACCCAAATAAAGGATAGTAAATGTTTATTTACCGCAAAGAAGGTGCTTTATCACCTGAGTTATGTAATTCTTTTATAGAATCGTTTGAAGCATCAGATGAAAAACATCCAGGTGTTTTATATGGTCCTGAAGGACATGACTCTACAGGAGGTAAAAAATCAACAGACTTATCGTTTCACCCAGGCTATTTAAAAGATAAAACCTGGGGACCTTTACTAAATCAATTAATCCCTGTATTAGAACAAGGATTAGATACTTATAATACTAGACATGAGACTGCTATGCAGAAAGTGGATCCAGTAAGATTAGGTTCAATATTTAACATGCAACGATATCTTCCAGGTGAGGGTTTTAAAAGTTGGCATTGTGAACGTGCTAGTACAAAGTATTTAGATAGATTATTTGTTTGGATGGTATACTTAAACGATGTTAGTGATAAGGGAGAAACAGAATTCTTTTATCAACATCATTTCGAAGAGCCTAAGCAAGGTAAATTAGTGATATGGCCTTCTGATTGGACACATTTACATAGAGGAATAGTATCTCCTACTGAATCTAAATATATATTAACGGGGTGGTATACCCATATAAAAATCGAAGATGATGAATCTACCTCTTAAACCTTATAATGATTTTACTCCAACATCTAATTGGAATACATATGCTTATTATAAAAATGTGTTTAATGATCAAATGATAAATGATTTAACCCAAATGGTTGAATCAAATTATAAGTTTACTAAAGGTAGAACAGGAATTGCAGAATTAGGTACAGATACATCCCAATATGACACAAATAATAGAGATATTGCTTATTTAAATCCTGAACCACGTACAAAAGCACTTTATGACATATTATTTCCATTAGCTATAGAGGCAAATGAACAACATTTTCATTTTGATATTGATGTTGTTACAGACCCTATTCATTATGTAATCTATCCAGAACCCACGGGACCTCAAAGCAATGATGGAGGTCATTTAGATTGGCATATGGATATTGGTGCTCATGGAGTTAATAAACGTAAATTAGCTATGACAGTACAATTAAGTGACCCTAAAGATTATGATGGAGGTGATTTTGAAATATGGTTTGGAGGAAAACAATCCACTATTGTCCCTAGAGAAAAAGGTGATGTAATTATATTTCCTGCTTTTTGTATGCATAGAGTAAAACCAACAACTAGAGGAGAAAGACGTTGTTTAGTATTTTGGACAGGAGGAAGACCATTTAGATAGTATGTTAGAATTTAAAACACAATTTACAGAATTATTTACTACTCCTGTTTGGCAAACCCAAATTACGGGTATTGATAATAATCAAATTAAAGAATATTGTTTAGGATTAAGAACCAAATACCCAGGAGTACAAATATCTAATAGAGGGGGATGGCATTCAAAGGAATTAGATGTACCCTTACCAAATGCTTTAGATGAATTAATGCATGATTTAACTGCTTACATAAATCAATTTGTTGGTCAACATACAAAAGCAACTGATTTAATATTAGGTAATTGGTGGATTAATATAAATGGCAAGGGCGATTATAACGCTGAACATGACCACCAAAATGCCATACTTTCCGCGGTATATTATGTAGAAGTTAATGATCCTAATACAGGAGATTTAGTAATTCATAGAGATGATACTTCAAGGTATTATTTAGGAAAATATAAAAAACCATCAACAAATTTTTCATCTCAATCATTTATTATTTCCCCTGAAACAAGTAAATTAGTTATATTTCCTTCTTGGACTAAACACTCAGTAGAGCAAAGTAATAGTAATACAGAAAGAATTTCTATTGCATTCAACTTTGTGGAGCCAAAATAAATTCGTACATTAATAAGGTTATGATAAAGAATCCAGACGCACAAGTTTTTAATTTATTTCCTACAGCTTTATATGTTACAAACTATAGAGCAGATACATCTGTATTTACAAAATATTTTGATGAACAAGAAATGGAAGAACCTACAGGTGGTTATGGAGTTATCTCTAAAAATTCATATATAGTAGATGACCCCATATGTAAACCCTTAACGGATTTTTTTATGCGTTGTTTTGAAGATTATGCTACTAATATAATGCGTTGGAAATATGAGGAATTACAATTTTCCCAATCATGGTTAACATATAAAGAACCAGGTCAATTTCATAAAGCACATTCTCATCCTAATACATTATTAGCTGGGGTTTTTTATTATGATTTTCAATCTGATGATTCTGCTTTATGTTTTTCTCAAGAAGTAAGAGGAATAAATAGATCATATTTAGAACCCTCTTTATTAGATGATTATCAAGAACATCCTTATTCACAAGAGGAAATATATTTTACTCCTAAACAAAATGATTTTATTATATTCCCTTCATACATGATGCATGGAGTACCACCTAATAAAACAAATAGAACACGTAAAGCATTAGGTGTTAATGCATTAACTAAAGGTACATTAGGAGACCAAAAAACAATATCAGAAATAATATTTGGACGCTATGCAAAATAATTATGAAGTTTTAGATTTATTCCCAATTCCCGTTTATACAACAGGAATGCCTGTTGAATTATCAGGTATAATCCCCTTTTTAGATGGTCAAGCACCTAATTCAGGTAGTGATGTAACAAATTATGGGGAAAGGTCAGATAATAGTTATATTTTAAATGAACCTGAATGTATTGAGGTTAAAAAATTTGTATTAGAGCATGTCAAGGAATTTGCTGAAAATGTAATGTTGTATGATTATGATACTTGGGAATTGTCTCAATCATGGGTTTCTAGAAAACAACCAGGACAACATCATACAATGCATACCCATCCTAATAGTTTAATATCAGGAGTATTTTATTATGGTGAGCCTTCAGAAAAAACACCAGCAATTAAATTTCATAAAATGGAAGGTGGAATAAATCAACAAGTAATCCAACCTGCTATAAAAGCAGATAGACGTAGTAGCAAATTTGCTTGGAAAGAATTTGCTATTGACTTTGCTCCGGGATTGTTATTATTATTTCCATCTTATTTATTTCATTCGGTTCCTATAAATGAAAGTAAAACAATAAGGAGTAGTGTGGCATTTAACGTAGTTCCTAAAAACAGATTAGGTTCTGAAGAAAATTTAACTGAACTAGATTTCCGAAAAATAATTTAATGCAAAAACAAGACAAATATGTTATTTGGCATATCCAAGGAGGGTTAGGTAAAAACATTGCAGGCACATCTTTATGTGCCTCTATAAAACAAAAATACCCTGATCGAAAATTAATAATGGTTGTATCTCATCCTGAAGCTTTTTTATCAAATCCCCATATAGATAGGGTTTATAATTTAGGAGCTGCTCCTTATTTTTATGAAGATTATATTGAAGGTAAAGATGTAATAATTTTTAAACATGAACCTTATGATCAAACAGCTCACATAACTAAAAAGAAGCATTTAATTAATAATTGGTGTGACTTAATGGAGGTTGATTATAAACAACAACAACCATCATTATTTCCTAACTATTCTCAAAAAATGACTATTGGATTATGGCAAAGACCAAAACCAATTATGGTTCTCCAAACTGGAGGAGGACCAATGCAAGGTCAGAGGTTTAGTTATTCTTGGACTAGAGATATGCCTATAGAAGTAGCACAAGAAATTATAAAACAATATTCGCAACAATATCATATTATTCAAATAACTAGACCTGATGGTTATCCATTAGATGGGGTTGAACGTGTAGACCAACCTTTATCTAATATGGAATTATTTGCATTAATGATAACTTCTCAAAAACGTATTTTAATTGATTCTTGTTTACAACACGCTGCTGCAGCATTAGAAAAATCATCAACAGTATTATGGATAGGAACTTCACCAACAGTATTTGGTTATAATATACATAAAAATGTAGTTGCTAAATTACCTAAAAAAGCAAATCAATTAATTGGTAGTTATTTATTTGATTATCAATTTGAAAATAATATGCATGAGTGTCCTTACATGGATGTAAAAGATATATTTAATATAAATGAAGTAATAAAAAACATATAAATGAGTTATAATATACTAGGAATAAACCCAGGGCATAATGGTTCAGCATGTTTAGTATCAGATGGTGAATTAGTCTATTATTTAGAAGAAGAACGTTTATCACGTTTTAAATACGATGGTAATCCATTTAAAACAATGATAGACATAATGTCTAGATACCCTGTAGATGAATTAGTAATAGTAGGTACTCATCCTGATCATCCAACATTAGGATGGACAGGTGAAGATATATTTACAGGATTAGTAAGAAAATATAATCCTAAAGTAAAAACTACAGTATTAGGCCATGAACACCATTTAACACATGCTGCTTGTGCATTTTACAATTCAGGATTTAAAAAGGCGGTAGCTATAATAGTAGATGGAGCAGGTACTCATAAAGATATTAGCATGAATGAAGAAGGTTCTGTTAAAGCTAAAGGATGCGAAACTGAATCGGTTTGGACTTGTGAATATCCATCTAAATTTACTGTAGTACATAAAGTATTTGGAGATAATACTCAAAACAGAATAGTAAATGAAAAATTTGATGTTGGTAATTCGGTTACAATTGTTAAAGCTTATGAGGCTGTAACTAATTATTTAGGTTTCTCATTTTTGGAAGCAGGTAAAACAATGGGTTTATCATCATATGGTAAAGAAAATAACAATATTCCTCAATTATTTAAAGATAATAGAGCATCTAAAGATATATTCATACCAGATTACCCAAGAGGTGCTTATATAGATTCTTCTACTAATCCTATTTTCCAACAAAACAGGGATCCAAAAAATTTCCATCATAACTCTAATGAAGTATTAGATATAGAAAAGGATTTAGCATATAAAATCCAAAAAGAAACACAAGAAAAAGTAGGTGATTTAATTGAACAAGCAATAAATGTAACTAAGATAAACCAAGTTGTATTAGCAGGTGGTTACGGTTTAAATTGTGTTGCTAATTATTACTTACAAAAACGTTTTCCAAATGTAGAAATATATTGTGAACCTATTGCTCACGATGGTGGTACTGCTATAGGAGGTGCCAAATTAACCTGGCATGAAGGTCATAATGACAAAACAATTAGAAAGCAAACTTCACTGTATTATGGTCCAAAGTATGATGAAAATCAAATAAGGTCAACGGTAAAACAACATGAAAATAAATACAATGTATACGTAGGCAATGCAAAAAGCGTAGCGGAATTATTAAGTGAAAATAATATAGTAGCTATGTATCAAGGTTCAAGTGAAGCGGGACCTAGAGCATTAGGTAATAGAAGTATATTATATAATCCAACAGATCCTAATGGTAAAGATTTCGTAAATGAAGTTAAAGGCCGTGAGTGGTTTAGACCCTTTGCTGGTACAGTATTAGAAGAAAATGCTAATGAATATTTTGATTTTGCAGGTATGAATAATTCTCCATCTATGATGTATGCTGTAGATGTTTTACCTAGTAAACAAGATGAAATAAAAGCTATAACACATGTTGATGGTACTTGTAGAATACAAACAGTAAATCAAAATCAAAATAAAAATTATTACGATTTAATAAATGAATTTAAGAACATAACAGGTGTTCCTATTTTATTTAATACTTCATTTAATTTAGCAGGTCAACCATTAGTTGAAACTATTGAGGATGCATTTCAAACACTTGATGATAGTGACATAAAATATTTGTATCTCCCAGAGATAGAAATTATATTAGAAAAAAAATAAATATAAATGAATAAAAGATATAGATCCTTTTTAAAATTTTTAGTTTATAGGCGTAAACTTAGTTCATATGAAAAGTTTGCTTCAAGAATAGGTTATATGGGAGCGGGATTTCTTATAGCAGCTCAATGGACTATAGAGCCTGCATTGTATGTAATAGGATTTCTTTGTATTCTTATACAAACTTCATCTAGAAAACAATGGAACTTAGTTGCTCTTAACATAAATGGGTTGGTAGCTTGGATGAAACATTTGTTAACTATGTAAATGAAATTAACAAAAAAGAATTTTAGACATTTAGTTATTATAGGACATCCTGATAAAAAATCATTTTGTTATAATGGTATATTTAAAACTATTGTAAGACAACTAAAGAAAAATAAAGAAGTATTTAAAGTCATTGATGTATATGATGATAAACTTCATCGTAATAGAACTGAATTAATTAAGGAGTATAAGAAATTAATTACCTGGTCTACTCACATATATTTTATATCACCAGTTTGGTGGTTTAGACTTACTCCTAAAATGGAAACTTTCTTTGATGAAGTACTAACTCCAGGATTTGCATATAATTTTGTTCCAGTATTTGGTACATATGCTTTTCCCAAACCAAAATTAAATGATAAGAAAGTTAGAACATATATTACACATGGAGCACCAATGTTACCTGTTATTACTTTATATCTTAATTCAGTTAAACTAAGATTAGTAATGGGGGTTTATACATTTGTATTTGGTTGGAATCTAAATAGATGGAGAAAAACTAAACAGTTCTGGTCAGTCCCATTTGTAGATGCAAATAAAAGAGCAAAGTATTTAAGAGTTATAAAGAATGATATTAGAAAAGATTTAAAATTATGAAACAATTAGCACTAATAGGAAAACATATAAAAAAATATAAAAAACAATACCCACAAGCTATTGTTGAACCATATGAATACGCTCTACCAGACCTATCAACTCCAGACACTAAACACCTTATTATTACTATAAAAATAAGTTGGGGATTTGGTAGTTTTATGATAATAAAGGTTGACAAAAATGGTACTGAATCAATATTGCTGGCATATGATAAGGGGCTAATTAATTCCGGTCTTGAAAATATATTAAACCATTTTAACGCACAAAATGAACAAACTAATATAACTGAACAATTTAGAAAAGCTGATGGTACTCTGCCTACAGTTGATGAATTTAATAAGTTAACAATAGGAGGAGATATAACAATTAATTAAAATCTTAATATTTATATATATGAGATTAATAAAATATTTGTATCTGTTTTTTGCTTTAATATTAGTGTTTTCAAGTTGTACAAAAGAATTTGGTTTAAATACTAAAGTAATTCCTCCCGAAGGAGGTCAAGTATTTCCCCCTGAAGGGACTTATAAGGAAGGTAGTATCGTTACATTAAATGCATCTCCTAACGGCGAATATGAATTTGAAAAATGGTCTGGTGATGCATCAGGCACAGAAAAAACAACAGATGTTGTTATTAATGGTTTTAAAAACGTTACTGCTAACTTTAAATTAAGACAATACGAATTACTTTTAAGTGTTGTGGGTAATGGTGAAATAACACAGACTATTATTAATACTGGGAAAGGAACTGATTATGATTCTGGAACTGTAGTAAGATTAGAAGCTGTTCCTGCGTATGGTTATTATTTTAGTAAGTGGTCTTTTGATGCTTCAGGTGAAACAAATCCTGTAGAGATAAACATAGACAGACCTAAAAATGTAAGAGCAACCTTTGAGAAATTATCCTATGAATTAAGCATAAAAACTCTTAGAAGTGGCAAAGTTATTCAAGAAATAATAAGTTCAGATAAAGGCCCAAATGAATATGAGTTTAACACCACCGTTAGATTAACTGCATTACCTAATACTGGCTCAGACTTTATTAAATGGCAGAAAGATAATAGGACTTCTTCTGCAAAAAATCCCATCGATATACTCGTAGATAGACCTAAAGAGATAATCTCAATATTTGAGTTTGGATTATATAATAAAAGTGTAGGTAAATGGAAGATTAAAAAACCTAAACAAAGTAATAAAGGTATTGATTTTGATGTTTCAGACATAATTTTTAGTAGTGGAGATGATCATACCTTTAAACTTAACTACTCTGCAGGACAAATAAATGGTATATTTGAAGTAACTTCAAATTCAACTATATTACTTGAGGGAATAGGAGAACTATCTAATGTTCAAATAATTGAAGAAAAAATTAGTTTTAATATGAAGATTAATAACTTGTTTCAATTTGATGTTGAAGGTGATAAATCCTTAACTTACCAAGAAAATAAAACATACATCCCAGATCCTATATTTGAACAAACTCTAATAGACACAGGATATGATGATATTCTTGATGGGTACGTAAACGATTCTATAGTGTTAAGTATTAGTGAATTAGATTTAAGTAACAAATTAATAACACAGTATAAAGGGTTAGAAGAATTTGTAAATCTTACAGACTTAAATTTAAGTGGAAATGTAATAACAGATGTTCTGTTTATTAATTTAAATAACTTAACCTCTTTAGATTTAAGTAATACAGGTTTAACAGAATTAGACTTGTCATTTAACAATTTAATTACTACATTAAATCTTACAGGAAATCCTGAATTAGAGTGTATAAAGGTAAGTTCTCAATTGTTTGAACAAATTCCTATTGGGTGGACATATGATACTGATACAACATTCAAATTAGAATGTGACTGCCCTACATTATCCCTTATATCTGGACCACCTTCTCAAGAACTTTGTGATGGAGATGAAATACAACCATTAACCTTTGAATTTGGAGGCACGGATACTACTATAAATGTTTATGATTCAGGAGTACCTATAGGAATAGTAACTGATATTACTGATGGAACATTAACTATATCAGGTACCCCCATTTTTGTAAGTGATAATTATAGTTTCTCTGTATTTACAACTGATGGTAAGGAAAATTGTGCTCAAGTATCACAAACCATTACATTAAACAAAATTGAATTACCAACATTAACTCTAGATTCAGGTTTATTAAACCAAACTATATACCGTTATCGAACAATGGTACCTATTGTAATTACTATAGGGGGAGCCGCTACAGGTTTAAATTTAGTAGGGCCTGAAGATGATGATATTACTCAAGTTGGAAAAACTTATACAATTCAAGGTAGTTTCTCTGATACAGGAACAGAAACTGGAACATTTACAACTATAAGTGAAGATGGATGTAATGAAGTATCTTTAACAGCTACAATTACAATAATTAATGCTCCTGTTGTTGTTGTTACACCTGCTACACCTGCAGTAACCATTACTGGTGGGATTTGTAGATGCCCAAATGCTACTGTTGGAGACGAAGTAACAATTGCAGGAACAACATATAAAGTAGTTAGTAATGCAACTATAATAGGGCAGATTTCGGCTGGGAATTATAATTTGTGTACAACATTGGTTACTAATATGTCCTCTTTGTTTGCAGGTAACAGTTCTTTTAATTCTGACATTAGTTTTTGGGATACTTCAAATGTAACTACAATGGCAGATTTATTTCAATCAGCTGATTCATTTAATCAAAATATAGGAGGTTGGGATGTTTCAAGTGTACTTGACATGAGTAATACCTTTAAATACGCAAGAACATTTAACCAAGATATAGGTAGTTGGGATGTAAGTAATGTAACTACTATGTCTGTTATGTTTTTTGAAGCAGATGCTTTTAACCAAGACATAAGTGGTTGGGATGTTTCAAGTGTTACTAATGTATATTGGATGTTCAGAAGTGCAAATAATTTTAACCAAGATTTAACAGGTTGGTGTGTTTCAAATGTTTCAGCACTTACTAATTTCTCTCTTGATTCAGGCCTACCAAACTCCAAACAACCTATTTGGGGTAGTTGTCCGGGTGGATAAATTTTAAAACAATTAAAATATGAAAATAGGGATATGGCATGAAGGAATAAAAGGATCACCCTCTTCTTCACTTAATGATTTTAAAAAGTATACTGAATCTTATACAAATTTTTGTCATTCAAATTCAATAGATAAAGCATTTTTCTTATTATCTAACCCTAATATAACAGCAGGAACATATGCTAAAAAAGGATGGCTAGAAACATATTGGTTAAATAAACTACCTACCTCATGTGAAGCGGGTTTAGTTTTAGATACCGAACCTACATCTCCTTGGTCTTCTTCATCGCTTTACACACCTGGAGATTCAATGGATCTAGCAATTGAATTTGTAAGTAAAGTAAACACCAATCCTAATAATACAAAGAAAATAACTAGCATAGCATTTGATAGTGAAAATGTTAATTCTAAACCTTCAGGATCATATAATTGTGTTAATGGTATTAAATGGATAGAAAATAGATTATCACATTACAATTTATCACAATCAGTTGATTATGGGTTTGCTGGACAGAAAAAACTTAATAAATACCCTGAAATTTATTGGGTAGATGAATTAAAAAAATGTGGTTGTACAAAAGCAACTATAAATTCCTCCCCATGTGAATGTCCAAATACTCCCTACTGTAAAAATAATGGCAAACCCGATGCTTTACTATCAGGTTCAATAGGTACTTATCTTAATAATAATACTTGGTTAACAGGAAAAGATGTATGGCCTATGTTTTCTATAGAAAGCAGTACCAACCCAGATTGTGTTGCATCCGATTATGCATCTGGTAAAGTTTGTGGTGTAATGGATGCCTTTGGAGTTTGGAATAAAAATGATTTTTGGGAATTTTTACATGAAGTTGAACAAAAATATGGTATTAAACAAGCTATGATATACGAATGGCAATTTATCCCAAATAGTTGGTTAAAAACTCCATCTCCACCACCAAATATATTTAAAAAAATATTAAAAGTAATGCATAGGAAGCTTGGATTCCGCAGTATTTGTTCGTATATTTACGGGTAAATAAGTAATTAATTAAATATAAAGGTTATGATAAATGTAAGTAAAGTAGTAGAAGAGTTATTTAGTGGATATGCTAATGGTATTATCACAGATAGAGAATGTGGTGATATGATTGATTTAGTTACCAACACCTATACGGTTGTTGTTGATGATGAGATTGAAATGAATTGGAACATAGATCAGGATAGTGAAATGTCTGAATTTAGTTATGATTTAGAAGCTTCACAGTACGATTACATTTAATAATTTAAAAATAAAGGTTATGACAGCATTCAAAGATTTAGAATTTAAACCACACAAACTTGGAAAGGGAATACAAGCAGAAATTGAGATAAATCCTCAGGTGTTTGTATCTGTAATTGCTGGAGAAGGTTTTTACAGTACAGGTAAAGACGGAGTTAGAAAAGCAGTAAAATCTTCTAAGGATGTTTCAACATTTGAAGTGGGTATAATTAATGAATCCCTACCTGAAGATGATCAAGAATGGGAAGTTATAGGTTTTCAAAGTAGAGAAGACATTGATGAATTATTAGCAACATTTATTTAAAATATGAACAGTAAATTATTACTAGCAGGATTTATATACTTTGTAGTATCTCAAATAATAATATGGTTTCAATCACACTTACAATTTTTTAGTGATTGGTCAAAATCAAACCCAATGTTAGTTGCAATACCAGGTGTACTAGTGTCATATTTTTCAATATTGGCAACTCAACATTTAGCAGAAGCATTTAATGGTGAAGTATGGCCTTCAAGATTAATTGGATTTGGAATTGGTATCATATTATTCTCGGGATTAACTTGGAGTATATTAGGAGAGGCATTAACTTGGAAGTCAATAACATGCGTTATATTAGCGTTTGTAATATTATTAATTCAAATATTTTGGGAATGAAAGATGATGAAAATGATTATGGAGACTTATACGAAGACGGAATAGATGAACAACCTAAACCCAAAGAAAATGGTGGAACAACAATCGAAGATTGAAGGATTACATTGTCACAAATGCAAAAAACCAGCTACAGGTAGATATTCACCTAATAAAGAGGAGTTGGGCTTAGCGTTTTGTGATGAACATAAGGATTTAATGGGCGTAGCTTTTTACTGCCTAATGACAGATAATATAAAAGACTTTAACGAGTTAATGGATACAAATATAAAACAATGAAAAAATTAATTACATTACTATTATTACTAATTGGGTTAACACTACCAGCTCAAGACTTACCAGATGATATGTTCGGGACTTGGTATAACTTGGATGGTGAAACCTTAATTATAGATAGACCCGGTTCATTTGTAAGAAGAATGGGGGTAGAGGTTATATCAACAGGCTATATTACGTTAAGAAAAGATGGTAAATTATACATTGTAAGAATGGATAAAGAAATCGAATATAGTTTAGCTTGGGGAATACAACCCACTACTTTAGTGGTAACAAAACCCCCAAATACAGACTTAACAGGAGGTCAAGCATGGATATTTTATAGAATTAAATAAAAATTAAATATGGAACAGATAATTGAAATTAAGAAAAACAAGAGCAATTACGTACAAATAGAACTTCGCGAATATGAAGGGCATAAGTACGTTGATTTAAGAGAATTTTATGACGACAAAGATGGTAAAAGATTACCAACAAAAAAGGGCATAACATTTTCACCAACAGTATTAGAAGAAGTAATAGACGGGTTAGTAATGCTTAAAGAACAAATATAAAAGCTAGGTATAAAAGCCTAAAACAAACCATAAAACCAAATATAATCTCAGCGACGAAAACAACAACGACGACTCAAAGGACTCGTCTTAAAGCTTTCCGATGAATTGTGTCCAATCCCATATGTATATATAATGAGAGCAATACGAAATAAAACACGGCTTAGATTATCGCATAACCCAACTGGTGGATTGATAAACGTACTTGTTAATAGGTACAAGTTATGTCGTCGTTATAAGCGATCGTGTAAATAAAAAACGCTGGGTACTATGTTAACCTAATGTAGAACAGTACCCTAAAACACGCGAGTGCTAGGGATATAAAACGTTATGGTTCATTGGATGTACTGCTCCACCCTACCACTATTACTATATTGATTTAGCGTTGTTAATTCGTGGTTACGTATGACAATTAATGCGACGTATGAGTGTAATGTAGGCAAGTACATTGACTATGTAGATAAGTACATCGTTATATAACAAGTGGTAGTATAGTGTGGTTGATAATGCGATTGGGGTGTAGCACTATTCGCGTTGATAAGCCAAGTCTCGTTACGAACCTAAAAGTATATATGTTGTTCATGACTTCCGTCGACGAAGCCGCGAAGTAAATTAGGATAAGCGAGGTATTGTTCGTATATTTACGTGTTGTAATAATTAAGTTACACGCTAAATAAAGGTTATATGAAAATTAAAACAAACAACAAAGTTACATTAAATTCTAAAATTTATCTATCAGTAAACAAAGGCGTATTCAACAGTGAATTGCTTGATAGAAATGATTTTATTCGTTTGAATGAACGTACTTACTGGGCGGCTTTAACGTCATCAAGAGTGCATGCTGATCGTAACTTAGTTTCGATATAGTATGTTTTGTTTATACAAAGGTAAACGTAAGAAGCTGTATGGCTTTCATACCAACGGCTCGCCTATGATAAAAATGAACGGTACGCTTGTACAAGTAAACGAGAGTGACGTGGAGTTGCCTAAAACAGGTCGTACATTAACGCCGTAATAAAAGATACTATATATGGACATTAAACTAGAGCCAGGCTTTGAGCCCGGATTTAAATTTGAGATAATGAACCCTCGTATTGGGTGCCTAATAGGTTTCCAACATTGGCAGGCAGATGACATAAATGACTACAATACATTCAAAATACA
>Ga0114915_1000631_pt1 | contig 15875 bp, 7 predicted proteins | sample MalvirAntarct_55_FD_87288 | JGI IMG/M metagenome (GOLD analysis project Ga0114915, IMG submission 87288) | Marine viral communities from the Global Malaspina Expedition - Malaspina viral metaG Antarct_55 | ecosystem: Environmental > Aquatic > Marine > Oceanic | place: South Georgia Island...
ATAAAATAAAAAATAAATTATGGCTGTAAGCGTAGATACTGTTTATCAAAGGGTATTAGCAATACTTAATAAAGAGCAAAGAGGGTATGTAACACCCCAAGAATTTAATCTGTTCGCTAATCAGGCGCAACTAGATATATTTGAGCAATACTTTTACGATATTAATCAGTTTGGAAGAATACCCGGTAACGATACTGAGTTTTCCGATATGCTTAACATACTTAATGAAAAAATAAATATATTTGAAACTAACGCTGCCATGACTTACGGGGGAACTTATTGGTCTACACCCGCTAACTTATATAGGCTAGGCACCATAGTATTTGATAATATCACAACTAGTAAGTCTTTATACCCGGCTCCTAATACCGTGGTAACCACAACAACTCAAGTTGAGGTAGAGAGAATAAATTATAATGAATTCTTATACATTAATCAATCTCTTATTACAAAACCAACAAATTCAAGACCCGTGTTTGTAGCTTCCACTTCAGGCTATCAAGTATATGGAGATGCCCCTTTAGTTATAGGGGTGAGCTGCAACTATATAAAAGAACCTTCTCAAGTAGCGTGGGCATATCAAATGGTATTTGGAGAAGCTTTATACAACGCGAATGAATCCACTAATTTCGAGTTACATCCTTCTGAAGAAACGGAATTAGTAATAAAAATACTAGCATTTGCGGGGCTAGTAGTTAAAGATATAGGTATGTATCAAGTAGCTAGTCAGATAAGTGCAGAAACTAACCAACAAGAAAAATCATAATATATGGCATTGATAAATCAAACCCCAGAAGAATACTACTTAGGGCCTGACGGCGTATGGGATAGTGGCGATGAAAGTTATGGTAATTATCAGTTTGTTAGTATAGCTGACATTATAAATAATTTTATGATTTCGCATGTTGGTCAAGATAAGCTTATAACAAAGGTAAGAAGAACGGATGTTGCTTACTGGGCACAAAGAGCTATACAAGAATTTAGCTTTGATGTTCTACCTCAGAATAAGTCTATAGAAATCGAAGTGCCTCCTGGGCTTTATATGGTATTGCCTCAGGACTATGTAAACTACACAAAGTTATCTTGGACGGATAAAGGGGGTATAGAAAGAATAATATACAGAACAAATTTAAGTAGCAATCCAGAGGCAGTTACTCAAAATGCAGCTGGAGAATATAATTTTGCAGATAAAAAATTAATACTCAAAGCGCAATCAGAAACATTAACTAGATGGAATGCTACAAGTGCTTTTCCATTAGGAGGTCCTGGAGGAGGAAATTTTGATTTAACAAATAATCCCGACTTGCTTGCCTTGTATGCTTATGGAGGTAGATATGGTATAGACCCTGAAAATGCTCAATCAAACGGCACTTTTTATGTAGATAACGTAAACGGTATGATTAGGTTTAGCTCAGACATAAGAGGTAGAGTAGTTACTTTAAAGTACATAAGCGATGGCTTAGGCTCTTTGGAGGACATGACCGTGCATAAGTTTGCAATGGACGCAATAGTAAAACATATAGCGTATTCTATATTATCTACAAGATCAAATGTACAAGAATATATAGTAGCTAGGTTTAAAAAAATGGCATCAGCCGCCAGAAGAAATGCTAAGATAAGATTATCCGAATTAAAAGCGGACTTAATGTCTCAGGTATTCAGAAATCAATCAAAATGGATTAAACACTAAAATTAAATGGCAGAGCTAATACACACGTTTACATCAGGTAAAATGAACAAGGACCTTGACGAAAGACTTGTTCCTAATGGAGAATATAGAGATGCCCTAAACTTAGAGCTTGCATCTTCAGATAGCTCTCAGGTTGGTACTTTTCAAAACATAAAAGGTAACCTAGAATTAGCGTACAAGACATATAATGCCGTTACGGGGGCTAGAACATCATGGAGTAGTGCTTATATATCTAATTTAACTAATGCGATCTGCATAGGCTCCGTTGTCGATGCCAATACAGATAATATATATTGGTTTATATCTAGTAATGAAGTTAGTGCTATTGCATGCTATAATGACGTTACAAAAGTTGTTGCGCCATTAATAGTAGACGCTAATAGTATACTAAACTTTAGTAAAGATTATTTAATAACTGGGATTAACGTACTGGAAGGTATACTAATGTGGACAGACAATCAAACTGAGCCTAAGAGTATAACTATAAAAGACTGGATAGGATCTACCGATGATTTTTTAACTCATTCGCAAATATATAACAGAGCTTTTATTGAGCAAGATATTACAGTAATAAAAAAGTACCCGCTAACTCCCCCTACAATATCCCTGTCTTCCGTTGCTCAAGAAGATGAAGCAGGAAACACCGTTGTTATTGCCACTACGACCACCGCTACTTTCATGGAAACAGATTCCGCTGGCTTACCTGTTCCAGTTCCAACGGGAACCGCGAAAACATTAACTTGGGCTTCCGGGCAAACATTGCCTTTTTACAGAGAAGGCGATACCCTTATATTAACCCTTGAGGCCCAGGGAGAAGTAGGCTCTGAGGTAGCTGAAATAAGGTGCTCTATAGCCAGTATAATACCCCCCGAAGAAGGAGCTTCACAGACCGGCGCCAATGTAATCGTGTTAAGCGTTGGACCAAGCACCACAGGAGGCCCCATTATTACTCCTCAGGCTTATGATGTAATATTAGAACAACAAGAGCCTCTGTTTGAATTTAAGTTCGCTAGATTTGCTACTAGGTGGAAATACAATAACAATCAAGTTTCTGCTTATTCTGCTTTTTCAAATACCGCTTTTTTGCCTGGTAAATTTGATTATTCTCCTAAAGAAGGTTATAATTTAGGTATGACTAATAATACTAGACAATTAACAATATCTAACTTTATACCTAGCACAATACCGCCTGATGTACGCGAGGTAGAGGTGCTTTACAAAGCGACTAATAATCCTAATGTATACGTTGTTGATAGCTTCAAAGTTTCTGATGCGGCATGGCAAAGCAATACCTTTGAAATAAAAACCGAAATAATAACTTCTGTTATACGAAGTAATCAATTATTAAGACCTTATGATAATGTGCCCCGTAGAGTTTTAGCACAAGAGATTACTGCTAATAGGTTGATATATGGCAATTACGTACAAAATTTTACATTAAACTCACCTTTTACAAAAGTACCTTACAAGACAAATATGTCTGTGGGATTATATTCGAAACCAATATCCACCGACCCTTCCTCTTCAGGGGCTGTTACCACGGATGGCAATGCCGTTTTTCCTTCAATTAAAACATTACGCACTTATCAAGTGGGCGTTGTTTATATAGATGAGTACGGCAGGAATACTCCCGTGTTTACAAGCAATAGCGCTTCGTTGGTCGTAGAAAAAGCATCTTCTGCTTTTGCTAATAATATAAGGGTAACGTTAAATGGCAATCCGCCTAAATATAGAACTTTAAATGGCTTTGATGATTTTACACATTATAAGTATTATATAAAAGAAACCTCAAGAGAGTATTACAATTTGGCGTTAGATAGATTTTATGACGCTGAAGACGGTAACGTATGGCTTTCATTTCCATCTGCGGAAAGAAATAAAGTAGATGAGGATACTTTTTTAATATTAAAAAAAGAGCACGATAACGATATACCTGTTTTTGAAAAAAGCAGATATAAAGTGATAGCTATAGAAAATGAAGCTCCTTTGTTTTTAAGGGAAGAAAGATTAGGCAAAGGTAACATGCTTACTAATTTTCAAGGTGCTCAAGGCGCTGTTCCGGAAGAGGGCGGTAATGAAATACAGGTTGAAAAATCAACATTTGATGCCACTTTTGGTGCAGAAACACGCACTAAATCCGGTCAGCAATTAAGAATAACTGGTTCTGGCGGCCAAGCTAGCGATTATTACAAAATAAGTACATTTGCATTGGACGTAACTAATACGATTGTTAAAATAGTTTTAAATGAAGCCTTTGGCCCAGATGTTGATTTCGTTACAAACGGCGGCACTGCCCCTGTCGGAGGCACTGGTATATCGCTATTTGATTTAGTAGCTGATAATAAAGCAGAATTTACGGGTAGATTTTTTGTTAAAGTAAACTCAGATAATGTATTAAGGGAAAAAGTACAATCTGCTAGAAACAATACTAACACATTTATTAGAAAAGCTATTGCTCCACTGTGGTTGTACAATTCTGCATCTCAGCGTAATGAAAATTTTTGGAAAGATACCTGGGATGAGCCGGATGCACTAGGAGACTTCAGTAGATTATATGTTGATAGAGGCTCATACGCTCGCGGTGGTAGAGGTAAAGGAATAAACTTACCTGTAGCCAGCGGCGGGCTGGGACCTGGATTTATGGTATTAGCAGATGCAACGGGGTACGGGGCAGCTAGAACAGATACAGCAGGGGGGCACGCCCATGGAATAGTAGACAGGAATCCTAGACTTTTAGAGCAACTTAATTCAGTTGGCGCTATGTTTAGATTTGTTGATTTTGGCAACGGCGTTTCAGATCCTAATGAAACGATTTACGTTGTTACAAACTCTATTCGATACTTAGGCACAACTTATGATAGCACTAATAATTCAGGCCCGCTTACCTGGAGCGATGATTGGGGTGAACCTGAAAATCAATATGCTAGATGGACAATAGAATTTAAAAGGCAAGAGGATAATTCAAAAGAGATGGATTGGAATCCTATGTGGGCATTACCTAATCTTAATGACAACTTCAACGCCCCGGCTTACGTGGGTATAGAATTTTTAGCTAGCGACCCAAATGATGACACTTTTTCTAGTAGAACCCCCGCAATATTTGAAACAGAGCCTAAAGAAGCGGCTGAGTTAGATATATATTTTGAAACACCGGATCTTTACCCTATAAGTAGCTTTGGTCAACTTCAGGATTTGAGTTGGTTTAATTGTTATTCATTTGGTAACGGAGTTGAATCAGATCGCATTAGAGACGATTTTAATCAGCCTGTAATAGGAGATGGTGTAAAAGCGTCTGCTACATTAGATGAGCCTTACGAGGAAGAAAGAAGATCAACTGGACTTATATTTTCTCAAATATTTAATTCCGCTTCTAGTACAAATAATTTAAACCAATTTATTCAGGCAGAGAATATTACAAAAGACGTAAACCCTGAGTATGGTAGTATACAAAAACTTCACACCAGAGACACTGATTTAATTACATTGTGCGAGAACAAGTCAATGAAGATATTGGCTAAGAAAGACGCTCTATTTAATGCCGACGGAAGCACCAACTTAACTTCCAATGCAGCAGTGCTAGGACAGACTCTAACATTCCAGGGTGAATTTGGCATAGCCACTAATCCAGAATCATTTGCTGAGTTTGGTTTTAGAATGTATTACACAGACGCTAATCGAGGATCAGTATTAAGATTATCAGGAGATGGCCTTACGGATATATCAGATTACGGTATGCACTCTTTCTTTTCAGATAACCTGCCTGCAAATGCTAAAATACTAGGATCTTGGGATGTTGAAAAAAGAAATTATAACATAACGCTGAGCTCTTTAACGCCTTACTGGCAACAAACCTTGGGAGTAGGAACATTTGATAGGCTCAACAAAGATCCTTTATGCAACCAGTTTATAAATACGTTACCTACTTACAGCACAACGGTTTCTTTTAAAGAGCGAGTTAACGGGTTTACTTCAAGAAAAACTTATATACCTGAAGCAGCTGCTTATCTTAATAATATATACTACACATTTAAAAGCGGTAGAATATGGGAACACGGATTAAACACGGCATATAATACTTTTTATGGCATAGGACCAGGCGCGCCCTCGTACAATTCATATTACGAGAGCTCTTTTAACACTATACTTAATGAAAATCCAGCTGTAGTAAAAGGATATAAGACATTAAATTACAGCGGTACCGTCGCTAGAGAATACCTATATAAGCTAGCCGGTAGCGAAAGACTATACACTTTGGCTCAGGTGCAAGCAGAGGGATTAACACCTTCTAGCAATGTACTAGGATCCAAAGGATGGTATGTGAATTCTATAGTAACTGACTTGCAAGAGGGGCAGATAAAAGAATTTATAGACAAAGAGGGCAAGAAGTTTAATTACATAAAAGGTATGGATACTTTTTACGTAAGCTCTTGTAATACAAATGTAGATACTAAGGAGTTTAACGTGCAGGGAATAGGTAATCCTTCTGTTATAGTAGTTCCTTCTCAGACAGTCTTTACAGTAACAAATCAAGCGGACCCGAATTGTTCAACTCCGTAAAAATTTATTAGAAATTTAAACAAATATTATGGCATTTAATAATTTCACAGTAAGTGTAGTAAGCTTTAATGAAACAGCCGGAGTTGACTGGACAATAGCGCAACCGTCTGTTTCATTAATAATAACACCTAATACAGGGTATACTGTAACCGCAGCTGATTTTTCAGTAACCAATACCCTCCCTACTTATGTGGCTAATGTTACTTTTACGCAGAACGGGAATAACATAGACTGCATCATAGTTTACAACTCACCCATGATAATGCCTCCTATAAACGTACTTATATCTCTTTGTATTAAAGGGAGTGCTGTAGAAAGACAAATATGTGTTGCTGGAGTAGTATCCCAGTGTGATGTAAGCAATACTAAATTCCCTTTGGCGGGAGGGCCTGACGTGCCCTACGTAGCATGCGGCCTTATTGGCAGCACTAGCACAGTAGTAGCGTCGTATACAGTTACCGCAGAAACTACATACTATTATCCAACGGCTCCAACTTTAGCTGTTGTTATAGGCGACCCTAACAACTATACTATTACCGACGTAAAGAGTTATGATGCCGCTGGTAATATAATAGCCGTGGTATTTACTGTAACATACACTTTCCCTTTAAACGATGTTATCGGTGACAAGATATGTTTAACAGCTAATGCGATCGTAATATACAACCCTCCGGCAAAAATAACATCTTATTCATTTCCTATTGCAAATGGGACAGGAGGTAATAATATATCTTTTAGCGGACAGACTGATAATTTTACCGTTAATGGAGTTGAAGGAGCTAACTGGGCATTAAACGTAGTGTCTAATTCTTTGGCTACAATAATAAATACTTCAGGAACGATAGATAGTACAGGTACTTTTGTAATTCCAATTACATTTCCGGCGGTAACTGCTTCGGCTGTTTATACAGTAACTTTAACAGGTGATTTGGCTAACACTTTTTGTACCGTAGCACCTTATGTGCCTTGTTTAACAGGACAACCTTCTGTATTTACGCTAAATCAGTATTTTTATAGTAATTTAAGTTTTGCATTTACTAGCACAAATTCTAATATAACCCCAGATGCCGCTGCAGTAATCACGCTTTTGCCAGGTACTCCATCTCCCGCTCCTTTCCAAGTAATAGTTACAGGTAGCTCAACAAGCATACTTGCTGTAGACTCCATTCCCCCTATATCAAGTTGGACAAATCAAAATTCATCTACACCGGGAAGTTATGTTTTTAATGTGATAACATCTAATTTTACGGTAGATAATTCTACAGTGCCCAGTATAATAACATCTGAGCTGTCGGTAAATATAAACACCATAGGCACCTCTAATACGCAAAGCACGTTAGATTTAGATCAACATGTTTCTAATGGCGGTGCGTGGCTTGCTACATTATGCAATGGAGCTACTACGTATTATGTTAGTGACGCTGACGGGTGGTCTGGAGGTACAAATCAAAGTATATTAGGCAGCTTAGCTAATGGGCCTTATGCAGTTAACAACATAGTTCAAATAAAAGACACAGCTACAGGAGCAAAGTTATGTGTTACAATAACTTCTTTTGCTAGCGGCTTTACCCCGACATATTATATAGACGAAGGATTTCAAAATCAAGTTAGCACGTTTGCTAATTGTACAATCTGTAATAATCAAAATCAATAATTATGCCAACAATAACTTTGCAATTTCCATTTCCATTAAACGATTCCGTTCAAGTTGGCGACACTGCTTATTACACTAACGATCCAAACGGTACAAATTTAATAATACTAGGTACTATAGAAGGAATACTTAGATCTATTAATAAGATAACAGTGGACGTGCAGCCTACGCTGGTAGGCACTATTAATACAGCATTGACAACAAGTAGTTTTATACTATTTAGCAAAACAGCATTGGTAAACACAAGCGGGCTAAAAGGCTATTATGCCGAGGCCCAATTTAGAAATGATTCAACAGATTATGCTGAATTATTCTTAGTGGGGTCTGAAATATTTGAAAGCAGTAAATAACACGTAATAATAAGAGTATAATAATAAAATAAAAGTATATGATTACACCCGGCATGATAGGCGGTGCTGTATCAGGCCTTACAGGTATTGTAGGGGGAATGATAGGTAGCGGCAAAAGAAAAAGAGAACAGAAAGCAGCGCAAGCAGAGTTTAATAGAAACAAAGCTAGAATGGAGGGGGCAGACACGTCTAACCTTGCAACTAACATGGAAAACACCATGGAAGATTTAACTGTAAATACGCAGGCGGCGGAGTTTCAATCACAGCAACAAGCAAGTGGGTTTGCCAATACCATGGATAACCTGTCCGGAGCAGCTGGAGGGTCTGGTATTGCGGCTTTAGCACAATCATTGGCTGGGGCGCAGAGCAATGCGGCTATGCAAAGCTCAGCTGATATAGGCAGGCAGGAAGTACAAAATCAAATGGCTGAAAGGCAAATGGCCGGTAAATTACAAAATCAAGAATTGCAAGGAGCATACGCTTCTAGAGCAGCGGAAAAAGATAAAACAGATACGATGCTCGGCATGTCCCAGCAAAGACTAGGGGCGGCTAATGATGCAAGAGACGCAGCTACTCAATCTATAATGAGCGGTATTGGAAGCATTGCGGGAGCAGGAGCAGAGTATGGTGCGGCGAATCTTGAGGGAATGGGCGGCTCTCCTGCGTAACCACAATAAAATAAACTATGGCAAATAATCAATTAATACTGGGGGCAGGGAAAGCTGCAAAGAAATTTGTAGATATTGGAGGAGCAATAGGTCAGGGCTTTTTAGCAGCAAATCAATCTGCTAGGGGCTTTACTAGGCCTAAAACTGTTGCAAAAAACCAGGAATACCAAAGTAGAGTTAACTCTTTGATGGGAAAGATGAAATCAGATATTGATTTTACTTCGTTTTCACCTAGTGAAACAGCTTCTATGCGGAATTTCCTAGTCAATGAAAGACAAAAATATGCAGGGGCCGCTAAGACTTTAGCTAATATGACGGATACAACTTCCCCGGAATATATGGCACAAGTTGACATAATGAACGGTGTAAATAGTAGTTTTGTAAATTTAGCAGACCAGGTTAAATCTTACAAGAAAAGCAAGGTAGAATTTGTTGAGGGCATGATGGGAGGAGCGTATTCAGACGGCAACGAGGTTAGCAATACTAGACAAAACACATTGATGTATACAAATAAAGCTTTGTACGGATATAAAGATGAAGACGGTGACAATATTGCGGATAGCGGAACAAGCGCTTCTTTATCAATAATGGACGGGGGTAATATAGGGTTTAACATCGACGGAGAAGTGAAGGCCTATAATGAAAGCTCGCTACCTTTATTAAAAGACTACGAGTTAGGCGTTAAATTACTGAAAGACAACGAAACAGTACGCAAGTCAGGCCAATTAGTCAATGCTGATGCCGAAAGAATGTACAGGCTACAGTTAGAAAAATCTTTTGCTAATCAAGATTCGTTAAGATCTTTTATATATGATTTTGAAGATGAATTCCCTACAGAAGAATTGGGAGTAGCATGGGAGAAAGGAACAATGACGGTTGATGAAATAAGAAAAAAAACTATAGAAAGACTGATTGAAAGTCGTAAGAAAGCTGGACAAGATGGTTATAACGAAAAACAAAAGGGAAAACAAAAACAAGGAAATTTTGGTATACCTACCCGAATTCCGGGACAAGATGGTTATTTTCTTCAAATGTCTGACGGGAATCTAAAAAAAGTTTCTAAGACCGTATATGAACGAAGAAAAGCTTACATAGCCAATGAAGTTTTGAGTCTTCCGGATGCGTAATAATATAATATAATAAACTATGCCAAAGTACAAAATAAATATAGACGGTAAATTTGTAACAAAAGTAGTGCCTGAAGAATTCGTAAGCACTCTTTTGTCGCAATACCCAAATGCTGAACTTATTAGCGAAACACCCCCAACTGAAAATTTTCAGAACGGAGATGCGGAGACCGATGCGTCTGTAACTCCAGCAAACAACCCAGCATCAAATGGGGATTTAATATTGGAAGATGGTTTATCGGATGGAGCAAACTCGTATGACGACGCCAGAGCTAAAAGAATAAAAGAAGGTAGGGATTATAACTTTTACAAGAATAACCCCCGAGAGCAGCGCCCTAGAGAAACAGATGAGGCTTACCAAGAAAGAACAGCTAATACGTTAGATCCCTTATACACTGAGTTTAAAAAAGAAGACAAAGAACCTGGCTTTTTTGATTTCATACAAGAAGGCTTAGGTGTAATGAAGGAAAATAAGAGTGATCCTACTTTGTCCAAAAGGAGGCAAGAAGCAAGAAGAGGCTACAAAATAAACGAAGCGGGAGAACAGGTTTCATTAGTTGAAAAAGGCATAGATAGCTACTACGGCACTACAGACAAAGAAGTAGCCGAAAACATAATAATAGATGAGGAGTTAGAAGATGAATTCCAAAACATGCGCTACAACAGCCTTGAAGACAATAGCTTTGTAGATTCTTATTACAACACCGCGGAGCTAGAGGAATTAGGTGTAAATGTATCTGACTTCCAGGGTTTTTTAAACGTAAATGGATTCTCAGAAGATTTTGAAAACAATATAAAAGACGGGGTGTACTCAGGGGATTCGATAGTAAATGGGACATCTTACTCAGGCTCAGATAACCAAAAAATAAGGGTAGGAAGAGAAGCAACTCTTTCGGATATGCTTACTATGTACATGGCCTCACAGGATAGAAGAACAAACAACCGGGTTACTCTTGATGGCATAATTAAGGGTGAAGATAGTTACTCTATTGAAGACCTTAACAATCCAGCTAAATTCAGATATACTAATTACGACGGCGCTAAATTACAAGAATACGAAAGCAATAATTTTGCAGAATTAAAAGCGTTTAATGATGAACAGCGCGTTAAACGCGGTAACGAGGCTGCGCTTAGAAAAGGCGAAGTTACTGATCTTACTGATTATTTTGCGCCGGATTTTTTAGTGAGCGCATGGGAAGGCTTGAAATCGGGATTTAATGATACTGCTACCTGGATAGCGGATATTACAGGCGATGATGTTTATGCTAAAAGAACAAGGCTTATAAAAAGCACAGATAGTCTAGCAGACGAAGATGCGGCTTTGGATTATTTATATACTAGTGGACTTGGTCTAGAAATAGACGGCAAAACTTATATAAAAGACGCTAAAGGTGTTATATCAAATATAACAGATGGATATAATATATCGGATATACTACCCGCTAAACAAGCGGAAGCTATTAGTAAGAGAATTGACGAAGAGGGCACAGAAATGTCGGACTATAACGCCATGGGCGGAGTTAGGATGTCTGGAAATGTTATAGGTAATATAATTTTTCAAATTTTAGGTCAAAAAGGAACCGGGCTAGGTTTAAGAGCTGGAGGTAACTTACTTCTTAAAGCTAATGCTTTAGCAAACGGTTTTAAAGGCGCAAAGGGACTTGTACAGTATAAAAAAACGTTAGCATTGAAAAAGGGTATAGATGCAATGTATGGCAATACCAGGTTTAGGGCTCTTAAAAAAGTGATTAAGCCGGAGGTTGTTAACGCTACAGTGTTTCAATCTTTATACGGGGCATCGGTAGGTAATGAAAGCACCATAACTGCCGCTAAAGCAGCAGGTCTAAGTGATGCCGAGGCAGAAGATTTGTCTGAAATAGCTATGGCGGAAATGGCAGTGCTTTACGCTGTTACAGGTCCTATTAACCCTAGAATAAATACCATGAGGGCATTAGATAACTTTATAGGCAAATCTGGTGCAATAAAAAAGTTAGTTAAGGAGTACTCCAGAACAGGCAGTAGAGCAGCAGCAAGCAAAAGCTTTAAGAATACCATTAAAAGATATGCAAACGGGGCTAAAGAGTTTGGAATAAAATTCAGCCAAGCGGGTGCCGCGGAAACAATACAAGAAAACATACAACAAGGAGGTGAGTTTTTATTAGTAAACGAATCGCTTAATAAAGAGGTTGGCTTTGATATATTAAAAAATACCTATGGACACACTGATTTTGTAAATACCACAGTTTTATCCTTTGTAGCAGGTGGTTTATTAGGCGGTGCTGCAAACGTAAAATCCGGATTTAAGCCTAACCCGTATAAAAGATTAGAAAAACTATTTTATGCGGGTAATGACATCGAAGCAACGCGAAAAAAGCTACAATCTATGGTTTCTTCGGGAAGTGCCACTCAAGATCAAATGGACGCTATACTTAATGATGTAGAAGCGGTTTCTGCTAATGCTAAAACCATGCCGGACTGGATGGCGCGCCAGGCACCTGAAGAGTTTATACAAGCAGCTAGAATAGCCAACGATATATCTAAGTTAAAAAATAAGAAAAAACAGTATCTTGAAGCTTTTGCTCCCTCGATAGACAAGCAGATTGAAGAGAAAGAGGCAGAGCTAGAGGTTGTAGCCCAAAAAGCAGCTAGAATAGCTACTGAGAAAGAGGCGGCTATTGTTAAAAAAATACTTGATAAAAAGGGCACTAAAGTAGATAATGGAATAGGGCAAGGTAATAGGGTAGAAACATTTAGCACTACTGATGAATTACTTGAAGCAGATCCATCTGCAGATCCTGATGCAGACGCTTATTTTGATCCAAAAACCGGTCAAATAATTATAAACTTAGAAGTAGCAGCAAGGACAAAAGCTGTTTCAGCTGCTTCCCACGAGCTTTTACATAAAGTATTAAAAAGCGAATTTGAAAATAATAAGGATATTGATAAAATTATAGATGAGTTTAAGGCTATATTAGGCAAAACTGATTCTACATTTGAAACCAAAGACAAAAAATCAATCACCGTTCTAGATAGGATACAGGATAGGTTAGATAATAGTGGTTACAGCAAAGAATATTTAGAACAAAATAAAGATGAATGGCTTACTGCTTTTTCTGATATGATTGCTAAGGGCGAAGTAGACTTTAATTCTATTGGAGAATCTAATTGGGTTAAAATGGGTAGAGCTATAGCAAATGTTCTTAAAGGCAAAGGTTGGTCTAATATAGGCTTTAAAACGGGGCAAGACGTTTTTGACTTTGTTAGAGACTATCAATCAAATTTGCAGTCTGGAAAAGTATCTAAAAAATCAGCCGCAAACATAAAAAGAGGCGAAAAAACAAAATCAGCGGGCAGAAAATTATCTAAGTCAAGAAAGCTTACCGAAGCGGAAGAAGATAGAATGGGAGCTATTGATCAAGAAATTGATGCGATAACTGATGAGCTAATGCTTGGCGAGATAGATCAAGATACTCACGATAAAAAAATTGCAAAGCTCGAGGAGGAATATGAAAACATTGAAAACCCGCCTGTAGTAAAAGCAAAGCCAAAGCCTAAAGCCAAGGCTAAACCTAAATCTGACATTGATGCTCCGCAAGCATCCAAAAAAGACGAGCAAAGTTTAAGTGATGTTACCGCAAAGTCCAAAAGGAAGCTGGACGCTATAGGTAATAATCCAGATGGATTTAACCCAAACGAGGGAGCTATATATGAGGTTTTAGCCGGTATGATACGCTCTAAAGCGAAAGCGTTTAAAACATCGGGCAACAGCATAGTTAATCTTACAAATCTTCCAGGCTTTGAAATGGATAACATGGTTAGTGAAACCGTGACTAGCCTTATACCTTATATAAAGAAATTTGATCCTGCTAAAAACGACTCTTTATTCGGCTATACAATGGCTCAGCTAAGTAATAGAATGAGAGGCGCATTAAAGACCGGTAGAGTCACTGAAAACACCTTTACGGAGGACGTAACAGCTGCTAAAAATATTACAGCAGAAGAAAGTCAAGCGCCCGTAAAAGAAAAGCCTAAGTTTAGAAAGTTCATGGAAGCTGGAGTAGTTTCTGCAGAAGTTATTGACGCAATACGTGATAAAGTTAAATCCGTAGTGCGTACTTTAAAATCTAAAATGGATACAGAAATATCTACAAATCGTACTGTAACTCCTCTTATAGCAGAGATACAATATGAAATGGGGAAGCAAGCCGACATAGACCTTAAAAAAGCCATGGGCGGTAAAAAAGATTTAAAGCTTAGAAAGTTTTTACTAAAAAACAAAAAAGCAATACTAGAAAACCTCACCACTACATTTTTAATGGGTAAAGATGGCAATGGTGGTTTTCCGCAAGCTATACAAAAGAAAGTAGATGGCAGGTATTTATCTTACCCAGATTGGGTTGGTCAAAAAATAGATAGAGAAACCACAGGTACGGATAATGCCGGTAGAACTTCGGGAGCAGAGCTTGTAAGAAGAACACCGAAGGTTAATAACGCAATAGATCAAGACGTATTCCTATCTCAAATACTAGATAAAACAGGCAACCCTATAAGAGGTAGAAAAGAAGCATTAGCTAAAGCCATGGCCGAAGAAATTTCATTTGAAATATTTTCAGGTGACTTAGCAAATCCCGCTAGTGAAATAAGCAAAGCATTTGAAAACAATCAAGAAAGATTAGGCGTAGAGATTGCGGAAAATTTTTTACAAAGAATAGAAAGAGACGTAGATAGAGGAAATATTAAGTTTTCTAAAAATAAAAAGAATCCTTATAAAAGCAATAAGGTAATAGGCAAAATAAATAAGGCTCTTAAGGCCCTTGTTAACGACGGAGCTACCGGATTTAATACTTATCTAGATTCTATTGAAGACAGAGACATAGCTGACTTAGTAGAAAATTACTTTGATTCAGCTTTATGGCAAGCGGGCTTATTTGCCGATAATAGAGCTAAAAATAGAGGAATAGCTTACGAAAAGTTTATAAAAAAGGTAATAGCCTCGTCAAATGACAAAAACATAAAAGTAAGATTAATAGGCAATAAGCCTGGGAAAGGAGGCGATATACTTTTAGTTTTAGGCAATACTAAAATACAAATAGAATTAAAGCTAAATGACAACGCGCAAATAGGGAGCTTTACCGGCAACTATGTCAATGATACATTGGTATTTTCAAAACCAGAAATATCCGAAAGTGTCGGAATGGACGCTATGTACGAAGAGCTTAACAGCCTTTCGTATAAAAATAAAATAAAGGAATATAACCGCATAGGTCTGGAATTTGCCATAGAAAAAGGGTACAGAGCAGAAATTAAAAATGGAAAGCTCTATGCTTCAGAGGAAGTTTTTGATTTTTTAGTGGTCGGTAAACATTTATCTGAACTTAATTTTCAGGTAGATTCAGATCAATCCATAATAGAGGATTTGTATAACAAGGAAGGTGTTTATTACATGGACTTTGGTAATAAAGGGTTATTTTACTTAGGTGAAGACATAAATGGCTTAGGAGTGCCGCAGCTAAAAGCTGAGGTTATGCTTTATGCACGTATGACAAGAAGCAGTGCTAACTCAAGCGGATTACATACTTCTTCTATTAGAGTTTTTCCTAGCTTAAAAGGTAATATAGAAGAATCAAATATATCTTTATCTGACCCAAAAAATATAAACAAGGTATTAAAGGCAGCTATAAATTCACAGAAAATTTCAGAAGGCATCACTTCTAACGAAGCCCTTACTAATGGTAGACAATATTCAAAAAGCCCTAAAGGGATCAGCGTATTTGACTTTGACGACACACTAGCCCGCACGAAAAGTAATGTGCTATACGTTATGCCTGA
>Ga0114915_1000632_pt1 | contig 15859 bp, 14 predicted proteins | sample MalvirAntarct_55_FD_87288 | JGI IMG/M metagenome (GOLD analysis project Ga0114915, IMG submission 87288) | Marine viral communities from the Global Malaspina Expedition - Malaspina viral metaG Antarct_55 | ecosystem: Environmental > Aquatic > Marine > Oceanic | place: South Georgia Island...
GTACAGCGACACCACGGTGAGGTCGCCAAACTGCGCCTCGATCCAACGGCCTTGGGTATCGCAAATCTCAAAGCCCAAACCTGTGCGTACGGCATCGGGCTCGCGGCGGCTATAAATAGCGGTGCCGGAGTAGCCTGGCTTCACGGAATCGAAAAAGTAACGGTGCCAGCCATCGGGGTTAAACACAGCGTCATCGAGCTGATGGATTTGTGCCTTAGTTTCTTGAATGCACAAAACATCTGCCCCACTTTTTTCAGTGAGCCAGTCGAAAAAGCCTTTTTTCGCGGCAGAGCGTATGCCATTGAGGTTGGCGGAAATGATGCGCATGCAAACGTCCTACAGGTGAATTCTGCTAAGGTCGGCCATTATGCCGTGCATTGCCGTTGCTTTCACACACACCTTTAATGCTTGAACCTCAGGAGCCACCTATGGCTGCGCTACGTACCCCCGAATCTCGTTTTGCCAACTTGCCCGATTATCCTTTTGCCGAGAATTATTGTGAGCTTAGCCCTGGCGGCTTGCGCATGCATTATGTCGATGAAGGCCCTCGCGAAGCTAATCCTGTGCTAATGCTGCACGGCGAGCCAACCTGGAGCTATCTCTATCGCCACATGATTCCACTCGTGGCCGCTGCTGGCAGCCGTGTGATTGCACCAGACTTGATTGGTTTTGGTAAGTCCGACAAGCCCAGTGAGCTCAACGATTACAGCTATGCTAATCACATGGCGTGGCTGACCAATCTTATTGTTCAGCTCGATCTGCGCAACATCACTTTGTTTTGCCAAGACTGGGGCTCTTTGCTTGGCCTGCGCTTGGCTGCAGAGCATCCGGATCGTTTCGCCGCCATTGTCGTGGGCAATGGCATGTTGCCAACTGGCGATCAGGCGATGCCGAAGGCGTTTAAAATCTGGAAGAACTTTGCACTTTACAGCCCATGGTTTCCGATAAGTCGCATCGTCGCATCAGGCTGCTTCAATGCGCTGTCATCTGATGAGCGTGCGGCCTATGACGCACCATTTCCCAGCAGCCGCTTCAAGGCTGGCGCTCGTGCATTCCCTCGTTTAGTACCGACCACGCCGAATGACCCAGCAACGGGCGCTAATCGCGTGGCATGGCAAGTGTTGGAGCAATGGCAGAAGCCATTCCTGACCTGCTTTAGCAAGGGCGACCCGATCACTCGTGGTGGTGATGTCTATATGCGGGCTCGTATTCCAGGCGCCAATGGCCAGCCGCATATCACCGTGCGCGGCGGCCATTTCTTGCAGGAAAACTCGCCGAAGGAGTTAAGCGAAGCCATTAATGCCCTAGTAAAAACTTTGGGTTAAGGCTTTAGCGATCCGCATTCATGCGGCTAGCAGAAAACAGCGCTAAGGCCGCTAGGCTGAGCAAATACAGCACAACGTAATGTGGATCGCCGCCGCCATAAGCTAATAAGGCGGTGGCGATCATCGGAGCAAAGCCGCCGCCGAGCACGCCTGCCGCTTGCACGCCGAGAGAGATGCCGCTGTAGCGTACTTCAGGCGGAAATTGCCGCGCGAATAGCAGCGATTCAGGCGCGTACATCAGTGGGAAAACGACGCCGATGGCGATGACCATTGCCCACCACATGGCGGTTAAATCGCGCAGGCCAAGCAAAGCAAAAAATGGCCAAACAAAACCGGCCAAGCACAGTAGACCAATAATATATAAGCGTTTTTGGCCGATTATGTCCGATAGCCATCCTGCCAAAGGCATTGTGATGAGCGACAGTACGGCGCCGGCGGTAATGGCGGAAAGCACGTCGCTGCGTGGCAGCCCGCCTTCGCCTGTTGCGTAGGCGAGGGCAAAAGTGGCGGCTAAATAAAACCACGCATTTTCTGCCATGCGCGCGCCAACAATATTGAGCACCGCCGCTCTATGTGAGCGCCAGACCACTTTTAATGGTGCTTTTACGGGCTCGGCTTTCGCGAGCTGCGCTGCAAATTCGGGTGATTCCGGCACTTTTGCGCGAATGATCCAACCCACGCCAAGAAGCACTACGCTCGCCAAAAATGGTAGGCGCCAACCCCAACTCATCAGATCTTCCTCGGGCAGCAATGACACTGCACCCATGGCTAAACTAGATAGCACTAAGCCTGCGCCCACGCCAGTTTGCGGCAAGCTGCCATAGAAGCCTTTGCGGCCTTCTGGCGCATGCTCCACGGCCATTAATACGGCGCCGCCCCATTCTCCACCGACGGCCACGCCCTGCATAAAACGCAGTAAAACCAGCAGGCCGGCCGCCCAGTAGCCAATCATCTCGTGAGTGGGAATTAGGCCAATGGCAATGGTCGGGATGCCCATCATTAGCAAGGTCAGGATGAGCATGGACTTACGCCCAACTCGATCGCCAAAGTGCCCAAAAATGACGCCGCCGAGTGGGCGACCAATAAAGCCTACGGCATAGGTGGCAAAGGCCGCGAAGAGGCCGCTGAGCGGATCCATTTCGGGAAAAAATAACTTATTGAAAACCAGTGCGGCAGCAGTGCCATAAAGGAAAAAGTCATACCACTCAATGGTGGTGCCCGCGAGACTGGCAAGGCCTGCGAGTCGATGTGCTTGTGGCTTTGTTGTCATTGTTTGTGCCCATTTTGCTTGCTCTCACGCTATCATGGCGCACTTTCAAGCGACAAATGCAGCAGGCTTTCTATGCGCGAGTATCAACGTGAGTTTATCGAATTTGCCCTTAATCAAGGGGTATTACGTTTTGGCAGTTTTACACTGAAATCTGGTCGGCAGTCGCCGTATTTCTTCAATGCCGGGCTGTTTAACACCGGCAAACGCTTAGCGGCTCTGGGTCAATTTTATGCCGCCGCTATCGTAGATAACCAGCTCGATGCCGATGTGCTGTTTGGCCCAGCCTACAAAGGCATTCCTATTGCATCGGCCACTGCCGTGCAGCTGTCCGAGCATTTCGGCCGCGATATGCCCTGGTGCTTTAATCGCAAAGAAGCCAAAGCACACGGTGAGGGCGGCACGATTGTTGGCTCAGCATTGGCCGGTCGCGTGCTCATTATTGATGATGTGATCACTGCAGGCACAGCCATTCGCGAAGTCATGACATTGGTAAAAGAAATGCGCGCAACTGCGGTTGGCGTGTTGGTCGCGGTTGATCGGCAAGAGCGTGGCAATGGCCTGCTATCGGCCATTCAAGAGGTCGAGCGTGACTTCGATATCCCTGTGGTATCGATTATTAAGTTTGAAGAAATCATCGCTTACATTGAGCAAACAGGACAGTACGCTGAGCATCTCGATGCCATGCGCACCTACCGTGAGCAATATGGCGTGGTGGCATAAGCGCACAATTACTGCAGCGTAACTCGCCTGTCGAGGCGCACTAAATTTCTAGGAGTACGCCATGCAATTAGCCGTATTGATGGACCCGATCGCGAACGTCACCTATAAAAAAGACTCAACGCTGGCCATGCTTTGGGCTGCCGCTAAGCGTGGCCACAGCCTTTGGTATATCGAGCCCGATGGCCTGTCGCTGCGTGCAGGTGAGACCTGGGCACGCATGGCGCCATTGCAAGTGTTTGAAGATCCTGAACATTGGTTTGAGTTAGGCGAATGGGTTGAGCAACCGCTGGCACGTATCGATGCATTGCTGATGCGCAAAGACCCGCCATTCGATATGAATTTTATTTACGCCACGTATTTGCTCGAGCGCGCTGAACAGGCTGGTGTGGTGGTGATTAACCGCCCGCAAGCTTTGCGCGACTGCAATGAAAAGCTCTTTGCCACCACCTTTGCCGATTGCATGGTGTCGACTGTAGTGAGTTCGCGTGCTAGCGAGTTGCGCGCGTTCATTGCGGCAGAAAAAGATGTGATAGTGAAGCCGCTCGATGGCATGGGCGGCTCTGGCATTTTTCGTCTCATCGCTGGCGGCTCCAATATCGGCTCTACGTTGGAGATGCTCACTGACTTGGGCCGGCGCCCGATCATGGCGCAGCGCTATATCCCTGAAATCAAAGATGGCGACAAGCGCGTGCTGATGATCGATGGCGAGCCAGTGCCGTTTGTGCTCGCGCGCATCCCGCAAGGCGATGAAATTCGCGGCAACTTAGCGGCTGGCGGGCGTGGTGAAGCGCGCCCGATCAACGAGCACGAGCTACGCATCGCTAAGCGCGTTGGCCCTGAGCTGAAGAAACGCGGCCTGCTTTTTGTCGGCCTCGATGTCATTGGCGAATACCTCACCGAGGTCAATGTCACTAGCCCAACCTGCATTCGCGAAATCGATGCTGCCTATGGCTATGGCATCGCCGACAAACTCATCGAGGCAGTGGAAGTGCGCGTGGAGCAACGCTCATCAGCTCAACACCAGGTGCACTGCGGCCTATGAGTGCAGCGGTTGTCACCCCGGCCGATAGGCTGACCTTTACAGTCGTTTTGGCTTTACTGCTGCATGCCTTATTGCTTTTTGGCATTCGTTTTGTGCCGCCAAAAGCACAGGCTGCGACCTCGTTAGAGGTCACGCTTGTGCCGGCGCAAAGCATTGAGGCGCCCCAAAAGGCTGACTTTATTGCTCAAGCCGATCAGCAAGGCAGTGGCACTGAAATGACCGCGCAATTACTCAGCACGCGCGAGCGCACGCTGCTGCCGGGTGAGGCCGATGCTAAGCGTAAAAAAGCAGAGCAAGAGGCTGCGCTATTAACGCCTGAAGCCATGATTGTGAGCAGCATTACCTCGCCAGAGCAAATGCAAAGGCCTTTAGCGGATGCTGCCAAGCCAGCGCTAGCTAAGCCGCAAGTTGCCGAAGATGACGCCCAAAGTCAGCGCGATAGCGAAATTGCCGCATTGGAGGCGCGTTTATCGGCTCGTCGACAGGCCTATGCCAAGCGCCCGCGCGTGGAGACGATAACGGCGGTGAGCGCGAAGGCCAATGTCTGGGCGGCGTATCTGGAAAGCTTCCGAATCAAAATTGAAGCAGCGGGTAATGCCAATTACCCCGCTCAAGCGCGCGCCAAAAAACTGGAGGGTGAGGTACGTTTATTGGTCGCACTCTTACCCAATGGCCGCGTGCAACGCGTGGATGTGCTGAAGTCTTCCGGTATTCGCGTGCTCGATGCGGCAGCGAAAGATTCTGTGCGCCAAGCTCAACCATTTGAGGCTTTTCCTGCTGCGCAGCAAGGTCAGGTCGATGTGCTACAGGTTATTCGCACATGGCGCTTCGCAGGCGGTCTGAAAACGACGCAATAGTTTGCCTCTTGTAAGCGTCGACGAGCGACCCCATAGTGAAGGCATGAAGTCAGAAAGTGTCGATCTCACCAATCAGTTTTTAGTCGCCATGCCCGAGCTCGACGACGGCATGTTTGGCCGCGCGGTCATTTATATTTTTCGCCACGATGAAGATGGTGCCGCTGGCCTTATCGTTAATCATCCCAGCGAAGTGCTTTTTGACAGCTTGCTCAGCGAAATTCGCTTGCCGGCATTAAAGCCATTATCGCGCCCTGAACAACCGGTGTTGGTGGGCGGCCCAGTGCATCCCGAACTCGGCTTTGTGCTGCATCACGGCCACGGCCCATGGACCTCTACCTTGCACAGCAGTGAATCCATTGCCGTCACTCATTCGCGCGATGTGCTCGATGCCATTTCGCAAGGCCATGGGCCAGCAGACTATATTGTGTCCTTGGGTTATGCCGGATGGCAGCCCGGTCAGCTCGAAGAGGAGTTGGCGGACAATATGTGGCTAACCTCTCAGGCATCGACCGATGTACTGTTTGAGCTGCCCTATGAGGCGCGCTGGGAAGCAGCGATTAACGCGCTAGGGCTAGATTGGCGCTTACTGTCGAATGAGGTTGGTCATGCCTGATATGAGCACGTCTGTTGATGGCTATGAGGCGCTCACTAAACCTAAGTCTTTACCCGAGCGCCTGCTTGCATTCGATTTTGGAACTAAACGTATTGGCGTTGCTGGCGGGCTTGCGCTTACTGGCACAGGGTCGCCGCAAGAGCCTATTTCCGCGCGAGATGGCATACCTGATTGGGCAGTGATCGATGCCTTAATCAGTGATTGGCGGCCGGTCGCTTTATTAGTCGGCAATCCATTAAACATGGATGGCACGGCGTCAGAAATTGGCCATCGCGCACTGAAATTTGCTCGGCGCTTAGCCGCACGCTATCCGGCGTTGCCGGTGTATCGTCAAGATGAGCGCCTGACCACCCGCGGCGCCCGCGAAACGCTTAGCGATGTCCATGAGCGTCGCGGTGGGCGACTACCTTCACTAGACTCCACCGCAGCCTGCTTGATCGTGGCTTCATGGTTTGAGTCTCCGAATTGGCTGCGCGTATGAAGCTGAGTGTCGTGGGTGAAGCATTGGTCATTAAGCCCGGCGGGTTGCGTGCAGAAACTTCGGTGCCGCTAGCTGACGTTACGCGCTGGGATATGCTTTACGAAGTCACCGGTCGGCGCTATTTAGCTTTTCATTTGGGCGATAAAACCGCCTATGCGCAACTGCCTCGCTTAGCGCCTGAGGCGCGCGAGGCTCTAGCGGCTCAGCTTTCTGAATTGCTCGGTACTCCACCAGACATTAGCCTGCTCGATAGCGAGCGCGACAATGAGCATTGGCTGAAAGTTTGGGAGTACATCAAGTGGGTCGGGCGCTATCTGCGCCTGTTCATTAATCCGATGCGACCACCGACTCCGCCGCCAAAGCGTCAGCCACCTGGGCGGCCGTAACTCTGTACTTAATGCGCAGCATTAACATTATTAAAGCGCCGGTAGCGGCAGAGCACCTAGTACAGCACTGTCTCCTGCCTTGAGTAGCAGGGCAGGGATAGTCTCTATGCGATGCAGCATATCTAGCGCCAAATCCATTTCCTCCTCCATACGTACGGCATCAAAGCGTGCCATTCCGTCATCTGGCTCAATGGCCAGCAGGTAATGCGGTCCTGTGATGTAGGCAAGGCAAGGAATGCCCGCCAAATGGAATGGTGCGCCGACGCCAAAGAAAATCACGCCTATTGGTCGACATAGCAGTAGTCGTTGCAGCTTTGTTGCTCGCATGGATTGAATGGCCGCAAGGCCTATTGGCGTTGTTGAATGAAATAAGGCGGCGATTTCTGGGCGTCCTGTGGCGTGATAGCCAGTGGCATCGTCCAGCCATTCGCGCGCTCCAAGATGCTCAAGTGTCACGGCAGCGGTAGCTTTTGCCATGATGTCGGGATGCGACTCGATGAAGCCATTGGCTTGAGGCATATGAGGTGCCATATGGCCAGTTACTAAACTAAACACCAATGTTCTAGGGCGCATACTCAGCGGTAGGCTGGCGTAGTGACGAGCCACCTCTAGGCAGGCTACAGCACCATTTTCCTCAAAGGCATTTTGTCCGTCGGTATGAGTATTGACGATGATGTTCTCATCGCTGACGCCGGGCAATATGGCAACTAATGTGTCAGTTTGGACATTTTCGCGCACAGAGGCTGTTAACGTCAGTGTGGCTTCTGCCTTCCCAGCGAGGGCTCTGAGTTGGTTGCTAGTATCGCGATTGACTATCAGTGCTGGGATTTCGCTAGGGCCAGAAAGAAAAGGTAAATATTGTCCGGCCGTATTTTCTGCCGAGCTATCGAAGGCAAAAATAACGCCTTTAGCACCAGCTGCTTTCATGGTCTCAACAATAGGAGCCATAGTCGCTAGGCTAGTTAGCCAGGCGCGCTTGTAGTCGGTGAGCGGGTTAATGCTGAAGTCGTCATCATTTTTATACGTTAAAAAGGGATAAAAAATGCCTGCAACAGCGGGTAGTAGTGGTAGCTCAACTATTGCAATGGCATCTTTAACTCCACCGCTACCGAGACTAGCAAGTAAGCCGCTAATGGTAGACGGTAGTTGCGTTAAGAGTGAGCTCAACATGGCTTGCTGCGATGCTACGTCGGTGAGATCTAAGCTCAAATATTGCAGCGGTGCGCCCACGTATACGAGAGGGCCTGTGACCCCTTCCTCGCCGGTAGGGCCTGAGCGTGGGTAATACGCATCTACAGGAATGTCGATATCACCGTTAGATGTTTTAAGGCTTAGCGCTTTCCTCTGAGCTTCCCATAGAGTTAAGAAGTATGGGTCACGCTGAGTGCTTAGCCCAAGCGCTTGAAATTCTTGTTCAAGATAGTCGATAAAGCGCTTGTGACTGTCTGATCCAGTTAAGCGAGGCCCAAACGAGACCATTTTCTCAACTAGGCTTTGTAGTCTAGCTGCCTTTGGCTGATAGCCTGTGCGACTGCTTGGGCTATTGCTGATGCTTTTTTGATCATCACTGCATCCACCTAAAATTGGACCTACAGCGAGACCAGCTCCGGCTTGAATAAAGGTTCGACGTTGCATAGGGCAGCCTTTTATTTTTATTGTTTGCTAATGCCTAGCAGTTTGCCTCCTGCACGTTATTTAACAATCACCCATACGGGGGTAATTTTTTACCCAAACAGGTGTGCTATGGGTAGTTGATGAGGCCGAGGCGAGCAGCCGTAGCGACAACTTCGGCACGGCGGCGGGCACCGAGACATTGCATCAGCTTTTTAAGGCGATCTTTAACTGTATTTTCGCTACGAAAAATGGCGGTAGCTATTTCGCGATTAGAGTGACCATTTGCTAATAAAGCCACGATCTCCAAGTCGCTTTCCGATAGGCCCAAGCGTTCTGCTTCGGCATGCCTAAGTGCTTTTTGGCTTTGCTCTAAAGCTTGTACGTCGGCCTCGGATTCGAGTGCAAATGTGGTGAGTCGGGTATAGAGCGTCATCGCGATTCGCGCTTGATTTTCTAATAAGGAGATACGTTGTGAGCGCTCAGATAGGCTTGCTTGTAGGGTTTTGAGCTCGCCAATATCACGGGCAATGCCTTGTCGCCCTATTAGCTGAGCTCCTTTATATAAGCTTGCTGCGCGTATTTCTAAAAACCTACTGACACCAGTGCTGGTAATCGCTTCTACTTCAAAAAATGGATATCGATTATCTCCAGCAATTCCGCGGCTAAAGTGGCCGCGTGCAATAAGCTTGCTTGCTTTAGTTAATAAAGTATCAAAGTGGCGACCAATTAATGACTCTGGTGAGTACTCCAGAATGTTATGGCTAGCGGTATTTACATATGTAAAACGGCCATCCAAATCGAGTGTGTAAATTAAGTTTCCTGCTGCTTCGATCAGTCCTCGATAGTCTGGCTCAGCCAAAGCGTTGGGTGCTGAGAAAGGAGCAGATATATTGATCATGGCAAGCTTCCGAACGCATAGTTAAAGATCGATGCGCTAGTGATACCAGAAAATTAGCGATTAGCCCTCCCGTAATGCCGGAGTAACCAAATTTAGCTAACGCTAGAAAATTTGATGTGCGACAAAAACTGCATCTTAAATAAAGCCAACAATGCCTCGTGCTGTGAATAAAGCAGCGCTCAACCTACTCCGCTAGCGCCTAGCCGCTGGCGTGGGTCGCATAGAGGCAGATCATGAAAGCTCAAAATACTCGTGGAAATTTCTTACCAGCGCTTAAGTGTTTGTTGGCACTTAGTGCGTGCTCGTTAGCGTTCATGCCTGCAGCGCAAGCTGCTGTCGATAGCCCTTGGCTAGTGCGCGCAGGCATTAGCCAAGTTGAGCCAAAATCCAATAATGGCTCGCTTGGTGGCGGGGTAGCCGTGGATAGGCAGGTCGGACCAAGCCTGAATGTGGCGTATTTCTTTAGCCCGAATATCGCCGTGGACGTGCTGGGCGCTTTACCTTTTGAGCATGATATTTCGATAGGTGGTGTGCATGCGGGTAGCACCAAGCACTTGCCGCCAACGGTATCTTTGCAATACCACTTCTTGCCCGATGCTGCGATTCAGCCATTTGTCGGTGTTGGCGCGAACTACACTTTTTTCATGGATGAGAAGTTAGGCGGCGTTAAGCTTAAAGATTCTTTTGGTGTTGCCGCTCAAATAGGTGTTGATGTACCGCTAAATCAACAGTGGCGAGTAGGCTTTGATGCTCGCTATATCGACATCGATACCACAGCAAAGTTAGGTGGTGTTGATATTGGTGATGTTCATATCGACCCAATGGTTTACAGCTTAAACATGGGCTATCGCTTCTAAGCTGAATCATCTCGACGATGGTGCTTGGGTCAAGTGCGGCTGCGCGTTACAATGCGCAACGCCTTGGCCAACGCCACTTCGGGAACCGCGCATATGCATCAGTCTCACGCTCATCAGGCCAGTCGCCTTCAGCTTAATAGCCAAGGTGATTTAAAGCATTTTTTGAGCACGGAAGGGCTCTCGCGCGAAATACTTACCGCTATTTTAGATCGAGCCGATAGCTTTCTCGATGGCAACGGCGGCATTCGCAACGAGCCGCTGCTCGCCGGCCGCACGGTGATGAACCTATTTTTTGAGCCTTCGACGCGTACTCGCACCACCTTTGAGGTGGCGGCAAAACGGCTGTCTGCCGATGTTCTCAATATTGATATTTCAAAAAGCTCGACTAGCAAAGGCGAAACCCTGCGCGACATGCTATGGAACTTAGAGGCAATGACCGCCGATATTTTCGTGGTGCGTCACGGCGCATCAGGCGCGGCGCACTTTGTTGCCAGCCAAGTCACGCCGCGCATCGCGATCATTAACGCGGGCGATGGCCGTCATGCGCATCCGACTCAGGCGATGCTCGATATGCTCACGATTCGCCGCCACGCCGGCGATTTTGCCGGCCTTACTGTGGCCATCATTGGCGATATTCGTCACTCGCGTGTGGCGCGCTCGGAAATTCACGCCTTGCAAACTTTGGGTGCAAAAGAGATTCGCGTCATTGGCCCACGCACCTTGCTGCCTCGCGACTTTGAAGAGCTTGGCGTTAGTGTCTTTGAAGACCTTGGCGCAGGCTTGAAGGATGTCGATGTCGCCATCGCGCTACGCGTACAAAACGAGCGCATGGAGTCGGCCTTATTGCCCGGCAGTAGTGAGTTTTACAGCATGTATGGTCTAACCCGCGAGCGCCTGAAAGTGGCCAAACCGAATGTTTTAGTAATGCATCCAGGCCCGATAAATCGCGGCGTAGAAATTGAGTCTGAGTTGGCCGATGGCCCACAATCGCTGATTCTTAAGCAAGTTAATTACGGTATCGCGGTGCGTATGGCGGTGTTAGCAATGGCAATGGACGGACAAGATGCCGATCGTGCGGCGGAGGTTGCGCCATGAGCATAGCAATTGCGTATCGCGGCATTCGCGTTATTGATCCGGCTCAAGGCTTGGATCTCGTTACGGATGCTCGCATCTGTGCCGGTGAGCCGACAATTTTAGGCGAGGCCGCGTTAAGTGATTCCTCCATTGAGGTTCGTGATGGCAAAGGCCTGTGGCTGACGCCTGCGTTTGTCGACCTTTGTGCGCGATTACGCGAGCCTGGCCCGAAAAAGCACGGCACTATCGCCAGCGAAACGCGCGCGGCGCGTGCTGGTGGCTTCGGCCATGTGGTGATGCCGCCAGATACTAACCCGGTGATTGATCATGGCGCTTTAGCGGCACAAGTCATTGAGAAAGCTCATGCTGCTGGCTTTGCCAAAGTCTATCCTCTTGGCGCTATGACGCGTGGCCTCGAAGGCAGTGCGCTCGCAGGCATGGGCGGCTTGAAAGCGGCGGGATGCGTTGGCGTCAGCCAAGCGCGCAATCCATTGGCCAGCACAGAGACTTTGCTACGCTGCCTGGAGTACGCGAGCAGCATGGACATGACGGTGTTTTTTTCGCTCGAAGAGCCGTCATTAGCCAAAGGCAGTGCTCACGATGGCTTTATGGCCTCGCGCATGGGTCTAACCGGCATTCCTGATACGGCTGAGACCGTTGCTTTAGCGACAGCCATCTTGCTAGTTGAGCAAACGGGCGTGCGCGCGCACATCGGCCAGCTCTCTTGCGCAGCCTCGGTCGAGCTGATTCGCAACGCCAAAGCCAGAGGCTTGCCAGTAACCGCCGATGTTTCTATGCACCAACTGCATCTGACCGAGATGGCTATCGATGGTTTCAATGCCATGGCGCATGTGCGGCCGCCATTGCGCCGCGAAAGCGACCGTTTGGCGCTTATTGCTGGTGTGCGTGATGGTGTGATTGATGCCATTTGCTCTGATCACCAGCCACTAAATGCTTCGGCGAAACTAGCACCGTTTGCCGAGGCGTTGCCCGGCATGTCGACGCTGGAGACGGTGTTGCCGCTGGGCCTGCGTTTAGTGACCAATGGCGATTTGACCGAGCAGCGTTTGATTGAGGCGCTGACCAGTGCACCGGCAGGCGTTATTGCTCAGCCAATTGGTAGCTTGAGCTTGGCCAGCGGAGCTGTGGTTATTGATCCTTTACTCAGTTGGCAAGCCTGCGATGCCAACTGGCAGTCGGTAGGCCGCAATAGCCTATTTGCTGGGCAAACACTCAGTGGTCGAGTAATAGAGAGCGTTTAAGCAAGTACTCAGCGCTCTTTTCATCTGCTTTAGTCAAAGTGTCATGATGTCACGCTAGCCTCTCTCGCCTATTAGCTGGAGAGGGTTTAGGTATGCTTCGTCGTCAATTTATTGGTCGTAGTGTGGCCGTTGGGGTCAGTCTCTCGAGCTTGGTTGCTTGTGGCGGCGGAAGCTCAGGAATAGGTGCGCCCGAAACGACTGCGGAGCATTTGAGTAGCGCCGAGACAGACACTTTATTAATGCCCGAGCGAGCCTTCGAGCATGGCGTTGCAAGTGGCGACCCAACCGCGGATAGCTTGATTGTATGGACTGCGATTACGCCTTCATCTGATGCTGTGGAATGGGTGCCAGTAACACTGGCCTATATCATTTCAGCTAAGCGCTTGGCTGATGCTGATGTCGAAGAGGCCTTTGCTGATGAAACGCGCGTGCAGCGCTTGGGCACATTTCTAGCGCATCGCGCACGAGACTTCACGGTTAAGATCGATCTAGGTAATGCCGCTGCCTATGCCGACGCGGTGTTCACCGAAGGTCAGTTGCACCGCTTGCCAGCTGGGCAATTTATTTACTATCGCTTCTACGCCGGTAGCCAGGCGTCACGCATCGGTCGTGGTCGCACAATGCCGCTTGCGCCAGTGTCACAGGCTCGCTTTGCCGTGACGAGCTGTGCGAATTTGCCCGCTGGTTTTTTTAGCGTTTATGAGCTGATTAATAAGCAAGATGATCTTGATTTTGTCGTGCATCTTGGCGATTACCTCTACGAATATGGTGAGGATGAGTACGGCGATGGCTCTGCACTCACGCGCAATGGCATTTCGCGTACTCCTGAGCCGGCGACAGAAATGCTGACGCAAAAAGACTATGTCTTGCGTCATGCGCAATATAAGCGCGATCCGGAACTGCAGAAGCTGCATGCATCATTTGCAATGATTCCAGTCTGGGATGACCACGAAATCGCTAACGATAGTTATCGCTCTGGCGCGGAAAATCACACGGAAGGTTCCGAAGGTGTTTACGAAGAGCGTAAAGGCCATGCGATTCGAGCCTATTTTAACTGGATGCCTTTACGTGAGCAGTTTGATCGCTTACCAGAAAGCCTGCGTCCTGACCCGCGTGAGGTGATTTATCGTCGTCTGCGTGTTGGCGACTTGCTCGACATTATTATGTTGGATACGCGAATTATTGGGCGTGATAAACAAGCGGCCATTCCGGCAGTTGACCCTTCTCGTTTCGATGCAAATCGCTCACTTTTAGGCGACAGCCAAAGACAATGGCTTCAGCTGCAGCTATTAGAAGCGAAAAACCAAGGTGCGCGCTGGACCTTCTTAGGTCAGCAAATCATGTTTGGTCAGCTGAATTTAGTGGAGTTGCCTCAGATTCAGCTGCTTGGTCAAAAAGTCTTGGGCAACCTAATCGCTGTCAATCTAGATCAGTGGGATGGTTATGTCGCTGAGCGAGATCGCCTTCGCAACTTTATTCGTGCTATCGGCATGGAAAATCTAGTCGTATTAACAGGTGATATCCATACCAGCTGGGCCATGGAGCTATATGAGAATCCAGCGCTGCTTATTGGTGGTGGCTTTGAGAAACCCTTTGGCGTTGAGTTGGTGGCGCCATCGGTAACATCACCTGGCTTCCCTGAGGGTGTGGCGGAGGTCGTGAGTGTGGCTTTGCCGTTGGCTAATCCTCATATCAAATATACCGAGCTAAAAAGTAAGGGCTTTATCGTGGTGGATGTTACGCCCGAGCGCATGGTGGCTGAATGGCGCTATGCGAAAAGCATTACCGATGAGGCGTTGATTGGCGAAGAAAATACAGCGAAGCGCCGGCAGTTTCAGGTGTTATCGGGGACTAATAGGTTGATTTCATCAAACACGGGGCCGCGCCCTGTGGCAGGTACTCAGCATCTGCCGAGTCAAGTGGAGGCAATATAATGAATAAGCAATTTCAACTCGTGAGCATGGGTTTGCTAGTTGCGACTCTGGTGGCTTGTGGCGGTTCATCGGGTGGTCGTTCGGCGCAGTTGGCGGGGCCAGGTACCACGCCACCAGATATCAATAATCCAGATACTACGCCCGAGGTGCAACCGGAAACGCTAGATGCTAATCGCGTACGGTTTTTAGTGGTGGGCGATGCTGGCTCAGGCTCTGATGGCCAGATGGCTGTAGGCGCCGCAATGGCAGATGTTTGCGAGGCTAAGGGTCGTGCGACTGGGAAAGCCTCGCTTACTCGTGCCGCCGCGATTCGCCAAGGTTGTCAGTTTGTTCTTGGCCTAGGCGATAATATTTATGAGGAAGGCACGCGTTCTGCTAGTGACCCACAATTCTTTGATAAGTTTGAGCGCGCTTACCTTAACTTCCCCAATGACCTGCCGTTTTTCATGGTCTCGGGAAATCATGACAACAGCGCTTTTTTCGGCGGAGATGGCGCTGGTAATGCGCGTGGCGAAAACCAGGTTGACTACACCTATGCACCTATCGATGTGACAGGCATAGATGCTAGTAATCCACGCAAAACACCACGTTGGCAAATGCCTTCTCGCTATTACGATTTCACTGCTGGCGGTACCAAGGCCAAGCCTCTGCTGCATTTTTTCGCTATTGACTCAAACCAAGTGGCGGGCGGCTTTCCTGACGCCTCGCCAGAGTACAGCTACAGCACTTATGGTTTACGCCAGCTTAATTGGCTGAAGCAGGGGATGCGAGAGAGCTCTGCTCGAATGAAGTTTGCCTTCGCCCATCACCCTTATTTATCAAATGGCGAGCATGGCAACGCCGGTAACTACGATGACCTTCTGTTTGGGCAAGCAGGGCAATCTACGGCGAGCCCACTGGCGCCTTCTTTGCAGGCCGCGCTATTGCCGGTGTTGGCAGGTCAGCGCTACAAAGACTTCATGGAAGAGGCTGTCTGCGATCAGGCCGATGTGTATTTCAATGGCCATGATCATGACCTGCAGTGGCTAACTAGCGTGCCCAGTTGTGGCAAAACTGAGTTCATTGTTTCCGGTGCCGGTGGTAAAACACGCTCAGCTAGTGATGAGTCACGCAATCTCGCACGCCTGCAGCGCTATGAACAATATGGCTTTTTCTGGGTAGAGGTGAGTGCAGTTTCGGAATCAGCTAAACCAGTCTTACGTGCTGAAATGTACAGCGTTGTAGCCGGTGAAGGTGATCGCGAAACGGATATTGTGAAGATTGACGGCACAGCAGACAAGACCGTGAGCTATCGCTATGAGCGCGTGCAAGATGAGGCTGCATCGGATGACCTAAGCAGTTATTTGGCTGGCCACAATGACAGCACAGACACGATTACTCGTCGTGAACCAGTGGGCTTGCCCGAGTCGGCAGGCTTTAGTGGTCTGCCCGCAAATAATTGCCAAGCTACGGTCGTGCCTAGCGATTTAGCGCCCGCGGCTAACCAGCCGGCGGCCAATCGATCTTCGGCATTAATAGCTGCGCCA
>Ga0114915_1000634_pt1 | contig 15786 bp, 9 predicted proteins | sample MalvirAntarct_55_FD_87288 | JGI IMG/M metagenome (GOLD analysis project Ga0114915, IMG submission 87288) | Marine viral communities from the Global Malaspina Expedition - Malaspina viral metaG Antarct_55 | ecosystem: Environmental > Aquatic > Marine > Oceanic | place: South Georgia Island...
ATCCTGCACTATGCACATGACAGCCTCGCTTATTGGCTGGCTGGCGGCATGATGCGCCTCACGACGGGCAAGACTAGCGGCACCCCACACGACTTCGCAAAGTGCATATTGGGCAAGGCGAAAATGCTCAGGGTTGCGGCGCACAAAGACGCTATCGGCAACAGCAATGGCAAACATGCGATCACGAGAATTCGCCTGCCAAGCCGCCACGCGCTGAAATAACGTGGCGTACTCAGCGACAGACTCGGTGACTAAGGCGAGATAGAGATCTTCTTTGCTAGCGAAGTGCTGATAAATAGTGCCCATAGCGTGCTCACTGGCTTTGGCCAGCTTGCTCATCTGCAGGTTTAACAATCCATCACGCACGATGAGCTCGCGGGCGACGGTTAATAGCCGCTGCTCGCGCTCATATAATTGTCGTTCGCGCCGTTCTTTGGTGCCCATTTATCGCCCGCAACCATGACCAAATTTCGGCCATTTGAATAGTCGTCGGATTCTGAATGATATTCAGAATTTGTCAACGCTTAGGCAAAAGCACATCGACCTGCAGCCCTGGATCGGCATCTAACAGTGCAATCTCCCCATGATGCAGGCTCACTGCGGCATGAACTAAGCTCAAGCCCAGCCCTAAGCCCGGCATCATGCGCGTGCTATCGAGACGATACAGCCGCTCAAACACACGTTGGCGCTCAGACTCAGGAATGCCCGGCCCTTGATCGGCCACGCGCAGCAGCCATTTGTCGTCGTGCTGTTCGCACAACAACAAAACACGACTGTCCGATGGGGCATATTTGAGCGCATTATCGAGCACGTTAATAAGCAGCTGGAAAAGTAAGTCGCGATGGCCCTGCAAACTCGCTTGCTCGGGAATAGACACGCCCAAGCGAATATCTCGCGCCTCCGCTAAAGGCTCGACATAATCCACCGCATCATGGCAAAGCTTGGCCAAATCGACCGTCACAAACTCTTTACGCAAAACACCTGAGTCTATGCGAGCGATCTTTAACAAGGCCTGAAAAGTACTCAGCACCTGATCAATATCGCCGAGGTTTTTTTCTACCCACTGCGGCCAATCCGCCTCAGTCGGGCGCTCCTGCAACGCTGCTTCTAAACGGGCACGATGCCGCGTTAAGGGCGAGCGCAAATCATGCGCGATATTATCGGTCGTGCCTTCGATGCCGGCTATTAGTTGCGAGATGCGGTCGAGCATACGATTAAGCGTGATAGCGAGCTGATCGAACTCGTCACCACTATTATGATGCGGAATGCGATGACGTAAATCACCATCCATGATTTGTCCGGCAGAATGACGAATAGTCTCGATTGGGCGCAAAGCCGTGCGGGTGATAAAGCGGCCAGCCAACCACGCCAGCAGCAGCACAATAACCAAGCTCACCGTAGCGCTCTGGCGCAACTTGCGCTGCATGCTATGTAGCTCGTATTCATCGAAGCCGACTAATAAACGTTCGCCCTGCGGGAGGCTTTGCCAGCGTGCCATGAGGCGGGTTTTGCCGGCATGTTCAGGACTGGTTAAATAGTAAGTTTCACCTGGCTCCACAACTGAGTCAGGCCAAGCGCTCAAGTTTGAGATGACCAATCCAGTTTTCATGTCCTCAAATCGGTAATAGCGCTCATGCTCTGGTGAATTGTCGGCAACACGATCACGAATCAAACTCAACATGCCTTCGCGACCATCGATGTCGTACTCGCTGACCAACAACGAGAGCTCTGACTTAACGCTTTCTTCGATATGCTCCTGCATAAATCGAGCACTCATCCATTGCGTAAATGCCAAGAGCAAGAGGAAACAAAACACCAGCACGCCAGCGTTAAATAATGTGAGCTTGGTGGCGGTCGACCAGCGCCATTTTTTAGTCCTCACGAAGGCAGTACCCCGCGCCGCGTAGTGTGTGAATCAAAGCCGGCTTAGGCGGAAAATCGACTTTGGCGCGCAGCCGCGACATATGCACATCAATGACATTGGTTTGCGGGTCAAAGTGATAATCCCAAACACCTTCTAACAGCATCGAGCGCGTCACTACTTGCCCAGCATGGCGCATGAGATACTCAAGCACGCGATATTCCTGCGGCTTTAAACTCAGCAGCTTATCGCCGCGATGCACCTGTCGGGTCAACCTATCGAGCACAAGGTCGGCAACGCGTAAATCATTACTCTGTGTTGTCGTGTTCGACTGGCGGCGCGTGATGACCTCAAGGCGAGCAAGCAACTCACTGAGCACGAAAGGCTTCACCAAATAATCATCACCGCCAGCGCGCAGGCCTTTAATACGCTCATCGACATGATTTAAGGCACTTAAAATCAACACTGGCACAGTGGCACCACTGGCGCGCAGTGCCGCTAGCATCGACAAACCATCCATTTGCGGCAGCATGCGATCGAGCACAATGGCGTCATAGGGCTCACCCGTTGCTAGAAACAAGCCATCACGGCCATTGTCGGCGTGATCCACCACATGGCCGGCCTCTGCCAAGGCCTTGCGCAAAAAGCCGGCAATCTCCAGATCATCCTCTACTACTAATAGGCGCATGCCATCTCTCACAAGCCAAACTGCTAGCGCTATAGTCGCACGGCTTTTACCTCTTAGCGCAAGATGAGCAAATGTTCATGTTGCGGCAAGGTTCTAGGTAGGACGCCATCGGCATAGTTCAGGCCTAATCACTTGTCACGACTACGCGCCATGCCCGCTCACATTTACAAGCCTATCGACATCCTAGGCTGGATAGCACTAGCTTTGTTCACGATTGCTATCTCCCGCTATAGCAATATCGACCTAGCCGTATCGAGCTGGTTCTACGACGCCGGCACCAGCAGCTTTCCATTAAAAGATAGCCTTCTGTTTACCCGTGTCTTTCATGATGGCACTCGCAAGATTTCTACTGGGCTTTGGCTACTCTGCTGCTTCATCACGTGGCGCTCACGGCGCACGGAAGCATTTCTCGGTTGGCTATTTATCGTGGTTACCGCGCTTTTGACCGTCACTATCAATGGCTGGTTCAAGCGTCACTCCATGCATAGCTGCCCATGGTCATTGACTGAATTTGGCGGTAGCGCAGATTACTTTCGCGCATTTGAAACGCTACCTGCAGTACCAGGACCGGGCCGCTGCCTGCCTAGCGGGCACGCCGCCGTTGGCTTTATGTGGATTCCGCTGATTTATGCCTGCGCCCTTTGGCGGCCACAGCACTTGCGTAATGCGCTCTTAATCATTGTTCCGTTTGCGCTGTTTTGTGGCGGCATTCAAGTCGCCAGAGGCGCGCACCTAGTCACGCATGTTATGTGGACGGCAGTGATCTGCGGCCTAACCACCAGCCTAAGTTTTCATGCCTATCAATATCGTTTTTATGTTGGCACTGTTTTCTTACACATCAGCCAACGCCTACAAGCGGAGACAGCTCGATGAGCGCTATTTATCGCCTAAAAAACCTCAACTTAAGTCAACGCAATGTAGTCATTGCTGCCTGGTTAGTGCTTAGCTGTAACGCCGCCTTTTTTCACGCGCTATCGGAACTTACACCTTATGATGGTTGGCGCGCAGGAGTGTTTTTCGCTGCTACAGGCGCATTACTCACCGCCTATTTCGCCACCTTTTTGCAGCTAATTACTTGGGGGCCATTTGCCCGCCCAGTACAGTCATTTTTGCTTTTAGCTAGCGCGCTCACCGCCTATTTCATGATGGATTATGGCGTTGTCATTGATGCTGGCCAAATCCAAAACATGATGGAAACTGACGTCAACGAGGTCCTCGATTTACTCACCCTGCGACTTCTAGCTTTTATGCTGCTGATTGCCGGACTACCGCTACTCTGGCTCTGGTCAACGCCAGCAGCAGCGCTTAGTTGGAAGCAGACTCTACGCAACAAGCTCATCGCCGTAGTGCTAGGCCTAGTCTCAATGTTGGCTCTAGCGGGATGGCATTACGCCGACTACGCCTCGACCTTTCGTGAGCACCGCGAACTGCGCTACCTCATCGTGCCGCACAACTATTTAGCTGGGCTCAAACGCTATTTCAGCAAAGTTGCCGCGGCGCCTGACATGCCATTACAAAGCTACGGCGAGGATGCCGTCAGAGCCCATTCAGCAGCGAAAAAGCCCACACTATTTGTCTTTGTGCTCGGTGAGACGGCACGCGCTGAAAGTTTCGGCCTCAATGGCTATAGCCGCGACACCACACCTGAACTGCGTAAACGTAATGTCATTAACTTTCCGCAAGTAAGCTCCTGCGGCACTGCCACTGCAGTATCGGTGCCCTGTTTATTTTCTGGCATGACACGGGCAAATTACGACCCACAACTTGCTAGCCATCGCGAAGGTTTACTTGATATTTTGCAACGTGCCGGCTACGCCGTGACCTGGATAGACAATAACTCAGGCTGCAAAGGCGCCTGCGATCGCGTCAATAATGTGCCGCTATTAGCGGCCGATAAGGCTCGCTGGTGTAACGACGGTGAGTGCCACGATGATCTGCTCGCCGACACATTTGCTGATTATATTTCACGCGCAACAGTCAACGATCGTGTCGTAGTCTTGCATCAAGAAGGCAGCCACGGCCCTGCGTATTACCGCCGCTATCCGGACGCGTTTAAACGCTTCACCCCAACTTGCGATAGCAATGCTTTGCAAAGCTGCACGCAGCAACAAGTCATCAATACCTATGACAATACCATTGCCTATACCGATCATATTTTGGGGCGCATTATTGACACGCTAAAAGGCCAAGATGATCGTTATCAGACCGTGATGGTGTATGCCTCTGATCATGGTGAATCGACTGGTGAGCACGGACTATATCTGCATGGTGCACCTTATTTCTTTGCGCCTAGTCAACAAACTCATGTGCCCATGATGGCGTGGCTATCGCCAGACTTTCAGCAGCAGGGCCCAAGCTCTTCCTGCCTGACTAATCAAGCGCAAAAACCTCAGTCACACGACACCATTTTTCATAGCTTTTTAGGCTTACTCGGTGTCAAAACCGCCGTGTATAACGCCACGCTAGACTGGAGTGATGCCTGTCAACGCTAATGACAGCATTTTCGTGCTGTGGCACTGTACGCGCCTAAAATAAAAAAGGTTACGCGCATGAACAAGGTCATTCCTACCAATAGCCCAGTCTGTGTCACTGGCGGCTCTGGCTATATCGCTAGTTGGATTATTCAATACCTATTAGCCGCAGGCCATACAGTGCACGCTACCGTGCGCGACCCCAGCAAAGCTAAAAGTGTTGCGCACTTAGAAGCCATTGCCGCCCGCGAGTCAGGTACTCTTAAGCTTTTTAAAGCCGACCTACTCGACATTGGAAGCTTCGATGCCGCCATGGCTGGCTGCGCGGTAGTCATTCACACTGCATCGCCATTTATCTTAGAAGGCTTTACCGATGCGCATGAAGCCTTGGTTCGTCCCGCAGTAGAGGGCACACGCAATGTGCTCGACGCGGTTAATCGCACACCGAGCGTTCAACGCGTCGTACTTACCAGCAGCGTAGCCTCAGTCTTTGGTGACAATATCGACGTGCGCCAAGTCGAAGGCGGCGTGCTCACTGAAGCACAATGGAACACTACGAGCAGCGTTGACCACAACCCCTACCAATACTCAAAAGTTGCTGCTGAGCGTGAAGCTTGGGATATGCAAGCTGTACAAAATCGCTGGGACTTAGTCACCATCAACCCAGGCATGGTTTACGGCCCCTCGCTAACCACTGGCAGCCAATCGGCCAGCATCGACACCCTCATTTCCATGGGCGATGGCCGTCTGCGCTCCGGCGTGCCTGACTTGAAATATGGCGTTGTCGATGTCCGTGATGTCGCAAAAGCACATATTTTGGCTTCGTTTAAACCGGATGCCGAAGGCCGCCACTTACTCGTGTCCAAAACCATTTCCATGATCGAGATTGCCAAAATCTTGCGCGCTCATTTTGGCAAAGCTTATCCCTTCCCAAAATCTGTGGTGCCAAAAGCGTTAGTGTGGACATTTGGACCAATGATGGGGCCTGTTACACGCACCTTCATCAGCAAGAACGTTGGCCACCCTTTAGCGTTTGATAATCAACGCAGCATCGCGCTGGGCGTGGAGTATTTACCGGTCGAACAAACCTTTATTGAACACTTCCAGCAGGTGCTCGATGATGGTCAGGTGAAAAGGCGGGCATAAACTTACTTGATGGCTCAGTAGCTTTTATTTCGGCCGACAGAGTACATAAAAAAGGGCGCCTAGGCGCCCTTTTTTGATGCCATAGCTCTAGTTTTTCAATGGCGCTAAAGCAGAGTTCAACACGAAGCGCTTTTCTGGCACTTTAACAAATAACTCGCCTCCAACTATTCCACCTAAGGCTGATAATCCAACTCTTAAACGAACCGGCGTATCATTCACTAATCGAGCGGTTAAGCGACCATCGGGTAAAAACTCAACCGAACCACTAACACTCAAGTTCGTAATATCCGTATTACTTTGCGTGTCGGGAATAATCGGAATGCCAACCAGACCTGCAACGTCACTGAGAACAGGAATTCCTAAATCTGCCAAGGTTTTCAGAAGCCCAACATCTGCTCGAGCATCAAGGTCAGGGATATCTGTATAAAGACTAATCACGGTAGAAAGGCTGGGGTTCTTAGGTACACCATTTTCACAGTTGCCTTTTAACTTGCCCGGGATTCGATTAGCGAACTTAGTACCGCTGAGCACACCATTAGTATAGGTTGGCTCTAAATGACGCATGCGGAATACTAAAGGGCCAGTGAATAGTGGCTGCTCAACAACAATAGGCACGATTTGATTTAATAAGTCTGCTCCCTGATTAATGGCGCCCGTTAAGATTGGGCCAAGAACCGGAATCAAATTAATCAAATCATTCACTACATTCGTGACTGGCGAAGCTGCTAGAGATAACCCGAGCTCCGCGAAAACATCCACGCCGTTGGTCACAACCAACCCCGGGCTTACAAATACATCAATTGCTCCTGTATTTGTCCCTGAGCATAGTGTTGCAAAGTCAGCTTTAGTAATCGGCTGACCATCAGTCCTGCTGAAGCCCTCTAAGCTAGCGGACAAAGCTGAGCTGACGTGTAAGAATTGCTTTTCCTCACAAATACCGCCGTCAACACCCTCTGTACATCCTATCGCAAAGCGTGTAGCCGCACCGCTAAATGAGCCGCCAGCACGCGACACATCGGGTAAAAGCAGCGCTCCATTTGGGGTATCACAAGAATACTTACCCGTGCTAGGAATGCCCTGAGCTGTACCCTGGGCACATGAAGGCATAATTTCTCCTCGAGCTGGCTCAAAGCGAAAGTTGGCATCTACATCGGCATTCGGTAGTAGGCGCAGGTTTACGACCGACCCTTTCGAAGCTTCGGTCGACACTTTGAAGAAAATCTCCATGGGCGGACCGCCATGCTGCGGATTACTAACCTCAGCAAATGACTGTGCGATGAGCTGAGTTTGTAGCGGCAAATTATTTGTGCCGCAAATGCTGTTAGCACTACAGGTGGCAGATGCCAAGCCACTAGAGCCCAAGATATAGCGATAAATCTCACCTTTCTTCCAAGGATCATCTGGCGTAAAGACTAACTCACGAACCGTGCCACCTAGTGTGCCCGCAACCGGCTCCAAACAAACGCCTGCGGCGCTCACTCGCTCAACACGGAAGCTCGCACTCGGATCATTACACACAGTGCCTAACTTGACCGCTTTAGCACCCGTGCGCTGCACAGTTTGCGAAAGCGTTACAGTGATAGCACGACGCGTATCAATGAAAGGTAGAGGAATTTCTTCGTCTGTCGTTTTACCACCAGAGCACTTGCCTTGGATATTATTAGCAACGTTACGACTGCCCGACATCACACTGCAGGGGTAGCCAGGGTAAACACCAAGAACAACAGGTGGGCGCCGTGTATCTGGCCCGCCATCTGGATTTGGTGTCGCATCACCCGCAGCTAAGCTTGGCATGGTGAATGTCAACGTTCTTTGGGCAAGCGACTCGCCACCCAAGCTTTTAATAGGACTGCTAAGCTTAAGGCTATAAGCTTTGCCATAGCTAAACGCTGTTTCTGGTGTAATCACCAGCGATACGCCATCCAAGCGCCAACTAAATGGCACAGCCTGACCATTGGAGGTGAGGGTAATTGGCGTATTCAAACCACTGGTACGGAACGACTCAACATCCATGATTTGATCAAAATTCACAATGATCGGATCGCCGGGCCGCATTAGCTGAGAGCCTAATACGCTACCGGTAGTACTTGCCAAGGTATCAACTGTGCTTGAAGGCGAAGCCATCGCAACACGATTAATAATTAGCTCGTCACGGAGGCGCGCTGTATCCCCTGGCACCCAGGACTGCACGACAGGGGCTGTCTCTATAGGCGGGGTAATGTTGGGAGAGTCATCTAGGTCTATAGATAATTGCAGCGCTAATATACCCACCGCATTGTCTGTGCCTAAGATTTTTAACTCAATCGTACCAATCGCATCTATTAAGATTTTATTCTCAAGGCCATTAAACCTTGCTATACCAGATACTGGAACATGCATAACATTTTGGGTAAAAGCACCATTCGATGTGTCATTTTTTGCCGAAACGGCAACGTCCATTTCTAGGGTTACTAGGCTCGGAGATAGGGGCGATAAACTATAACGATTGGGCAATAGCAAGCCATTTGCATCGCTAATCATTTTAATCGTTAGCGTGTCAGTCTCTAAGTTTGCCGGCACCACACCATCGAGCTTAACAACTAAGCTAGCTGCTGTTAGCTGACTATTTCTTTTTACTCGTAATGGTGCGACAGCACTTTGAATATTTTTGACATTTGCCGGCGTGCCCAAATTAGCAATTAAAGTTCCTTCTGCTTGAGGTTGTGGTGCACGATCGCCCTGCCCTAAAAGCGGCGAGGCTACAGGCACCTTGTTAACAGGCGTACCTAGTAGAGCTGAAATCCCACTTGACTCAACCATGCTTCTGGCACTTTCACCATTCGCCGCCTCAGTGGGTTGGAACTGATATGCTGCAAAGCGAGAATCACTACTAAAAGGTATATTTTTCAGGCTTTTCAGCTTGTTATTAATGCTTAATGTATATGTCTGAGTTGCATCTAGATCGGCATCAGGATCTATAGATATCTTATTGCCATCAACGAGAACAGTCGCCTTTACTAGGTTACCAGCAGCATCGGTCAGTTTAATGCTAGCAGTACTGCCAGTGCCATACACCAGCGTTTTGGTATTTACTGGCTGTGTCAATTGCAGGCGAATAGTGGAGAAATTAAATAAACCTAAACCCTCATTGCCTAGTAAAAAGCTTTCTGGGTTCGGTGTAATATGCTCGACATCAAATTTCGTAGTACTGGTACTACGAGCATTTACTGGCCCTTCAAGCGCTGCTCGCGTTGTAAATATCAGTGGCTGACCGACATCTGCGGCCTGAACCGCCACGTTACGCAAATTAGCAGCGCCAGGCGTTGGGTTGCCTGCTGTATCAAGATCACCGGTATCTAGCATCAGTCCATTGCTGATTAAACGATATTGCGTGCGCTCTTTGAGGACAGTCTGCGGGCTCAAAATGACACCGTGGCGATCTACCTGCAAAGTGGCGGGATTTGTTCTCGGAAACACCTCAGCCCGTGTAAATGCAGCTGTAAGTGGCACCACTCCAGCAGCTTCGCACTGACCTTGCGTGCTCACGAAGGCCTCTTCGCAGAGCGTAAAAGCCGCCGTTAACTTAGCTAACGTATCGAACTCTATCGCTGCTATTGGGTGAGAGAAGCGCAAAGCTATTGGGGTCGCGGGAATCACCTCCGTTTGCCCAGGCGCAGGGTAGGCATAAATCATGCTGCGCTGTTGCGCCGAGATTTTAGCGCCCGGCTCAAATAGGTCTTGCAGGTTTGATCGCACCTCTTGACCGCCACCGCCACTACAAGCAGCTAATGCGACGGAAAGAAAAACTGAACCTAATGCGCGAAGCTTCATCTTAGACCTCAGAACGTCAGATTGATGGAGGCGTTCAAGACGTGCACATTGCCGCCCGAAGTGACACCCTCGCAGAGCACATCTTGGGGGTTCTTTCCAGGGGTTTGATTTGTTGGGCAGGCACCGCTACCACCGCTACCACCGCTACCCATTTGATTACCTACGTCTTGTGTTGTAGCTAGCAAGAAATCGCGATCTTTGATCACGTGATATTGATAGCCGAAATCAAACCGCACAGGCTGCGATAAAAACAGAGCCTGCTCGATCAAGTACGAAAAACCAAGACCAAAGACCAACCGATCGTTATCAACGTAGTTCACATCTAAAGATGATGTGCTATCTAGTGGGGATTGCTCATAGCTAACGCCGCCAGTGAAGCTAAATACATCATTCATGCGCAACTCAAAGCCTGCGCGCGGAATGAAAATGTCCTTAAACTTTAAGTTAGCTTGGTCTTTAACGGTATCTTGTCTTAATGCATCGTTAAGGCCAGACCAAAGCTGGTACTCACCAGATGCAGCTAAGCGAATTTTATAAAAGTTGTATTGAATGCCGGCAGAAAAGGTTTCGGGCTGATAGCTATCAATCGTGCTAAGCAGCAGAGGCAAGGCAACTGCGTTGGTTGCAAGGGCCTTAGCATCTACCGTGGTTTTAAAAAATGACTCATAGCGATAGCCTACTGCTGTCTCCAAGCCGTTCAGCACGCAGTATTTATCTTCTGGGCAAACTAACTGCCCCCAATTTATATTGGCACTTAAAATTGGCTGAATTGAGGGCTTGGCACTGACAGTCACAGACTCTTGATTAGTTGTGCCTGCAAGATTGGCTTGTGTCCCTAGCTGAGCATCTGCAGCAAGCGTAATACGGCTAGCCGCACCCACATCAATACCCGGAATAACATTTAAGCCAGCACCCACGCTAAGAAATAAAGATTGCTGACCATAACGTAGTGACTGAGGTAAGGCTTGTGAGCTGGAATTAAATGACAACAAATTATAACCGCTGCGCTCAGCACCTAACATAAAGCCTAAAACCATTGCTCGGTCACCTTTGAGCATAGTACTTAAGTCAGTTTTGAAGCCCAACATGACGTTGTAATTCGAATCATTTTCAATGACATCGCCATCTAAAATGATTTTATCAGGCTGCCCCCAACCCTTTGCGGTGAGCTCTTGCTCTGTAAAGACAAAGCCGGCTGTCATTGCACCCTTGCGGTCGCGAGCCAAATACGCAGGATTGTAATACACCGCTGATGGCTGGTTGCTAAACATCGACAGTGCTTGAGCGGTGGCAGTGTCGGTTGGCGTTAAGCCGAAGTTAGTGGCAACTGTACCCATTGAAGCCATTGCTGAGATGGGTAGCGCGGCGAAAAGAGCTAGAGCAATACGAGAGGCAGGCGAAGTCATGGAAGGCTTCCTTGTTATATTTTTTATTTATGACTAAAGAGTCGTAGGCCGACACTCTAGCGAAGTTGGCACATATTAAGCCAGCACCGACGTGTTATCAATTTGTTACCGAATCGGGGTATTCGCACTACATTAAGACATAAAAAAGGCGCTAAATGCGCCTTTTTCACTACTCTTAGTCTTAGCGGGCAACCATCGCCACCTGTGTTTGAGCTGCTAACTCAATGATGGGCTGAGGATACATGCCAATTAGGAACACTAGGCCTGCCATCAATAGCACCATCATACCGCCAACGCGGAAGCCCCAGTTGCTGGCAGCGACCATGCGCCGCGAGCCAGGGGCAGGCATGAAAAGAGTGATGATCACACGTAAATAGTAGTACAGGCCGATGGCACTGCCGACGACCAGTGCACCGACTAGCCACCATAAGCCGGCATCGATGCCTAGCGCGGCTACATAAAACTTACCAATGAAGCCAGCTGTGAGCGGAATGCCTGCCAGCGATAGCATCATCACGGTCAGCACAGCGGTCAAATATGGATGGCGCCAGAATAAGCCGCGATAGTCGAAGAGCTCATCGGCATCTTGCTGCCTGTATGGGCTAGATGTCAGCGTGACGACGCCAAATGCGCCGATAGTGGTGACAACATAGGCCATTAAGTAGACGGCTGATGCTTCAAGCGCGAGCTGGCCGCCGGCGACCACGACAACCATCAAATAGCCGAGTTGCGCGATAGATGAGTAACCAAGCAGGCGTTTGATATTGCTTTGGTTTAGCGCCAATAGGTTACCGATGATCATCGAAGCAAAAGCGATGACGGCAAAGATCATGCTCCATAAGCTGCTATGTGCGGCTGGAGCTTCGATCAGTAAGCGCAATAACACGGCGAAAACAGCGACTTTGCTAACGGTGGCCAAATAAGCAGCAACTGGTGCTGGTGCGCCTTGATAGACATCCGGTGTCCATAAGTGGAACGGTGCCAACGATAATTTAAACGACAAGGCCGCTAAAATTAATGCGATGCCGGCATAGGCGTACGGACTGAGCATGCCTGCTTTGGCCAAATCGCCACCAATATCTGCGAGCAGCATTGAGCCTGCGTCGGCATAGAGCAGCGCCATGCCAAAGAGCATGAATGCGGTCGCGGCTGCTGACAAAATCATGTACTTGATACCAGCTTCCAGCGTTTTCTTATTGCGGAAGGTGTAAGCAACGAGGCCATAAACCGGCACTGACAAGAGTTCAAGACCAATAAACAACGCCGTTAAGTGGCGAGCACTAATCAGCACCAAGGCACCTAGCACCGACAGAGTCAGCAGTAGGTACATCTCTTCTTTATTGTCGTCATAGCCTTCGATGTACGCATGCATTAGCGTTGCGCAGGCAAGCGTAGCAAACAGCGCAATAGCCATATAAAGACAAGCATGGGCATCGATCATTAGCAATGGCGTGACTTGTTGCGGGCCGCCTTGCCATGCGAAGTAGACCGAAACTAGTGCGGCATTAAGGCCTATCACCGTGATGGTGGCGTTAACGTCATGCTGGCGCTTGATAGCAATCGACAGCATCACCAGCACCGCTGTAGCACCGGTGATCAGGATAGGCAGTAACGCAATGAGTTGTGCAACAGAAATCGTCATGGCGTTTACCAACCTGCAGTGGGCACAGTCGGTAAAACAGACTGGCTATAGACGGAATTGAGGAACTGCATACTAGCCACGCTGGTATCAAATACCGGCTGTGGATAGACGCCCAAGCCAATCAACAACACTGCCAACAACACTAAGGTGCTGAGCTCGCGCGCTGATAAGTCGGGTAATGGCACGTCTGACTTAGCCGGGCCATAAAAAGCTTTCTGCATAAATATGAGGCCATAAATGGCAGCCAAAATTAAGCCGCCCGAGGCGAGTACAGCGGCGGCTGGGTTGGCCTGGAAAGCGCCGAGTAGAACCATGATCTCGCCGACAAAGTTGCCGAGGCCGGGCAAGCCGAGCGAGGCAGCGGTGAAAATCAATGCAATCGGCGGCAAATAACGCAATCGTGTCCAGAGTCCACCCATCTCGCGAAGATCACGGGTGTGCAAACGCTCATAAATCTCACCGCAAAGGATGAATAAGGCGCCAGCCGACAGGCCGTGAGCGAGCATTTGCACGACCACGCCTTGCAGCGCGACCATATTGCCGGAGTAGATGCCAACCAAAACGAAGCCCATATGCGAAACGCTGGTGTAGGCGATCAAGCGCTTGATATCCGTTTGCGCACAGGCGAGCACGGCACCGTAGAAAATGCCGAACACACCGAGCCACATGGCAATGGGTGCGAACTCTAGCGAGGCATTGGGAAATAGCGGCACGCCGAAGCGCAGCAGGCCGTAGCCAGCGGTTTTTAGCAGCACACCGGCGAGATCAACCGAGCCAGCCGTTGGCGCTTGCGCGTGAGCATCAGGCAACCAGGAGTGGAAGGGCACAACAGGTAGTTTCACGGCGAAGGCGATGAAGAAGCCGAGCATCAAGACCATTTCAACTGCGGGCGCCATGGAAGTATTCAGCAGGTCTTCGTAGTCGAAGGTGAGCACGCCGGTGGTTTGTGCACTAATCAACACCAAGCCGATGATGGCAATGAGCAGCAATAAGCCGCTGGCTTGAGTATAGATGAAGAATTTGGTGGCGGCGCTGATGCGGCTGCGGCCTGTGGCTCCCTTGTGACCCCATAGAGCGATCAGGAAGTACATTGGCACCAGCATCATTTCCCAGAAGAAGAAGAATAGAAAAAGGTCGACAGCCAAAAATACGCCAGCAACGCCGCCCAAGTTCCACAACAGGTTTAGATGGAAAAAACCGACATGCTTATCGATTTCTTTCCATGAGCAAACCACGGCCATCATGCCAAGCAAACCGGTCAGCAGCAGCATGATCAGCGACAGGCCATCGAGCGCTAGATGGAAGCTGATGCCGAAGCGTGGAATCCAGTCGCGCTGAAACTCCAACTGCCATTGTGGCGTATTGCCAATGGCGTCAATGACTGCACCACCGCTATAGCCGCCTTGCAGCCAGAGCAGGCACGTGATGATAAAGAAGCTGAGCATGGTGAACAGAGCAATCCAGCGCGGCAGTGCGGCGCTGATACGTTCAGTTTGCCAAGCTAGCAAGCCGCCAATAAAAGGAATCAGCAGCAGCCACGGTAAAATTTCAGGAGCAAATACAGTCATGGCTTATACCAACAACATCACGGATAAAATGGCGAGAGCACCGAGAGCAAACGATGCGGCATACCAGCGAATTTGGCCGTTTTCTGTGCGGCTGAGCACGCGATTGCCGGCTTGGCTGAGCCAGGGCACTGCGTTCATGCCGGCATCTACAGGATCGTTCCGTAGCCAACGCACCAAAGTCATGAAGGGGCGAACAAAAATGCGGTCATAGAGCCAGTCGAAGCCCCAAGCGCTAAACCAGAGTGGCGTTAGGAGGCGGCCAATGGCGCTTTCGCTGATGGCCTTCACCCAACGGCGATCGCCGTGATAAAGCACAGCGGCGAGCAAAATACCGAAGACGGCGATGCTGCCGGAAACCCATTCGAGGTGATGACGCCCAGCCTCGGCAATATCCACTGCCATCAAGGCAGAAGGCATGGCTGGCAAAACATCGCCCAATGGCTGCACGACTAGCGCGCCAACCGCGGTCGACAGCACCAATAACACGGCCAATGGTAGCCAGTACGACACGCCCTTAATTGGTTCAGCATGACCATTTTCATCGCCATGGAAGGCAACGAAGATGAGGCGGAAGGTGTAGATCGAGGTTAGGAAAGCGCCTAGCAGACCTGCGTTAAGCAGCATGTCATGACCACCTGCCCACACTTCAAACAAGATTTCATCTTTCGAATAGAAGCCCGAAGTCACTAGCGGCAAGGCGGCAAGTGCGGCACCGCCGACCAAGAAGCAGACATAAACAAAGGGGATTTTGTGGCGCAATCCGCCCATCTTGAAGATGTTTTGCTCGTGATGCGTGGCAATGATCACCGCGCCGGCCGAGAGGAATAGCAGTGCTTTGAAAAAAGCGTGGATCATCAGGTGGAAGATCGCCGCCGACCAAGCACCCACACCCAAGGCAAGGAACATATAGCCGATTTGGCTCATGGTGGAATAGGCCAAGATGCGCTTGATGTCGGTTTGCACCAAGGCGGCAAAACCAGCCAACACGAGAGTCACTGCACCAATAATGCCGACTAGTAGCAAAACATCGGGGGCTAATAAAAACAGCTCATGGCTACGGGCAATCAAATATACGCCGGCAGTCACCATGGTGGCGGCGTGGATCAGTGCTGACACAGGCGTTGGGCCAGCCATGGCATCGGCTAACCACGTTTGCAGCGGCAATTGAGCTGATTTGCCAACCGCGCCGCCTAA
>Ga0114915_1000636_pt1 | contig 15764 bp, 13 predicted proteins | sample MalvirAntarct_55_FD_87288 | JGI IMG/M metagenome (GOLD analysis project Ga0114915, IMG submission 87288) | Marine viral communities from the Global Malaspina Expedition - Malaspina viral metaG Antarct_55 | ecosystem: Environmental > Aquatic > Marine > Oceanic | place: South Georgia Island...
CTTGTCAGCGGCTTTTTTAATTAGCTTGAGAAAGCGTAGTGGCAGGTTATAAAACGCCATATTGCGAATATGCGCACCGGCATCAGAGAACGTAATTAATGTTCGTGGGTCGTGCACCAGTTTCAGCAGTTTGTCTTCGTGCGCATTACCAACGGTGGTGTACCAACGCAGTGATCGGCCAAATTCAACGACTAAGTCGAGAAATAAATCAACGACATGAACTGAACGCTCAGTGGCGATTTCGGCAAAATTGCGCCCAACTAAGCTAGCATCCGGGCATTCGAGCACGATGGCATCGCCAAAGTCGCGCTGCCATACGCGCGGGCTGAGCTTCTCGCCATAAAACTTGCGGAAATTACGGCGATACGCCTCGTCTTTTAGCAGCTCATTGCGCTCGACTTGGTCGCGCAAATCAAGCGCCATTTCACCGGCGCCAAACTCCTCAAAAAACACCACATCAATGCCGTCAGCATAGACTGTGAATGGCGTCGGCATTAGCTGCCAGCGGAAGTTTCCACCGAGCGCTTGAATCAAGCGCGATACCAGCTGCGCCATCGGGCGCACAGTAAAATTACCTTTAAGCTCAATGAGTGTAATCAACGTCATTTTCATCGGACGGCGTAAGCAACCCAAGGCAGCGCCGATGTATTCAAAAATTTGTAGCGGGTTAGCGGCATTTGGTGCGCCCTGATGAATACGGCCGCGGCTGCGCAGAATGCGATTAAGTCGACGAATCTCGCCGGCGCGCGCATAGGTACTGGGCAGGCTTTTTGACCACTCGCGATCACCATCGATCTTGTCCCACTTCAGGCGCATGGTCGACAGCCCTAAAAAGCCAGCGTCTAATGCATTTTCTAGCGTTTTTTCCATCTGCTGCATCTCGGCCTCGCTAGGCTTAACGGCGCGATCGGTAGCGCGATGCAACCCCAGCGTGGCCACGCGCACATCGCTGTGGCCAAGCAGTGATACCAAGTTAGGTCCAAGCGGCAGTGTTTTAATAAACTCGACCCATTGCGCCGGTGTGCGCCAAGTTTTGTATTGCTGCAAAATCGGCAGCACTTTTTCGCGCGGCACCGTTTCCACGCGCGTAAAAATATCCGAGGCATCTTCTGCCTCACTACAAATCATGCTCAACGAGCAGCTGCCCACCAGCACAGTGGTCACGCCATGACGCACTGACTCTGACAAGCTCGGCGAGACCATCAACTCAGCGTCGTAATGAGTATGAGCATCGATAAAGCCAGGTGTTATCCACAGGCCATTGGCATCGATCACGCGTGCGGCAAGGCTGCTATCGAGTGGCTCAGCACTGACCTTGGCGACACGTCCGTCGTTGATGGCGACATCGGCTATCTGTGATGGTCCTCCGGTGCCATCAAAGTAGCGACCGCGTTGAATCAGAACGTCGTAAATTGTTGCCATGATGAGTCCTCGATTTTTATTCTTTTTGTCAGAAGGCTGAGCTAGTCGCTTCAGTATTTAGGTCTCGACATTAACGCGCGTTAGGCCACATGATTTGATAAATCACGAGCTCTGATGGGTAAATTTCATGCGATATCTTGCGCGAAGCGGTGGATTACTGGGCTATGCCGAGCTCGTGCGCCGGCACGGTCATGATCCGAATGCGCTACTGAAAGCCGTTGGGCTACCACTCACAGCTTTAGAAAACCCCGATATTTATCTGTCCTACCCCAAGCTTGCCGCACTCTACGAGCACACCGCGCAGGTTTTAGACGAACCCCGTTTTGCGCTCCAGCTCGGCCTCCGCCAAGGGCTAGAAGTTGTTGGCGCGCTCGGTGCTTGGCTGTGCGAAAAAGCCACTATCGGCGAGGCTCTATACGGGCTACAGCGCCATCTTAGCTTTCACGCCCGCGGAATCGATGTGCATTTGCATAGCCACGGCGACCAAGTTGAACTAGAGCTGAGTTTAGCTTTTGCCCATACAAGCGACTGCCAGCAACTCATGCTGCTTAGCCTGGCACTGTTACAGCAAGGCATGCGCGAGCTTCAGCCTAATCAAGAAACCGCTACAGCCCTATGGATTGGCGCACAACGGCCTCTTCCCAGTGTACTGCGCGCCTGCGAGGAGTTTTTTCGCTGTTCGGTGAATACGACAACCCCACGTTATGCCATACGATTTCCACTAGGCTTGCTCAGCCGGTCAGTGGCCGTCTCACCCAAGTTACGCGCTCGCCTACAGCAGCATTGGCGTGATGATTGGCAACTCATGCCGATGTCGATTAGTAGTCAAGTGGCTCGCTGCATCGCCGCTCTGCTGCCCACTGGCGACTGCTCATTGTCGGCAGTCGCGCAGCTAATAGGCCTACATAGCCGCACCCTGCAAGCCAAACTTAAGGCCGAGCACACTAGCTTCGATGCTTGCTTGCGTCAGGTGCGCCTAAACTTGGCCTGTACGCATTTACGCGATAGTGATGTGGATATCACGCGGCTTGCGCTGGACATGGGCTATGGTGATATTGCGGTGTTTAGCCGCGCATTTAAGCAGTGGACAGGATTTGCGCCAAGCCAGTGGCGGCGCGATAAGGTGCTAACAAGTTGATCCTTCAAAAGAGCAAATGCTTACTACTGTATGGTTGATAATACTGGGATGACTGCGATGTCACTTTGACTTCCCACTCAGTATCGCGGCCACTGCACGCTCAGCCGATGCCAACGCACCTTCGATACAAGCTCCTGCCAGATAGTCTCCAGCAAAAGCCAGGTCTGGGCGCTGCAAGCGCTGAAAACTGGCAATTTTCTTATACTGCCCAACACCAAACTCTGGGATTGCCTCTTCACGCAATGCCACATGCAGTGGCTCAGCATCGACAGGTAGGCTTGGATAAAACGCAAGCGCACGAGCCCAGGTATCTTTAAAAATCGACTCATCAGACTGACCGATATAACGCCGTGAAGCTTTGGGAGAGAAATACAAACTGACAATCTCTTTACCCTCAGCACGCAACGCCGGATAGCGCTCGCCGCATAAACCAAGCGCCACAATATCTCGCTCACCAACGCCGGCCGGCACAACCAAACTCACTGGATGGCCTTGCTCTCGATTAATCAAAAATGCGACATGTAGGTTTTCGCAATACGACTGCCCTTCAAGAAACTCACGCTGCTCAGCGTCATAGCGTTTAGCCGAAAGCGAACCGCATAACTTTGCTGCAACGCTCGCGGTAGTCGCACAAACAATGCTATCAAAAACCTCTTCGTGCTCACCGTCAGCATCTCGCCAGCACAACTTAGTACGCTCACCGTACTCTAGTAGGGCGTGGACTTCAGCGCCAAAACTAGGCTCTAAGTCTCCTAGCAAACGACTGGGCAATTGATCAATCCCACCAGGGAAACTATAGAAACTAGCGCCAGCCGAATTCGACATCATGCTGACAAACATTGCCCGCGACACTTGCTCGGAGGGCATAAACCAAAAAGGCTCAATGGTTTGCCGAATAAACGCATGGTAAGCAGCTTCACCAACCTGCTCTATCGCATCATCTGCCACGCTACGGTCATCCAAGTGGCAGAGTGATTCTGGCGACACCCAATCCAGCTTTTTGCGCTGCGCGTTAATCTTGGCCAAATAAACGGTTAAACGCCATTTATCCGCCAAACCTAATGTAGGCAACCACAAAGTAGACCATGCCGACGCCCACACATTGCTGGCATTAAAACGATCAATGCCCGTTGGCGAGACAAAATCAAACTGGCGGCTTAGGCGGTGTACACCATCTTGCAGGCCTAGCTCTGGCAGTAATGCGATCAATCGCTCATAGAAGCTAGTGAAGAATGCTGCGCCGCTATCGAGCACAATGTCGCGATTGGGGTCGCGCCAACTCATGGCCCGCCCACCAGGCGTCATTTCTTTTTCGAAGACTCGCACTGTATAACCCGCCTGCTGCAACAGTCGCGCAGACATAGCGCCAGATACACCTGCGCCAATAACGGCAACATTGCGCTTCTTCATATTGATTCTCTCTTATTCACAATAAATGAAACGGATACTTAGCGACTTGGCGTGACACTTACGCGGTAGTCACCCTGCACTCGTAACGATAATAAAAAACCGCCAGCCATTTTCTTTAGCTCTACTTGCTCACCGCCAGAAATCTCTGGCGTTCCTATGCGTTCGGGAAGCCACAACTCGAGAACACCAGGATTAGCCGTGGTACCTGTCAACTCAATGGCTCCAGTGTCGATATCAGCGGAAAGTGTTAACAGCCGCCCTGGTGCTGCACGAGGGTAGGCGCGAGAAAGTGTCAATGCATATTCAGGCACAAGGCCCATATCGATATCGCCAGGGCAACCATTTCGCCAAAGCGCGATCTGATCACCAGGAATTTCACCATTAGACTCATTGAGTGAATGCGGGTCGCCGCAGGCTTGGCGCCATACCCACCATGCGCCGCCAATGCGGTATTTGTCCTCAAACGAGGCGTACTCTCGAAGCTTCGCATTATTTTCTACAGGATCTCCGAACCATCCCCACTCACCAGACCATAAGGCTGTGCCCAGCGAGTCCGCCGCTAGTTTCGCGAGCTGAAAACCTTGCTCAATACTAAGCGGCGCTATCGTAATGGAGTCGGCATATAGGTGAGGAGCAAAGACAATATTGGTATCGCTGGTAAAGCCTTTTAGTGGTGGGAGCGTTGCACCAAAGGCTGACCAATCCACTGTGGGCTCAAAAAATACAATATGGGAAAAGCCATTGGTGGCTTTCGCTTCTGCAGCGCGAATGGCTTTTATCGCGCGACCGTAAAAGCTACCTGTGGATAGCAACTCCGACACGCCAAGCAAAAAGCCGGGATGAGGCTCATTGAGCAGATCATAGCCAGCGACTGCAGGCTCCGCCGCAAACTCAGCAGCAAGTTTTCCCCAAGTAGTCACTAGAGCGCTTTGAATGCCATTTCTATCTAACCAGAAGTTGGTAAATGCAGCTGTAACGGCTGGCGATAGCTCACGAATACTGATTCGGCAGGTACTTAAGCCGTCGGTAATGGTTGCCCAATCAGGGGCGCCATCCCAGCCAATGGCAGGCTGCAATAACGGTGGCAAACAAAACTCACCAGCAGGTGTCGCAATATGCTTACCCCACGCGTCTTGATGCATGTCCAACACCACATACATGCCTTGAGCTTCAGCAGCGCGCACTTGCTCGCGAATCTCACGTATATACGCTTGGTTTAGCTCGCCTCGTATAGGCTCTAACTGTGACCAGTGGATTACCAAACGAATCACATTAAAGCCAAGGCTGGCCATATTTGGCAGGTCATTTGGTCGAGGCTTTACCGCAGGAGGAAGATCAGGATGGCCCTGGTAGTAATCACCTAAAGAGGTGTAGTTCACGCCACGCAGTAACACCTCTCGATCGAACTCATCGTAAATTCCTGCTCGGCTACCTGTCTCCGCATGTAATCGAGGCAATGGCGCCGCACGCGCAGCAGATTCAGAAGCCGCTGTGCTTTCTTCCTGGCGAGTGCCTTCATCGATACAACTGACCATCACGACTGATGCAATTAGACAGGCAAGAAGATTAGCTTTCATCAGGAATATACCTCTGGCGTAGAGGCGTCATGGTAAGGCTCAGGCGTTAAGAGTCATTACCGAATCGAGTCATGCTCATTGTCCTATTCGGACATATTGGCATTGCGATACTCGCCTGGAGTTACCCCCGTCCATAGCTTGAATCGACGATAAAAGGAGGCCACTTCCTCGTAGCCCAAAGCTTGAGCGATATCGATAAATGACTGCGTAGGATCAGATAATAGTAACTCCGCCTGTTCTTGCCTCAGCTCATCAAGAACGAGTTGATAGTGCGTATTTTCAAGTCGAAGGTAGCGCTGCAAAGTTCGGCCACTAACGCCCAGCTGAATGGCCACTTCAGATTTATTGATAGCGCCATTTTGTAGCTGACGAGAAAGCTCATGCCGCACCTTCAGTCGCCACGTCTGGCTATCGCTACTAAGCGCAGACAGCTGCTTTTGAGCATGAGTCTCTAAGGCCTGTAGTAAGCCTGCATCAGCTTGTCGCAAAGGTAGCATTAGCATGTCGTGGTCAATAACGATGCCGCTAAACAGCTGATCAAACAGTACAGGGCATCCAAAAAGCTCAAAATAATCCGCGCTCTTTGCACTCTCGGGCAAGCTATGCTCAAACCTGATTTCACATGGTGGGCGTTTGGTGTCAGCAATCCATTGGCCAAATGAAAGCCAAGACGCAAGTACATTTTCCACCATATGACGCTTCACTTGTGGGTCGGCGACTCGTGCATGCCAACTCATGCAAATACGCCCATCCAACGGCTCGACCTGACTCACACCAAGCTCACCTACTAGCCGCTCGTAGCTGGCCACTCGCGCCATAGCATCACCCAGTGAGGCGCAATTAATTAAAATATAGCCCAAGACGCTCCATGCATCTGGCTGCACGATCAGCCCTGCCCGTAGCCCAAACAAGACATCCTGCGACTGCTCAACCAGCGCCATCAACAAACGTTCGTGTATCGCAGCAGGCAAGCGGCGCTGCGCATTCTGAATATCTTGCTGATCCAAACCTAATAAATTGAGTGCCTGTTCGCCATCAACGCCTAGCTTCTTTGCTGCGTGGACATACCGCAGCAAACCAGAGGCCGATGCTTCGCCAGCAAGGTCTTTAAGATCGTGTGCTGCTGATGTCGAAAAATGAGTCATAGGGCCTGCTTAAACGCCGAAACAGCGCTCAATCTATACTGAAATTAAGCCCTTTGCCTATGTGATACATCGATATCAATGCCTTGTCCGAATCGGACAGTGAGGATGACTGTATTCGGCAATGACTTGCTTTAGGTAGTCCGTAAAATGCTTTGTAATCTATACAAGGTCGGCCTAATGATGAAGATCTCTATTTTTCTCGGTGTGTTGTTGTCTCTTATGGTCTCTGCCTGTGGCGGGAGCACTAGCAGCTCTAAGCTAACACCCTCCTCATCATCTGAAGCCGCTGCGGCGAAAGCATCGTTCAACCAAGCCAATGGCTGGGTAACCGATGCTGACGGCCATGTCATTATTTTCCACGGCTTCAATATGGTCGCCAAAGAGACGCCCTATACGCTTGAATCAGTCGGTTTTGATGATGATGACGGTGCCTTTCTCGCCGAGCATGGCTTTAACGCAATTCGTCTCGGGTTCATGTGGAAGGCTGCCGAGCCTGAGCCTGACCAATTCAACGAAGGTTATCTCAATAGCATTGAACGCACTGTTAACGCACTAGGCAAACACAAGGTGTTGACCTTATTAGACTTCCATCAAGATGCGTATAACGAAGCAGTTGAAGGCCAAGGCTTCCCAGACTGGACGGTGTATGACGATGGCATTCCATGGCTGCCTTTAATTCCAAAAGAAGCGCAGCTGGTCTATCAGCGAGTATGGGATAACTTTTGGGCTAATAAACAAGGCGTTAACAACACACGGCTGTGGGACCACTTTGCTAACTTCTGGCAGCACATTGCGACACGCTTTCGCAACAATCCAAATATTCTTGGTTACGACCTTATGAATGAGCCATGGCCAGGACTGCAAACCCCGCTTTGCCTCAACCCATTGGTCTGCCCTCACAACGACACGCTCAGCAAGTTTTATGGCGATGTGATTCCCAAGATTCGGCAATATGACGCAAACACCCCCTTCTACTACGAAGGCAGCCTACTAGCAGGCGGCGGCATGGCACTAGATATTGACATTAAAGACCCAAACACAGTGCTGTCATTTCATAACTACTGTTTGCTAACCGTAGTCGGCGCAATCGCAGGCATACCAACACCAAAGTTTGTCGGTGACCTCACGTGCCATGAGTTAGAGAAGCTCACTTTCGACAACTCCATCACGCAAGCTCAAACCCAAGGCCATCCTGCCGTGCTAACTGAGTTTGGATCAGTGCCAGACCTTGATGCGGTAGAACGAGTTGCAAAACAGGCTGATGATTACAAAGTAGGCTGGATGCACTGGACCTATTTCAATACAGGTACCACTAACTTTCCAGGCACGCCCAGCTTAGTGCTGGACCCTTCTAAAGCGCCAACAACCGATAATATCAACACAGAATTGCTCAAAGTTTTATCTCGACCTTACCCGCAAAAAACCGCTGGAACACCTGTTAAATGGGACTTTGATAGCGATAGCAAAGTCTTTGACATGTCCTACACAACATTACGTGCAGACGGCGCAGGCTCATTTGCAAAAGGCGGTGAGACCACGATCTTTGTACCTAAACTTCACTACCCGAACGGGTATAAAGTGAGTGTTACTGGGGGCAACTTAATATCCGAAGCTAATGCGCCATATGCTGTGATTACTGCTAACAATGGCGCAAGTCAGGTCGCTGTTAAAATCGAGCCTAGGCTGTAGGGCGCAGCTGCATGTGTGATACTTAGGGCATTATGGATATTTTAACTTACCTGCTATCACACTTTAGCCTCAAGGCTGGTGTCTTCTACACCGGCCCAATTTGTGGTGTTCACGACTTCGAAGAAGATACGACTCAAGGCCATGTGCACTTGATACACCGAGGCTCAGTCAAAATTTCTGGCCCCAACATACCATCGGCAATTGTCATTAATGAGCCCACCGTCCTATTTATGCCAAGGCCCAATAAACATCGCCTTGAGATAAGCGAAGGTGAGGAAATTCAAGCGCTCTGTGGCACGATACATTTTGGCTACAGTCAAAAAAATCCTATCTCTGACTCACTTCCTGCTATTTTGGCAGCGCCATTAAGCGCGCTTACAAATGGCGTTCAAGTCACCGATTTATTATTTTCAGAGGCTTTTGAACAGCCCGAGGGAAGGCAAGGTACTCTCGATCGGCTCTGCGAAATCCTCATCATGAAACTGCTACGACATGGCATGGCTGAAGGGCTCATTCATGGTGGTGTACTAGCAGGCCTACTCGACACGAAGCTATCGAAAGCGCTCTTGGAAATTCATGAGCACCCTGCCCGCGCATGGACCGTTGCCAATATGGCAGATGCTGCTGGCATGTCACGCTCACGGTTCGCTGAGCACTTCAACCGTGTTCTCGGTGAAAGTCCCGCTGATTATTTAACGAGTTGGCGCATTATCACGGCACAACAACTCATTCGTCAGGGCATGCAGATTAAGCAGGTTTGCGGAGAGGTTGGCTACGGAAGTGCCAGCGCTTTTAATCGTGCATTCTCACGTAAAGTAGGCTGTTCACCCTCGCAATGGCTAAAGCAACACACTGACTTATAAGCAATGTCGCCTCATTGAGACGATCTGAGTCAATTCCAAGACGATCAGTCAATTTGCTTAACTATTTCTGCCAAGAAACACTTTAACATTCTTGAAAATGCTACGTAATGGCATCGAAAAGGATGGATTATGCTCAAAAAAAGCGACACCTCAGGTGCAGATAGTGTTTCTGAGGATGACTTAATTGCTGCACTGAAAGCTGGCGATAGCGCAGCCTACAAACTTGCTGCTCAGCGCTACGGTGGCGCTATGCTTTTCGCTGCGAAAGCCGTTAGCCTCCTTCATGCTGAAGATGCGGTGCAAGACGCTTGGATTGCCACAATCGACGGGATAAAAAAATTCGAGCACCGTTCATCATTGAAAACGTGGCTGATCAAAGTAACGGTAAATCAAGCTTACGGGCACCTTCGCAAAAACCATCGCTATGTATCTTTAGATGGCCTGCAGCCTGATGCAGATCCTTACAGCGAGTTATTTAGCCCTCAGGGGCGTTGGCTAGCACCTGTTTCACAATGGTCTGACGATACGCCAGAAAAGCTGTTAGAGGCTCGAGTGATGGGTGACTGCATTGATCATCACTTAGCCTCCCTGCCGCAAGGTCAGCGCATGGCTCTCGTCTTAACCGACTTCAATGCCATGACGGTAGAGGCCATATGCGAAGAACTTGATATCAACCCTGGTCATTATCGAGTACTGCTTCATCGAGCAAGAACTAGCTTATTCAGCATGCTCAGCCATTATGAATCAACCGGCGACTGCTGACTCTCAGCCAAGTACTCAGCCGTTTTACTATCTTCAATCGGCCAAACACTTGGGTCTGGTGGCGAAACCATTAAGCCTATTTGCAAAGCAGCACCAATGATAAGAGACGGCACAAAAAGTAAAAACATGATGTTCACCATATCGTTATGAGTACATCACTTAGTAGGCTGCTAGAAATGATAATTACAGATTATATTTTCATGAATTTCTGTAACTTTTAGGCTGCTCCAAGCAACTACTGCATGTGTAGATAAGCGGCTAGTGAGCAAGAGGATGAGCAATATGATGAGCTGCAAAGAAATATGTGCCCACCAAGCAGGTTCTCAACAAGCTGACCTTGGCTGGAGACTCAGGTTAGAGCTCAGCCTCCACTTAATGATGTGCGGCAACTGCAGAATGGCAGCTAAACAATTTCGCCTGATGCTCTCTACTACGCCGCGCCGCCAAGCTGAAGCACCAAGCGAGGCACAGATAAAACACTGGATGATCGGTGTGGAGCGCGCTCTAGAAAATAGCAAAGAGCACAAATCTAACTAATCACATTGCACGACCAAATAATTGACCGAAAACGAAACCATATGAGGTAGTTCATGAGTACAACTTACGCATCAGATGCATTAGCGAAACCATTATCGCGCTCTTTATTAGCACTTCGCCTAGGGGTGTTTATTGTTATGCTTATGTGGACGCTTGATAAGTTTTTCAATCCAGCACATAGCAGCAAAGTCTTCGAAAGCTTTTACGGCATTGATTGGTTATCTCACAATTTCTCATACATTATTGGCTTCATTGAGCTAGCACTAGTCATTGGATTTGTCACTGGATTTAGCCGACGCTGGACCTATGGTGGCATTCTGTTAATTCATGCTGTTTCCACATTTTCCTCCTATAAAATGTATATGGATCCTTTCAACAATCTATTATTTTTTGCTGCGTGGCCAATGCTAGCAGCATGCCTAACACTTTATTGGCTGAGAGATTGGGATACTTTATTTAGCCTTTCAAATAAAGGAGCGCGCTAATGTTACGCATCTTAGGTATTTTACTATTTTCAGCTACTCTAACAGTCGAGCCTGCGCTAGCTGACTCGTTGAATAGCGTGATCAAATCACCTCATCGCGAGGTTTCAACACAAAGAGATGAGTACCGTCACCCACTAGAGACAATCACATTTTTTGATATACAGCCGAATATGACTGTCGTAGAAATCTGGCCAGGCTCTGGTGGTTGGTATACCGAAATATTAGCCCCCTACTTGAGAGATCAAGGCAAGCTCTATGCCGCACAATTCAATGCCGACTCAGAGTCGGCATTTTACCGAAACTCACGTGCAAAATTTGAAGCAAAGCTCCAGTCAGACCCAGAGTTATATAGCAAGGTTAGCGTTGTTAGCTTTAACCCTCCTACGCATGTTGATTTCGCCCCAGAAGGCAGCGCTGATCGCATTCTCACATTCCGCAGTATTCATAACTGGTATATGCGTGGCGGCGGCGATGAGCGGGTATTAGCGGCATTTTCAGCCTTTTATAAAGCACTGAAACCAGGTGGCATATTAGGAATTGTCGAACATCGCTTACCTGAAGCACGACCGTCATCAGATCAAGAAGGCAGTGGCTATATGCACGAAAGCTATGTCATCGACCTTGCACAAAGAGCTGGTTTCAAGCTGTTGGCGCAGAGCAATATCAACGCTAACTCTAAAGACTCTACCTTGCACCCAGAGGGAGTTTGGACACTACCGCCAACTTTACGACTAGGTGATAAGCAGCGCAGCCACTACGTATCTATCGGGGAGAGTGACCGCATGACTCTTAAACTCATTAAACCAGAATCTTCCATAGCTGATGCGAAAAACTCGATGACAACATCACAACCGACTGCAATGGATAAATAAATGACACATCAAGAATCAAGAAAGCCAAACGTAATAAAAGAAATATACTTTTCTTTTTCCGCACTCCCTTTATGGGTTCAAGTATGGGTTGCGCTAATACTAGTGCCAATCAACTTTGCCAGCCTGCTATTTATTTCAGAGCCAAACGGAAAAATAATCGCTTTTTTATCACTTATAGCAATAGCACCAAATATTATTATAATTTTCTATGAAAAAGGCTTTTCTAAGCTTATGGCCCTGCCTCATATAATTCCATGGCTATTACTTGTCGGTCTAATACTGGCAACTCCACTAGTTGATGGGGAATATAAATCATACCTATACGTACTAGCCACTATCAATACAATATCATTAATTTTTGACATTCCTGATGCCATTAAGTGGTTTAGAGGCGACAGAGACGTTGCACGGAAATCTACTCTTAATTAGAAGCTGCCTCCGACTTAAATAAAGCATAAATACACCAAAATCAACTTAGCTAAATAGTTCGAAGAGATAAAGAGTATGTCGGCAAAAAAACTGATTAAACAATGGAAACAGCAAGGTCAGCCATTACAGGTTGCCGGAGCAAACTCATACATTTGGCGCCAAGGCACGGGTGAACCTGTTGTATGTATGCATGGCGTACCTGCCTCTGGCTTCTTATATCGCAAAGTTTTACCTGAACTGGCTAAACGTGGCTTTGAAGGGATAACTCTAGACTTGCCAGGCCTAGGGCTAGCCGACCGTCCGACTAATTTTGATTACAGCTGGAGCGGGCTATCCGCATGGTATGTATTAGCACTGGATGCTGCTGGCATAGACCGCTTCCATCTTGTGGTTCACGATATTGCAGGCCCCATTGGTTTCGATCTAATTCGTAGACTGCCAGAGCGAATATTGTCTCTAACGGTGCTCAATACCATGGTCGATGTGTCGACTTTCCACCGCCCTTGGACGATGGAACCATTTGCTTGGCCTGTCATTGGTCGACTTTGGTTACAGTCGGCGCGAACACCCTTGTTTTACTTTTTGATGAAGCTACAAGGCATGCATAACATTAGCCGTCATGAAGCGGCTGCTTATGGGCAGTTATTGTTAGGCCCAGATGGAGGCAGAGCTTTTCAGAAAATAATGTCCTCATTCAATCGAACAAAAGAGTTTGAGCACGCGATTAAAGCCAGTCTCGCAGTACGAGCCTTTCCGGCTCAACTCATTTGGGGCATGGAAGATCCAGCGCTGAAAAGCGCACAATATGCCCCTCCACTGATGAATGCACTTAATTTAACGTCATTCCAAAAGGTCTCTGGAAAGCACTTTCTGCAAGAAGATTCCTATTGCGAGATTGCCGAAGCGATTGCCATACAAGCCTCGCGTTGAGTCATGTTGCTTACGTTTTATCTTGATGAAAACGGTACCGCTTGTATGTGCTCATGAACGATGGTGCCCTTAGCTTTGTGTAATCGGCCCATCATTCAAAAAGCCTGTCATTCGCAACCAAACTCATACAACAAACGTGGATTTGACCACAGAGTAAACGCGTTCAGAGTCGCATAGTGGCTTGTATGAGCTACTTAGAGTGCGTTACGCAGATACGCCTTACAAAGCATCGAGAACGTGGTGCCGTCATGCTCATGACAGCAGGCTTTATGCTTTTAGGCGTGACGTGCCTTGCTTTGGTTGTAGATACGGGGCGTCTCTATGTCATCAAACGCACCCTACAAAGGCAAGTTGATGTGGCTGCTCTTGAGGTGGCTGCCCGTGGAGGCCGATGTGATGACGGATCGGCACAGCAAATTGCTCAGGAAAACTTAGCGCGCAACGGATTTACTCTCGATGCAGAGCATCAGCTTGCATTGCCAGAATGTGGCGACATTATTATTAGTAATAATATGCGGCAACTCGATACCGCTAGCAGTAGTAACAAAGCAATTGCTATTTCACTTAGTCAAACCACGCCAGCGAGCATGATTGCCGGTGGCGCCTTTGGTGAAAGCATCACAATTTCTGCACGCGCCGTAGCAAGTGCAAATGGCAGCCCTTTAGCCATGCTTACGCTGCGCAGCACATTACTCAATGTAAATATCACTAAAAACAGTAAAGCAAAGTTACTTAGCGACGTTTTTGGCGGCCTACTAGGTGGCAACTTGAACATTTCAGTTGGCGCTTGGAATGGTCTTATTCATACCGATATCGATATTTTTGAGTTCATGGATCGCTTAGCCATCAATATCGGCGTTACTGCTGGTGAATATGACAGCCTACTCTCCACTAATGTGAGCACAGGAGAGCTAATCCAAGCGGCAATTGATGTGCTAGACCAGCAAAATGGCACTCCGCAAGTCACACTCAATGCTTTAGAGGCGATTGTCGCCTTAGATCAGATTTTATTGGCTAGCTCGATTAGCTCAGGCCAACTCAAGCTAGGTGAGATCGTTGGCCTTGCATCTGACGCGGACTACGATGGCGCTAAAGCACGGGTTCAGCTCTATCAGTTTATCCAAGGCATCATTCTGCTTGCCAACCAACATAATGCCGTCAGTGCTGTTATCCCTATTGATCTTTTAGGTAATACAGTCGACCTCGCCATTAAGGTCATTGAGCCGCCACAGTTTGCCGCTATTGGTGACCCTGCAGCAGCGAAAGATGAGGCATATCTGGCCGTAAATAACAGCCCTAATAGAATTTATGTACGCTCTGCGCAACTTCGTATGATTTTAAGTGTGTCGCTAAGTAATAAGCTGGAATCACTAGTCTCAGGCCTAAACACTGCTGTGGACAACTTAGCCAGCCCATTAGTTGGCGTGATAAATGGACTGCTTGGCCTGAACTTAAGCGTGTTACTTGGTGGGCAAGACCAATTAAATATTTTATTGCTACCCGCCCCGTTTCGATTTGATATCAATCTAGATCTTGCCGGCGGTGATGCTCGAGTGACAGACTTTAGCTGCCAAGGCGATGAGAAGTCCCTAACTGTACCGGTTAAAACCGCTGCAGCAACTCTTCGTATTGGCAAGATGGGTGTCTCCGCGAGCGATGCTCAAGAGCAGGTAATGTCTAGCCAAACAGAGCCTGTGGTACTACCAATACCACTTGTCGACTTCGGCATTAAGCATTGCTCATTACTCGGCTGCGGCGCACGAGTGCCATTTGCCGCCGGGGGACTTGGCTTAAAGGTCAAATCATCTGTCTTTGGCGCTGAAGGTACGCTTCTGTTTGAGTCTCCCGCTGAGGAAAACTTACCTGACTTAGTCAATATGGCGGAAACACGTGGAAGCCAGGTATATCAATCGATTAGCTCGGCAAGTCTTATAGGTAGCCTAAGAGGCACCTTGTCAGGGCCAGAAATTACCGCTTACGAAGCTAATGGCAATACATTGGGTTCAGCGCTGATGCTCGTAGGAAGTATCGCAAACACGGTAGTGGCGCTTCTGAAAACAGCCATAAGCACAGTCTTATCGCCACTGCTTGACCCATTGCTAACGTTTTTAATAGAAAATCTTGGCTTAGACTTGGCAAAAACAGAGGTTGCCGCAAACCTAAGCTGCCACGCAAACCAAGGCGTATCCATAGTTATGTAGGCGCAGGTAAGCGAACATCCTAGCTCAAAAAAATGCTTCAAGTAGGCGGCAAATCGTAATCAGTCGTTAATGTGCGTAGGTCTTCAATGATGTCGATCAAGACATTGAGCACCACACACTATCTAGAGGTATGTCATGAAATCTTGGAACAATCTTGCAGCAGTCGCCGTGGGGCTAAGTCTGCTAGTTAGCGGCCCTGCTTTTGCTAAAAAGCCTGACTTTGCTGAACATGGTGGAAATCACTCAGCAGATCATGATCACGGCAAAAAGCACAATGAAAAACGTCACACTAACTACTTTAGCC
>Ga0114915_1000638_pt1 | contig 15725 bp, 15 predicted proteins | sample MalvirAntarct_55_FD_87288 | JGI IMG/M metagenome (GOLD analysis project Ga0114915, IMG submission 87288) | Marine viral communities from the Global Malaspina Expedition - Malaspina viral metaG Antarct_55 | ecosystem: Environmental > Aquatic > Marine > Oceanic | place: South Georgia Island...
ACCTTTTTTACTACCTCTAGTTTTTTTAGCTACTGTAGCTTTTCTTTCTGCTTTTGTTAAGGATTGAGCTTTTTTACGAGGTAAACAACGTGTAGTTGCCTTACCTTTTTTCATAGTACCACAAGGACCAGCAATATTACCAGCCGTATCAATTCTAACCCAATCCTCTTTTTTAAACCAATCGCGAAGAGATTCTGAAATTATTTCTTGTAGTCTTTTGTTAGTCATTATTTTTCTAATTCTGGATGGAATTTAATGTATACTTCATTAGCATCATCTTTTATAGAAACACCATCAACTTCTACTTCAGCAGGATAAATTCTAACATCATCACCATACCAGTAGTTAATTTTATACCCACCTTCATTTGTTAATTCTACAATCAATCCTCTTTGATAATCTTGTTCTTCAGCTTGTAAAACAACTTTTTTACCTCTAGGTAATATTAATGCTGCTTCAGCTACTCTATTACTATCCTCTTCTTCTTCGGCTTCGTTTAGTGGTTCTTTATTTTCAATTAATAATTCACCTAAAACTTCAATCTTACCCATAACTTCTTGAAATGCTATTGGGTTAATATCCATACCGTCTTTAGTAGATTCATATAGTTCTTCTAAAAATCCTTTATACTCTTCAGTGAATTTATCTTTATCAAAATCACCATCTGATGCTTCTTTATAGTAAGGTGCTTTAACTTTAAAATGGTGGTATGTTAACATAGAATTACCACCTTTTTCTTTAGCATTATCTGCTATTTTTTCAGCACCTTCACCTCTACCTTCAGCAAAGTCTTCCATTTCTTCTACTGGAAGGTTTTCTGTTAATTTGTTTTCAGCTAAGTATTTTTTTAAATCAAAATTACTCATTACTTTTTTTTCTTTTTACCACTCATTTGACCTTTACATACTTTAACAGCACGACCAGATAAATAAGCAGAAGATTTTTCACCTGCAGCTATTCTACGTTTACGATATGCTTTACCTTTAGCGCAAAGTTCTTCTTCAATCATACCTTCTCCTAACTGCTTTAACTCGTCTAAATCACCAATTACTTTCATTAAGATTTTATTCATGGTATCTGTAGTTAAACCATCAGTTTCACCTCTTGGGTTTTCAGGAGAAACAAGTTGTGGAGAAAATCCTCTTTGATTAGAATATCCTTTTCTATATTTGCTTGTTCCTTCAGTTTTAGCTGCTGCTTTTCCTTGATCAGCAGGAGTACCACCACCAGCAGCTGCTATGCCATCGTCAGCGGGTGTTCCTTCACCTAACATATTTGGGTTCATGTTTACGAAATCATCTGATACTGCAAATATACTTACTATTCCGTTTTCTCGATCCGTTATTTCAATGTCTTCTATATTATATTCTGCTTCCAAATCTCTAGCTACGTCATTAGCTAATTTCATGGCTTCAGCAGCATTATTTCTCCTGTCTTGACCTGATCCAGTTTCTTTACCTAGTGCCATTGTTGCACCTGCACCTGTATCATATTTAATGTATACGTTTAAGAAATTTGGGTTGTTTTTATCTTTAACAAATTTGGGCATAGATATTCTTATAGATGAGTTTTCATCTAAACCTATTTTTTTAACATCACTTTCGTGATATGATTTTCCGTTTACTATAACAAAAGAACCTACTTTATCTTCTATTTTACCTCTACCACCACCATATTCTTTATTGATTTTGACTTTGTCTCCAACTTCAACTTCATTAATTGGCTTAGAAAAGAATTCTTGTATTTTTTTTAAGTCTTTCATTATTTGCTAAATTTAATACGAGGATAAAAAGATCTTTCACCTGGATCTTCATCATAAAATCTATCTGATTGTTTACTGTCTACTGTGTAACCTTTATCTTCAATAAATCTAATCATTTCTTCAAATGTATCTTCATCAATGTCATCTCGTTTAAGAACTTCTATTTTATCTGAACTAAGAGAAGCACGAACATCAAATTTTGAGTTAAATTCATCATTAAAATCACCTTTTTCTTCATTTAATGATTCTTCCATACCTAACTCATCCTTAAGGGTTTCCATAAAAGAAACAAAATTATGAGAGCCATATTCATCTTTAAGAATTTGGGCTACAGCAGAAGCAAGTACTTTATATGATAGGCTATCATCAATAGATGAAATAGCACCATCAATAGCTTTAGCTACTTGACTTACTTGATTTTCGTTTAACAAACCTGCTTCCTTTAGAAGTTGGTTGTTTTTCCACTTGTGGACGTTGAATTGGTTCATCTTTTTGAATTTTTACTTCGGATTGTATTTTTTCTGGTTTAGGAACGTGTATTATATTTTGGTCTGTAATATACTTCATGGTGATAAATATTATAACTTAGGGTTAATCTTCATTTTATCTAAGGCTTCGAATGCTTCGTCCATCGATTTTTGAGCTAATTTTTTATTTACCCCACCTTTCCAATTCTCTACATCACCTGCTTCTGTTACAAATGATGTATTGTTTGTATTAAGCATTTCTTCTACCCAATCTTTATAATCTTGTTTGGTTTTATCAATAGCCTCATTATTAACTGCAATTTCATATTGAGTATAAGCATTTTTAGAAATATCTTGACTTTGGCCATTTATTTTAAGATCAGTCTCAAACTCAATTTGACAGCTACGACAATATCTTTTAGTAGCCCAAAATAATTTATCATGAGCGTGATTCATTACTTTACTACATGATGGACAAAACATAGGCATAGCTAATGATTTTGCTTTATCAAGTTTAGTAAGATTTTGTTTTAAACCATCTTTAATAGTCCATTCACGACCCATTTCAGTCCAAACATCACCTTCTTTATAAAATTCTTTTGCTTTAGTATACCCAACACCTTCAGTAGTACGTTCTCCAGCTTTACCTGTTAATACGTTACGTAAACGTTGAACATCATGTTTTTTAAATTCTTTTTTTAAAACATTATCTTGACTCATAAACCTAGTTTTTTTAATTTTGCAATTGTCGAAGCAGCACTAGTATGTAAAATACCAATACCACCAGCATCTTCCCACTGATTGATATTACTTGCTCTATCATCAATTAATATATGATTGGGAGCTGCATAATTTTTTTTATTAGCTGAATAAGCTAAAGTTAATTTTGTATTTGGGGTTTTATCACGTCTCCATAGACGTTTGCCTATTTTAGATGATTCACCTCTTGAAGGTGATGATAATAACTCATGATCAAATTGAGATACTTTATTATAGAGTTCTTGACCATCAGGCATCCATTTCATACCACGCCAAAAACCTACACCAGCTTTATCAATAGCTTCCCAGAAATCTTTTATTCCATATTTTAATTCAAATTCATTAGGCATCATACCTGTTAATTCTTTGAATTGTTTATCAAAATCAGTAATAACCCCATCCATATCAAGATGTATTTTATAATCCATAACCTCTTTTTTATTTTCGAATACAGGTAAAGATAATGATTTTCTTCGGCTTCTCCAAAGATTTATTATCATTTCTCTATCTTTTTTATCTTCAAGACCAGGTGCAACATCTAAATAATTATTAACTACATCTGCAAATGGTTTTTTGGTTTTTTTAGCTTTTAAATATAAACCTTGAAGCATGGCATCTACTTCTTTATCTAATAAATAGTAATTTTTATAAGGCAATATCTTTAATTTATTAATCATATCTCTAATTTGGATATCATCATCTTTATATTTACCTGATCTTACATTATCACCAGCTTGGGTTAGATGTTCTATTTCATGTCTAATAACATCTGAAACGTCAGCTGAAATTTTAGACCATGCATTAGGTAATACCTCTGGGTTTACTTTAAATAAAGTAGCAATAAAAGCATATTTATCATCTTCTTCACCACTATTTGAAGTCCCATCTACTTCATATCCACCAATTTTTTTATCAAATTTAAGTTGACCAACATAATTAAATTCAATTTCTCTACCCTTACTATCTTCTTCATCAATGTCTATATCAACAAAAGATTGTTTAATTTTGGGATTTGACTTAAAATCGGATACCCATTTTTTAATAGTAATATTAGTAAGTCTAGTTACTAATGAGTCATAAATGCCTTCATTTAGTTGAGGTGTATTATCATGTCCACATTCATGGCAAATATATAAATCATCTCCACCATCTTTTATATCCCAACTCCAATCGCAATTATCGCATTCAATTTTGTCTCCTACAATTGCTTCTTCTAAACCTAAAGCTAATTCATAAGCATAAGCATTTAAACCAAATGGATCTTTTACTTTACCACTTGGATTATTTTGCTTTTTATAATCATCCATATTTGCATCGGATGTTTCTTGACCATCTTCATTTAATTTTTTGCCTATTTCATAAGGTATACCTTTTTCTTTTAAAGCATCTTCCCAGTCTTTATCAGGATAAGGTAATACTACTTTAATTGTATATCTAGCTAAATTTGTAATATCCTTTTTAATTACTTCTTCCATTTCATCATATTGACTTATATCCTCATATTCTTCATTATCTGAGGTGTCTTTGAATGGGGTAATTTTATATTTAGTAAGTAATTTATCTTTATCAAAAATAAAATAAGGTTGATCTCCTAACCATTGTGTAACATATGAATCTAAACTACGAGTTAAACTTATAGGAGCCCTTAATCTATCATCACTTAAAACTGTTTCTAATTCTTGTGTAAAATGATATAAAACACCAAATTGTGAGCCTTCATTTAAATTTTCCCCTAAACTATCAGTCCAATTTCTAAATGTCATTGTACCTTTTAAATTAGCTTCAGCTTCAATATCATTTAAATAATCATCTTCCTGAGTATTTGTAGTAGTAATATGGCTTAATCTACCTTCTAAATTTTGAATGTGATGAATCATTTCATGCGCATAACTACGCGCTATATCCTTGGGATGACGCCCGTAAGTATATAGGACAATGGTTTGTGTGTTTGGATTATAGTACGCCGTTTTTCCGAGGAAATCCTCAGCATTTGATTGATCATCCTCTATAAACTCTAATGAGGGAAGGGGTTCAATATTATAACCTTTATCAATCATATGTTGAGTTAATCGATTTATCTGAGTTTCTAAATCAATTAAACTACCCATTGAATGTTCATTTAACTTTTTATATCCTGAACCAAAAGGGGCTGCTTTACCATCATCTGGGTTAGATGTTTCTTTGACTGCTGGTCTTAAAATATTAAATATTTCTTCTTTTTCATCTACTATAGTAGGTATAAATTTAAAAAATGCTAATTTATCTCCTGATAGTAATATCTTACGAGCATTAGTACCGCTCATATTTTTATTAGAAGTTGTAATTACTTTAACTTCAACATTATTGTATTTATCTTCTGTTTTATCAATAGCAGCTGTACGTGATGCTATATCAGATAAATCTTCATCATTACCATCTCTAGCACCTAAAATCCAATATATAGTATCTTCAGGATTATTTTTAGCATAACTATAAACTGCTCCAATTGGAGGTTTTGTTGTTGCCTGTATTTCTACCTTCATAGGTAGATAATTTTGATAAATTTCCCATACTAAAATAGATTCAGCTTGTTCAATACCATCTCTAATACCACTACCTACTAATACTATTAGTTTATCTATTTCTGGATATTGGTTTAATGCTTCTTCTACAACTGAAAAATGACCTGCAGTAGGTGGTTTAAAGCCCCCAGCATAAATGCCTATTATTTCTTGTTTATCCTCATTAAGGATACCATCTACTAAATGTTTTGTTAGTTGATTCATGAACGTAAAAATTGAGCAACTCGCATTTGAGCCTCTTCTTTAGACATTGTGTATTCAATTACATCATATATAAAATCATCGCTCAACATAGCTTGAATTTCTTCTCTGTCTTGAGCCTTTTTTTCATCTGATTTCTTTTGTTGAGCTGGTGTTTTTGGAAGGGTTCCTTGTGGAATAAAAGGTTTTAGATATTTATCTATAATCTTATCTATATCTTCTATTTTTTGACCTTCTAATGTATTAGCAACTGCAATAAAGTTATCACCAAATAAATCAGCATATTTAGGTAGGTTTTGTGTTACACTTTTCCAAGTACCCATTACAATAGCAGGTGCTAAGCTTCTATCTTCACCTCCTGTTTTTTCGAATCTATCTTGGTTTTGACTTAATGAACGTTCTAAATCAGTGTAAACATAAAGCATCATTACACTGTACCCTACTTCTTCTAGTTGATCTTTTAATCTAACTGTATTATTGTATGAGGCCGAAGTACCATCAAGTATGAAGGATTGTTTGCCATCTATTACACTTTGTAATTCACCCTTGAATTCCTTATTAGCTGCAGCCATTGATTTAGCTTGTATGCTTCTTTCTTCAGGGGTAGCATTCTTTAAATCTAAAGATACGTTAGCTTGTTTAAGTTTATCAACAAACGTGTTATCGATATTCATTACTTTTAAACCACCTAAATCTAAACCTTTTAAGATATACCCTTTACCAGCACCAGGAGCACCTGCTAATATAATAGCTTTGGGGTTACCTTGTGCTTCCTTTAATAGATTTATTAATGATATCATAAACGCGCATTTATAATAAATATTATAAGTTTCTTTTAGCTGATGTTTTAAATTCTGTAAATGCTGGTGAATGTTTTGGGTTTTCCAAATCAAATAATTTTTTAACAGTCATGAAAATATCAATATTTTCTTCCTGTGTACGTTTAGATTCATACATTTCCCAATTTTTACCTTGAATTTTGCCTTCTGCCGCTTTACGTTTGCTAGATTTTAACCAAAGAACACCATAACGATCTGGGGTTTTACCATAACATTCTTCATAACATTTACCATAAACAGCTGTTTGTAGATCATAAGTTGTTTGAAGATGGTTAGAGGTTTTGAAATCAATAATCCATAATTCTGTTTTACCATTAATTTCAATTTCACATACCATATCACAAGTACCTGCTACTTTAATTTCATCTGAAAATAAATGTACTTCAGTTTCAATTAATTTTGGATTATATTCTTCCCAAAAATCAACAAAACGTAAGAACATCTGCCATACTAAAGGATCATATTTAGGGTAACCACTTGGTAATAAAAAGTTTAATTCTTTACCATTTAAATAATCTTCAATCATTTCGTGGGTTTGTGTGCCTTGTTCTCCTGCTCTACGTACAATATGTTCAGATGAATAACCTACTTTTTTAAGCCAATCTTCAAAGAATTTACCTTTTGGATAATATCCTAGAACATAAGTAATAGAGGGATAATAATCCCCATTACGTCTGTAGTAACGGGAATCAGGCATTGTGATTTGTTGAGCGTCTTCAGAGACTTCAAGAATTCTATTGTAAGAATGTTTAATGTTTTTCTTACTCATACGAATTGGAGTTTTTTGGCCATTAAGTCAAAATCGGTTAATGGGGTCGTGGTTTGAATGAGATTAGTAACTGATTGGAAACCCATTTCAGATGGGTCTTTTTCTTCCAAATCAACCAGGTAAACTTCTTTACCTTCATTCATTAGATGTTCGCAAAATCCAACAGATTCTTTTAATGCGTCCTTATCTAAAGCTATGTATATTTTCTTTACCTGTGAGGTAACAATTTTTTTCATTAATTCCCTCTGGATGTGTTTTCCTAAGAGTGGTATAGCGTTTCGTTTAATTGCTAAAGCATCAAACATTCCTTCACATAAAACAAGTGGGGATGACCAATTGATAAATAATTCAAATGGTACAATATCCTTACTCATTGGTGGGTTTTTATACTTAACGGGGCTGTGCTCATTGAAGTTACGAGCCACAAAATAATTTAGCGTTCCTTCGTGGGAATACGACGGTATAATGATCATCTTATCATAGACACCACCCTCGCAATAACCAATATTGTAACGCAGTATATCCGCTTTACTTACGTTACGACGTTTTAGATAAGCTACTGCTTGCCTGCCAGTCATATCACCTTTAGATATATCTACAAAAGGTTTAAATTCTTTAGGTAATTTAACTGCCTCAACTGGTTTAGTATTATCTCGATAATCTTTATAAGAGACATGTTTTTTAATTTCAGCAATTTTATCTTCTGGGGCTTTAGCTTGTTTAAGTAAGGTAACTAGGTTAGTACCTTTTTTATTACATACCCAACAATGCCATGGATTTTTTTGACCATCAGTAAAGTTAACCTCTAGTTTTGGTTTAGAATGATGGCAAAACGGACAGTGGTAGGCTTGATTGCCTCTAGCTGTAGCTTTACCTGCTCCTAAAACAGAATTTACAATATTAACTAATAAATGGTTTACCATATATGTGAATATACGGAAGTAATTTTAGATAGCCTAATTACTATAATTTATACCCTAAGGTTATTGCCCATGTTGGTAGTGTTATGTAAGTACCATCTGCACCTTGATACCCAAGACCAACTTCACCTGATAATGTAATACCCTCCCAATTAGCTTTATAACCACCCATTATAGACAGATTACCACCATAGTAAGAACTTTGCTCATAGCTTCTTAATCTTGCCCTTATACTCGCATACCTACCAACCATACCTGTTTTAGAATAAAGTCTAAAACCAATCATACCTGATGTTGCTTGTAAATCAAATAAAGTACTTGTACCAGAGTTAAAATCAAGTAACATTGAGGATTTACATCCTGTTGATAATTCAAATCCTGCACCATAGTACCCATAAAGTAATGTAAATGGTCTTATGTTTAGTTCAAACTCAGTAAAGCATTTTTGTCCTTGTCTGTGACGCATCTCATTACGAGTTGGGGGTTCGTATGTACCTTGATACACATCATTACGAGTATTATATGAATTTCTTCTATAATCATAATCGTAACGTTTTTCCTCGAATCCTCTATCGTTGCTACTTGGACTTACTATTACTGGAGTTGGATTATTTACAACTGGAGTGTTAGTAGAACTCTTACTCGATTGTGGTACTACTACTTGTGTGTTGTTTTGATCACCAATAATTTTATTATTAGTTGGTTTACTCATTTGTGATTGAGCATTTACACTTAAACTAAGCCCAAGTATTAAGGCTATCATTACATTTTTCATATTATGTGTTTAATAAAAATCTTTTCTAAAAAATTTACCAAGAATATTATCATTAAAATATTCATCTGGTTTGATTAGTACTTCATAAAGAAACAATGCTTTTGTTTCCTCGTAAGTTAATAATTTTTTTGTAGTAACACAAGTTAGAATTTCACGTTTAAAGTCATCTTCTTTACCATCTTTAATTAATGCTAAAATTTCTTTATGGGAACCATAATAAGTTTTCCAATCAGATTCTTTAATTATTCTTTTATAAGATGGTTTGCGTCCAGATTGTCCTTCATATAATGCTAAATCTCTTTTTGTTAATTTAGCTTTACGATTAAATTGAAGAACTTTTTTTCCAATATATATTTTACCTGTTGGTTCATGTATAACTCTATATACAAAACCGAAAGTTGAAGGAGGGAAATCCTCTACTGAGGTCATTGCCTCGCCTTTATAATACCAATTCATAATTTTATTCTATTGTATATGCTGGAACGTAATAAGTAGTAGCACCTACAGTAACTGCTATAAATCCTGCTGCTGTGTATACTGTACCACCATTTTGTGTATCAGGGAAATTTGTTGCTGGGGAATCTTGTGGTTCAGAAGTAAAACCACCAACTCCAGCACCTGAAGTACCTGATGAACCTGAAGAACCACTTACACCTGAAACACCTGATGAACCTGAGCTACCGGCACCAATAGAACCTTGAGCACCTTGAGCACCTGCACCACCTGACGAACCTGAAGAACCACTTACACCTGAAACACCTGATGAACCTGAGCTGCCACCATTACCTTGAGCACCTTGAGCACCTTGGGCACCTGTAGAACCAGATGAACCTGAGGAACCACTTACACCTGAAACTCCTGAAGAACCTGATGAGCCTGATGAGCCTGATGAACCAGCTGCACCTTGAGCACCTTGAGCACCTTGAGCACCTTGAGCACCTTGGGCACCTGTAGAACCAGATGAACCTGATGAACCACTAACTCCTGAAACTCCTGACGAGCCTGAGCTACCACCATTACCTTGAGCGCCTTGAGCACCTTGGGCACCTGTAGAACCAGATGAACCTGAGGAACCACTTACACCTGAAACTCCTGATGAGCCTGATGAACCAGCTGCACCTTGAGCTCCTTGAGCGCCTTGAGCACCTTGGGCACCTGTAGAACCGGATGAACCTGAAGATCCGCTTACACCTGAAACTCCTGACGAGCCTGAGCTACCACCAGCACCTTGAGCACCTGCAGCACCTTGAGCGCCTTGGGCACCTGAAACACCTGATGAACCTGATGAACCACTAACTCCTGAAACTCCTGATGAGCCGGATGAACCAGCTGCACCTTGGGCTCCTTGAGCACCTTGAGCACCTTGAGCACCTTGTGCACCTGAATTACCTGATGAACCTGATGAACCACTAACTCCTGAAACACCTGATGAGCCTGATGAGCCTGCATCTCCTTGGGCACCTGCAGCACCTTGAGCGCCTTGGGCACCTGAAACACCTGATGAACCTGATGAACCACTAACTCCTGAAACTCCTGATGAACCTGATGAGCCTGCATCTCCTTGAGCACCTGCAGCACCTTGAGCACCTTGAGCGCCTTGAGCACCTGCAGCACCTGAGGATCCTGAAGATCCACTTACACCTGAAACTCCTGATGAGCCTGATGAACCAGCTGCACCTTGGGCTCCTTGAGCACCTTGAGCACCTTGAGCACCTTGTGGCCCTTGAGCACCTTGAGCACCAGAAATACCTGAGGAACCTGATGAACCTGATGAACCTGATGAACCTGCAGCACCTTGAGCACCTTGAGCGCCTTGAGCACCTACAGCACCTTGAGCACCTTGTGGTCCTTGAGCACCTTGAGCACCTTGTGGGGATGCTCCAGCATATGAACCGGTAATAAAATATTCTCCTGTAGCTGGATTTCTTACTACTACATTAGTATTTGAAACTCCAACAGCATCTGCCATCCCAAGATGGAAAAAAGAACCACTAAGGGTTGAGCTACCAGAAACATTAATATCATAATCATCTTGACCTGTAAAAGCATCAACGGATTGGGAAACATGCCAAGACTCAATAGTAAAATTTTGTACTATTTCATCTGACCCGGTAATAAATATTTTTCTAAGTTGTTTGGCCATATTAATAAATATATTATCTGTCTATATTGATATAAAAAGTAGTATCAGTTGTTCTAGATAAAGGATAAGGTTGTGCTAATTTACCTACAGCTAAAAGTTCTTGATTATCATCATATAAACCTACAGTTGTAACATAAGGTTGAAAAGAACTTGCGGTAGCAAATCCGTATAATTCTCCTCCATTTGAAGCTGAGATTAAAACACTCATTGTATTTTCTGTCCCATAATCTAAATTACCATAACTTCCAAGTCCATATCCAGTTTTTATTGATACTGATGGTCCTTTGATAATACTAGGATTTTGTGAAAAATTTAATTCACTTTCTTCAATAGTAGCTTTCCATTGAGTTTCATATAAATTATATGATGAGGAAAATGAAACTGTTACTTCATTAGTATCTACTAAACCTTTAAGTGCTAAATTTGGATTTGTAAAAATAGCCATTCCATGAGGATATATGATATCTCCTACCCTTTCGTTTGTTTCTATACTACCAGAAGCTGCTAAACTAAATAAACTACCATTCCCATCATCATATGCTGTAAAAGTAGTACCAACTGTTGCTTCATATTTAAAACTTGTAGGTAATATATAATCACCATATAAACGAGATGGGATTGAAATAACAGAAGCAGTAGTTATTGATGAAGTAAAATTTCTAGATTGTGTTAATGTTGTTTGGAGGTAATTTTCATATCTACCTGTTGAAGTAGAAGGACCAAAAAATCTATCTCCTGCAGCATCTTCTCCTGGAAGGAGGGATTGAGTAGCTAAAGAATCACCTCTACTAGATGATAAAAAATTAGAGTAATATAATTGTTTTATTGAATTATATACTAAAACTTCATATTCAGTACCAGAACCACCTCCAGCTTCACCTGTAGTATTTTGGTTTGTAGTCCACGAACCACTAACTGCTAATAATCTATTAATTTGGACATTAGCATTAGTAAATTCAGCGTATGAAAACGAAAAACCTTTGTTTACCTCAAATGGGGTAACAATTACGTCCTCCGTTAATAGTTGTTTCCAAGCTCCCATTCATTTTAGAAATCAAGTTTTACCCTTACTAAAGCTTCTTTAGTAAAGTCTTTCGGTAGAGGTTTTGATAATTTAGCTACCGCTAATAATTCGTTAGTATCATTATATAAACCTACAGTCGTCATAAATGTTGTTGGGTTATTTATAAATGAATTAAAAAGCACTTCACCAGTTGAACCTGATATAAATGATGGATTGGATGAATAATTATATTCTGAGCTCCTAGGTCTTACAAAGATAAAATCTGAAGTAATATTTTCTTGAGAATTTAATGTAAACGGTAAATTTCCAGTACCATTAGCAGCTGTTATCGCTGATGAAGAAATTGCTTTAATTAATCTTCCTGGGTTATTACCATCAGCATTTGTTGTAGTTACAGGTTTTAATCCTGCAAATGAAGCTGAAATACCTGTTACACCAGATGTAAGTGCTCGTGGGTTTAATAAAATTGTAGCAATATCTGGTAAGAAAAAACCATATGAACCTGAGGCTAATGAATATCCATTATTATTAACTCCTGTAAATACTGTACCTGCTGAACCAGAAACTATTTGAAATACTCTACCTGCATCATTAAATTGAGTAGTTGTTACAATTTGACTATTATCAGTTAAAGTTAAAGCACTTCCTCTTGATTGAGATATTGATCCAGAAAGTCGAAGAGTTAAAGAACCTGGGAATAAGGATTCTTTATATCGATTTCTATCTATTGAAATAGCATAAAAATCTGATGAAGTAACTCCACCAAAAGAAAATGCTGCGGTTTCATCACCTAATACTAATGTACGATATGAACCATAAATTGTAGATGAAGGTGATTTTCCTGGTACTGCGGGATCATATAATAATGAACCCCCACCAACACTGTTACCATAAGTAACTGCAAATTCTAATTCTGTAGGTGCTGTTGGGGTACCTGCTGAAAATACATTTAAGTAGAAATTACCTGATGATCCTGCTGCTTGAGCGGATGATGTAACGAAAGTACTTAAGTTTGGAGTACTACTGTCTCCCCATAAACCAGCTGTAATGCTGTCTGTGGATACTACAAAATCGTCTGCTACTAATCTATTGAATGACATATTTTAATTTTTATGAGGTGCTTGATACTCTAGTTACTGTAATAGGAACCTGAATACGAGCTCCTGAGTCTCTACCTACTATTGTTAATGTAGCAAATACAGATGTATTACTTCCAAACAACGTATTTACTGTAGTTGCTCTTAAGTTTATTGTTGTTCCTACTACTGTTTTAGATACGTCTGTACCCAAAGTAGATGTGGAATTTAATGCTTGAGCATCTGGGGTATTAATACCTACTCCTTCAAATGTACTCATTGTTCTAACATCTGAAATGGTTGCAGTATAACCTGCTGATTCAAATGTATCACCACCTGCATAATTTAATGTCTGTGGAGTTATTGCTAATGAAGCACCCTGTTTAATTACAATTGCAGTAAGACCTATATCTAAGATAGGCATTCTAGCTGTACCACGTGGTAATGTAGTAAGTAGATACTTCATAATTTGGGTTTGTTGAGGAAAGGCTTCTAGTAAGGGTTGATTCTCAATTGCTTGACCATAAAATGCTGAACCTGAGGGGTGAGTAGGATTATACAATGTATAATCAATTTCATCATCAGCTAAAGCGAATTGTGTGATTCTAAATGAACCATCATTTTGGGCAAGTAATTGGCGACCTTTGTCTGTAAGGATGGCATCAACTGTTACTACCGAGTTATTTAAATATCCCATTTTTTAATACGTATTTTATTATAAATATATAATCTTGTTAATTTTTTATGATGGTTTTGGATTAGATCCAAAATTTGTTGTTATACTGTCAAAGTTGTTAACTATGGTAGGTGATGGATTGGAAGGTAATAAAGCTCCTGCGCCAACGCCACTTAAAGTTGCATTAGATACAAGTAAAAATCCTTCTGTTTGTGCCTGCCATACAATCATACCATAATTTGGAGCTCCACCTGTACCTCCAAAATTAGTTCCAGTTGTAAAAGTCGTTGGATCTAGGTTGCCTAAAACTAAATGACTAGGAGGTCCTACACCTATTTTAGTTGATGTAATTTCAGCTACTCCTTTTGCTATTAAATTATTTGCAAGTTGATTGAGTCCTTTTCCTTCATTTTCAGTCCATGGAGATAATGGACCTTCTATAGGATTAGGCATTCCTACATACCCAGTCATAAACCATCTATTTCCTTGATTTAAACTTTCTTGAATTTTATTTATTAATTGGGTTGAGGTTTCAGAAACAGATGATGTTGTATAATATCCCGTAGTAGTAGTTGTTACAGTATTAATAACACCTAGAGTGAAATTTAATATAGATTTTGCTGCTGTACCACTCCCAGAGGTTGATGTTACTAAGTTTGCAGTAGATGAGGTTCTAGGAACCATGTAATTAGCAAGTGTAGGGGGAGCAATATTAGTTAATACCCTAGCACCTATAGTTGTATTAGCACTTGTTGTATATTGTCTTATTGTAGGAGTAGAACCTGAAGGGAATAGGGTAAATAAAGAACCTGAAAATCCTGGTTCTGAGGCTCCTAATGTACCAACTGCTTCTCTATTATCACCTACTAATAACATTTGATTTAGTGAAAAAGCACCATACCCATCTATTTCAGGATAAGTACCACCACCAAAATTAAAATCAATAAGTGCTGCATCATATTTATCTGTTGGAGCAAAATTACCTGGAGCATTGTAGGTAAGAGCTGAGTTTTTGGATCCACTATATCTTGGTAAAGTACTTCTACGAGCATTCCAGTTAAAATCTTGCACATTAGCAAATGTTGCAGATCCTGATTGTTGAGATGCTGTCATTACACTTTGATAGTTTGTTGGAAAAACACCAATAGTAGATTCAGTTACTGAAGATTGTAATTGTAAATTAGTTCTTTGGTAAGTAGTATCGTATTCTAAATCATAAAATACTGTGCTATCTCTTTCTATTACTGCATTATTAATGAGAGGGTTACAATCACTTTGTGCATAAGTTTGTGAAATAAAAGGATCGAGTGTAACTGAAGATGATGGGAAATTTCCAGAATTTACAGTAGGACTTTTAGTTGTAACAAATATAGGAAATGAAGTAATATTATTACCAGTTCCTGTTACCCCATCTTGAAAAATTTCAAAATATGTACCTGAAGTTTGTGATACTGTAAGTATATAATAAGCTGATTGTTCTTGGATTGAATCAACTCTTAATTCTAAACCATTACCTCCTAATTTATTTAAACCTCTAAATTGATTTCCTAAAGATGTATTACTTTTTCCTACTGCTTCTACATCATATGTAGGAATAGATAAAGTACTTACAGCAGGAATTTGATTTGTTAAATCCAAACCATTTAAAGATGTTTTTGATATTATAACATTTTTTGGTCTATATGTAAATATTTGTCTATTTTTATAAGCAGTACTACCTTGAAGTTGTGTATTTGTTATATCACATTCCCAC
>Ga0114915_1000639_pt1 | contig 15710 bp, 16 predicted proteins | sample MalvirAntarct_55_FD_87288 | JGI IMG/M metagenome (GOLD analysis project Ga0114915, IMG submission 87288) | Marine viral communities from the Global Malaspina Expedition - Malaspina viral metaG Antarct_55 | ecosystem: Environmental > Aquatic > Marine > Oceanic | place: South Georgia Island...
CTAGCTTAGATGGCACTGAACCCCAAACCTTGAAGCCTCGGTCATCTTGAACCAACATCTTGAGAGTTGACCCGTACATGGATTCCTGCCATTTAGTGGTAAGAACGATACCGCTGATCTCAACTTTACCTGTTGGGCATGATTCGGCATTGGCGCGGATAGCGGCTTGCTCTGCTTCTCTAGCTTCTTGAGCCACACGGCGTGGAGCCATGATGAAGTCCTCAACCAACTTAGCAGCTTCAGAACATTTGCTGGCAACATAAACGTGGCAAACCAAATCACCGCGAGCCTCAAACACCTTGCCGGGCTTGATCATTAAAACGCCCTCTAAGGATTTGGCAAGCTGGTCTGCCATATCAGCCTCAACGTAATTTATACGAAGAACAGGGCCGCCAAATGCAGCTTCAAAACGGTTTCCGTCAAACAAAGGGGCTTTCTTAGACTCAGGCAGGAACTCACCACCCATGAATGTGGCTTCCCACTCTTTAACCTCAAAGCCGTCAGAGTCATACCAGTACCAGACCCATACATAACCGTCATGTGGCGCGTGTAGCTTGCCACTTTTCCCCTCTGTAGGCTCTGCACCGTTGGACTCGATTAGGTTTGCCAACCGTGTTGCGCGTCCCTTAGCGGCAGCGGCAACTCGCGCATTGTGCGCTTCCATCTTTTCAGATACCGCTTTTACTAAATCCTGCATATCTATCTCCCTACGGGCCGCTATGCGGCACTTGAATATTTAAGAGCGTGGCGTTTAGCTTCTTTTAACGTGTCAAAGTAGCCGTGACCTGTTTCGAAGTAGCCGTGACCCTCTGGCAGTAAACTTACTTCCCAGCCCGCTGGAACTTTAGTAAAGCGAGCTAAGCTGAAAGCAACGCCGTTGAGGTTGCCATCCACTTTAGCCTCAACGCCTCTGCGCGCTCCGTGCTCAAACTTAGAAAAAGTAAACTGCTTCATGTGAGCTTTGTCGGCTTCGATTCGAGCAGTAACTTCAGCAATGAGTTGGTTTATGTGCTCAAACTTGGAAAAAGTAAACTTCTTGGCTTCTTGTTTTTGGTTAGTCATTTTGTCGTCCCTATTGCGTTGTTGTTGAAGCCACTTTAAAACAAAGTTTTCATAGGTTCAAGGGGTGAAGTGAAATTAATTTATGTTTTTTTTCATAGGTGGTGTAAAATAAACACTTGCTATCCGTAAACTATTTTGGTATTTGACGACACATGGCAGACAATAGACACAGACTAGAAAAGAAAGACCAAGCTAGGCACTTCCCGAATTGGGATCATGGCGGCAAGGGTGACAAGCAAAGAACCCCCGGACGATTGAATAACAATACTCCTGCATACCAAGATGGGTGGGAGAGAATCTTTGGGGGTAAACGTGGCGAAGACTAGAGCGCAAGAGAATAGAGCGATAAGACAAGAGGCTCTAAGAGAGCAGTTAGCGGGGCAGGGTCATGTCCAGCATGTCGTTGATATTGCAACAAAACTTTGTGATCTGGATAGTCACTTAGACCATTTAGCGGTAACTAGGTTAAAGAGTGCTGCTGACATCAAGATGAAACTTATCGGTAAGTACATCGGTGACGTTAAAGCAGTAGAGATAACAGGCGAGGGTGGTGAAGCATTAACTATCAACGTACAGTCATTCAAAGATGCCTAGCATATCTATCCCCAATGAGTGGGCACCACGCCCACATCAGCTAGGACTGTTCAAAGCCTATGACTCAGGGACCAAAAGGTTCTGTGTTGTGTGGCATAGACGGGCAGGTAAAGACAGCACGGTACTAAACTTATCGGCTAAAGCTATGCTGGAGAGGGTGGGCACATACTGGCATCTATTCCCATATCAAACACAAGCACGCAAGGCTATATGGAACGGCATAGATTCCAAGGGCCGTAAGATCCTAGACCAAGTATTCCCCCATGAGATCCGCAAGCGTACATCTTCACAAGAGATGCTCATTGAGTTGGTGAACGGCAGCACGTGGCAGCTAGCGGGGTCAGATAACTATGATTCCTTGGTAGGTAGTAACCCAGTGGGAGTGGTGTTCAGTGAGTGGAGCCTGTGCGACCCTAATGCGTGGGCATACATCAGACCGATACTTGCAGAGAATGATGGGTGGGCTTCGTTCATCTACACGCCACGAGGTAAGAATCACGGTTGGTCACTGTACAACATGGCCCGGAAGAACAAGGACTGGTACTGCGAGAACCTTACCGTTAATGACACACGGAGAGAGGATGGGCTGCCGGTCATAAGCAATGACATCATCGAGCAGGAACGTGAAGAGGGCATGGAAGAAGCCCTAATACAGCAAGAGTTCTATGGATCGTTTGAGTCACAGATAGCAGGGGCATACTACGCCGACCAAATATCAGCAGCTAAGGACCAAGGGCGAATCGGTAGGCTACCTGTAGAGCCCTCACTCCCTATACACACTGCATGGGACTTAGGTATAGCTGATGCTATGAGCATCTGGCTGTTCCAAAGCATGGGCAAAGAGATACGGCTAGTGCATTACTATGAAGCTACAGGCAAGGGCATGGAACATTACATCCAATACCTCAACCAATGGGCTAACACTAATGGCGTAGGACTTGGCACACACCTAGCGCCACACGATATCGAGGTGAGAGAGCTAACATCAGGGCGATCTAGGAAGGATGTGGCTAGAGAGATGGGCATATCATTCCGTACCGTACAGCGGCCTAGAGTGAAGGCTGAGGGCATACAAGCAGTAAGGCGCATGTTCCCTAGATTCTGGATAGATGACGTTAGGGCAGAGCAGGGTTACAACTGTGTAGCTTCATATCGACGTGAATGGGATGAGAAGGCTGGTCGGTTCAGGGACAACCCGGTACATGACTGGGCATCTCATGGCGCTGATGCCTTGCAGACTCTCGCACTAGGATGGAGAGAGAGTATGTCACCTATGGGGCAGCGTAAACCACAGATGGCTAAGGTAAGCTTTGATGTCTTCGGGTGAATACTTGTACGCAGTGTTCACGCCCAATCGAGATCATTGGTGGACTAGGTTTATGCACCCTGAGTACCAGCACTGCTATCTAATCAAGGCAGACAATGGTAGGTGGATCGTGTACGGCAAGTGCATGGATGGGTTAGAGCTAGAGACTATCGACGATTTCAGCATACCTAGTCTTGGTATGGTCGTCGTTAAGGCTAAGGCTGACGATAGTACAAGAGGGTTATTAATGTTCAACACATGTGTGGGGCATATCAAACAGGCGTTAGGGATACGGAACCCGTTTATACTCACGCCATATCAACTATACAAACACTTGAGAAAGTTATGAAAAAGATGAAGAAAATGGCGAAGACAGTATCCGGTGGTGCATTGCTAGCAAAGCAGGCTAAAGGATTGAAAGGAGCAGCGACATCTTCCAGCATGGCTGCTGGCATGGATAAGCAAATTAAAACTGCCAAGAGTGCTGGCCCCGCTACACAAACAGGTGGTGCCGCAGCAACGAAGAAGCAAACAAAGTCATTGTTGATGAGATAGGAGAGATCACATGGGATTTATGAAGAAGCCAAAGAAGCAAGAGCCAACAGCACAAGAGGTCGCTATAACACAACGACAAGAGCGTGCATTAGATGAAGAGATAGGCGAGAACGAGCAGCGACTACGCGCACAACGGCGTGGACAGCTAGGCAATCGCTCACTGTTGGCCGGTGCTCCCGGTAGTAGATCTGCTGCTGCATCCGGCATGGGTCGTGGCAAAGCTGCTGCTACCTCAATGCCAAAAGCTGGAGCCTATTCACGAGCAAGCATCTTGCAGGGGATTAATGTCAGGGGTATTGGGGGTGGCATGTGAAGGCACCTAAATACCTTGGCTCAGTCAATGACATGAAGACGAGGGAGAAGAGGGCGTTTGATACTCAGGCAATGTGGCATGACCAACTGTCTGACGTATACGAATACTTCTTACCTCAGCGTAACTTGTTTGAGACTGAGAACACCGGGCAGAAGAAGATGGACCGCATCTTTGATAGCACCTCTCTCACCTCTATTCAGCAAGCAGCAAGTAAGCTGCAAGAGAACATAGCTCCTATCCAAGCGCGTTGGGCTGCATTCCAGCCTAGCAATGAAGTGCTTGAGCTACTGAAGACGGGCGAGTTTGGCGTTACTGAAGAGCAGATCCGCGAGAACCTAGACAAACAGGGCGAGACAGTCTTTGACTACATCAACCGTAGCAACTTTGGCACGCAGTTCTATGAGGCCGCGCTAGATCTATTGATCGGCACAGCTACATTGCGTATTGATGAGACTGACGACGAGATGAACCCTGTTGTATTCCACTGTATACCGCAGAAAGGCATAGCGTTTGAGGAAGGTCCGTTCGGTAACATCGAGACGCACTGGCGTAGGTTCAATGTGAAGGCTCGTTTGCTTGAGCGCATGTGGCGAGGCATTGAGGTATCACAAACTATTCGTAGTCTTATTGATAACTCTCCAGACTCAGATGTATCAGTGAGTGAGGGTGTGGTCTTTGAGCCTAAAGCCAAGAAGTATTACGGCTGTCTATGGGTGAACAACGAAGACAGTTTCTCATGGGTTGAGGATTTCGGTGAGACGTCGCCTTGGGTCACTGGCAGATACACTAAGGTAGCCGGTGAAGTGCGTGGTCGTGGTCCTGCTATGCAGTGTTTGCCTGATGTGCGCAGTCTGAACAAGGCCAAAGAGTTTGTATTGCAGAAGGCGGCTATTGATCTTGCCGGGATGTATACAGCCACAGATGATGGCGTGACTAACCCGTATAACCTGACTATTGCACCGGGCGTTGTGATCCCTGTTGGATCTAATAACACCAGCAACCCGTCAATCATGCGGCTAGATACCGGCACCAGCTTAGGGCTTGCACAGTTTGAGATAACTGAGCTACAAAACTCTATCAAGTTAGCTTTGTTCAATGACCTACGCGACCCTGCTGGTCCTGTCAGGACTGCGACCGAGATAGCCATAGAGAGTAGAGAGCTAGCCAAGCGTATTGGCTCCGCATTCGGACGGCTACAAACTGAGGTACTGATACCTATCCTGAAAAGGGTGGTGGCTATCCTGACTAGACGCGGACTAATCATGCCTATCCAGCTAGATGGTAGAGATGTAGATGTCAAGTTCACCTCTCCCCTTGCTAGAGCGCAGGATGGTGAGGATCTACTGTCACTACAGCAAGCTATACAGTTCGTTGCCAACAATGCTGGGCCTGATTTGATAGCTACCTCATTCAAGATTGAGGACTTTGGTAGTTATGTTGCAAAGAAGACCGGTATGGCTGCTGAGTTAGTACGCAGTGACGCAGAAAAGCAGCAAGCTATACAAGCTGGCGCTGAAGCATCGGCAGCACAGCAACAGATGCCCCAACAACCGCCTAATTTACAGGCTGTTGAATGAGTTGGGAGGATGTAGAAGGTAGAAATGAGGACGCTCACAAGGCTTCTGCGGAGGCCAGAGAGCGTTACTCTGAATTAGCTAAGGCATATAGCCGGTGCTTTTCTACTGAAGATGGGCAGAGGGTGGTAGAAGATCTGACAAGGAAGTTCTTGCTAGAGAATTCTACTGACCTTGGCGCTAGAAACGTCGAGTATGAGGCTGCGTATCACAATGGTGAAGCAGGTGTTATTCGTATGATCATTCACTATGTGCAACAAGCAGAGACGGTATGAGCGAAGTAGAACAGATAGAGGAAGTGGTAGAGGTTGAGGAGGTTAAGCCTAAGAAGCGGGTGGTTAAGAGCAAGATCAATGTGATCTGTGATGAACATGAGTACCTCAAGTCAATTAAGTTTGATATGGAGTGGCTCCAGAAGCTAGGCACGCAGTACGGGTTCGATGAATTCCAGTACCTCCACAAGTTCAGAGCATTTCGTTGCTTCAAGTCTAATCAGCATCTTGATTGGATAGACGTAAACGACGCTGCTTTGTTAAACGGTGCAAGACGGCTAGACAAGATCCTGTTAAAGCACCAACCATTAAGCCCTAAGCGGGCAGTAATTAATTATCCTTGGAGATAAGAATGTCAGAGGCCGTAGAAAACGACACCCTTGAAAGTACCCCAGCAGAATCATTGATTGATGCAGCAGAACCCACCCTCTCAAGTGGGGAGTACTTCTTAACGGAAGGTATTAAGGGATCTGGTGACACCCCTGAGTGGTACAAGGCAGACAAGTACAAGTCAGTAGCTGACCAAGCTAAGGCATACACAGATTTAGAGAAGATGTTTGGCGGATTTACTGGCGCACCCAAAGAAGGCTATGCAATGCCAGAGGGAGTAGATCAGGGCGATGAACTAATGGAAGCCCTACAGGGGTTTGCTGAAAAGACCAACATGAATCAGGACTCATTTAATGATGCTTGGGATCTATTGCTAGCACAGAGTGATGCGGTAGAGGAGGTATCTGCTGAGACTGAGATTGCAAAGCTAGGTGATAACGCGACTGACAGGGTAAAGACTGTAGAACAGTTCATGAAGAACAACCTAGACAACGAAACCTATGAGAAGGTGCGGTTTAGTGTTAACAGTGCGGAGTCTATCGAGTTGGTAGAGGCTTTGATTGGTGCCACTGCGCCAGCCAAGTTGCCTATTGATGGACACATTGAGCCGGGTGGACTGACATGGGGTGACATTGAGGTTGAGATGTTCCGCAAGGATGACAACGGCAACCTATTAAGGTCAGTAGATAGCAAGCATGAGGCCAAAATTCAACGCATGATGAAGGATTTTGGTGGCGATAAGCCCTATTCGCAAACAATTGGCTAACATTTAGCTATAAATAGTATTGACATCTTGGAAAGTGTGGTATCTTAGCTTGGTCGGATACCCCTTCTGGGCCTGACAGATCAAGGGTTAAAGACTGACCGATCTGTCGGGTACTCAGTTTAAGCCTTATAAGTGAGTGGCAATAACGCCACGTTAATTAATTTTGACAACTTAAAGGATTAATAAAATGTCAAAGAATCTATCCGCTGTTGCGGTTACCGAGTTTGACAGTATGGTCAAGCATGCCTACCAAGGCATGGGCTTACTGAAGAATTCCGTAACATTACGCAATAATGTAGTAGGTGATACCTACAAATTCCGCCGTATGGGCAAGGGTCTTGCTAACCAGAAGTCTACTTCTGATCTAGTAACTCCTATGGACGTTGGTCACGAGTTCAAGACTGCAACTCTGTCAAACTGGAACGCTCCAGAATATACCGACATCTTTGATGCTGCTGATGTTAACTTCGATGAGAAGCAAGAGCTTGCAATGACCATTGCTGGTGCCTTGGGCCGTCGCTGTGACCAGTTAGTTATCGACGCTATGGACGGATCAACCCCTCTCACTACTGCTATCCCACAGGGTGGTACTAACCTGACAATGGCTAAGGTCATTGATGCACAGGTTGCACTACGCGATCAGGGTGTGCCAAACACTGAGCTGTTTGCTGCTATTGAGAGTCAAGGTTTGGGCGGTTTGTTGAACGACGAGAAGGCTACAAATGCTGATTACCAAAATATCAAGGCTTTGGTATCTGGTGAGATCAATACTCTTGTAGGTTTCCAGTTCGTTATCATCGAGACTCGCACCGAAGGTGGCTTGGCACTAGCTGGCAATATCGTTGACTCTTGGTTCTTCCAGCGTCCTGCTGTTGGCCTAGCCATCGGTATCGACATGAAGACCGAAATCAACTGGATTGCTGAACGTACCTCTTGGTTGACAAACGGTATGTTAAAAGCTGGCTCTGTCGTTCGTGACGAGGGTGGTCTGGTTAAAGTTCAATACGACAAGACTGCATAAAGGAGAAAGATATGGCTTTTGCAAGAGATGGTTTATGCCGCGTTGGTGGCTCAGGTACAGGTGGAAGCACTTGGCAGTACACGTCTACTGACGCTAAGACGGTCGTTGATAACGCGGATTATTTCCTAGCGGCTATCAATGAATTGTCTATCGGTGATTTGATTATCTGCAAAGATACCACCACCGCTACAGCACCTGTAGTTACAATTACTTACATTAAGACTCAAACAGCTACCAGCATTACTGCTGCTGCTGGAACGACGATTACAGCGTAAGTTATGTAGTAAGAGGTCTGGGGGGTCCGCCCCCCTTTCCTTTTTTTTGAGGGAAAGATATGGCGAGTAAGATCGACCTAGTAAGTAATGCGTTAATCCTCATTGGTGATTCGCCTATCAACACGCTAGATGGAAACACTCGCGCCCAGCAAGTGGGATCTAACCTCTATGACAACATTGTCAAGTTTGAAATTACCAAGCATCGGTGGGGGTTTGCCCGCAAGAAGGCGCAACTATCCTTAACAACTGATGTCCCTGCGGACCCAGAGTGGCAGTCTATTTATCAGATGCCGTCTGACCTATTGGTCCTGATTAAGTTATACCCAAACACAAATTACCAAGTATATGGCGACAAGGTTTACACCAACGGTAAAGCTGCCATGTACTGCGACTATATTTATGACGTACCTGAGAGCGAGTGGCCTGTCTACTTCGCTAAGATGATTGAGTACGCACTAGCTAAGGACTTCGCTACAAGCGTTAGAGACAGTTCGGCAGCTAGGGGAGAGATGTCTGCGGAATACTTGAATGCGTCCCGTATGGCGCGCTTCACGGACTCTCAGCAGCACCCACAGACTAGGATACAAAGTAACCCCTTCACAAACGTTAGGTATTAGTTTTGGCTAAGACAAGATTCATACAATCTAGCTTTGTGAGTGGTGAGCTAAGCCCTTTGTTGAAGGGCCGCATTGACCTGACTCAGTATTATCAGGGCGTGCAGACTGCCAAGAATCTAGTGATTGTCCCTCAAGGTGGCATGAAACGCCGTCCGGGTACTGAGTACATCCAGACTGTTATCAACACCCTCACTCGTAATACTACGGTGCCAACTGTACCTAATGGCGGTACGGCTGCTAACGTAAACGATGACAATGATTTAAGCGTCAGCACCACTACAAACAACATATCTACTACTAACCCGTATGTGGTATGTAGATTTGATCTAGGATCAGCTAAGGCTGTTGAATTCTTAGATGTTAGAAATGTATTTCTGTCTGCTGGTACGTCTAGTGAGTTCAAGATCCAGTATTCCACGGACGATGCTACCTATGTTGATGCGGCTACTGTCCCATTGTTGGGTATTTCCTCGCAGAGTTTCCGGTTATTCGTAGGCAAGACTGCTAGATACTGGCGGCTGGCTAGGATTGGTGCTACTGATCTAGGAACCGCTAAGATTACAGTAGGTACTGTTGCGCCTATAGAGCAAACTGCTACTGCATCTAACTTTAAGATGCTAGATTTTAGCGTTGAAGATGACCGGCACTACCTTTTAGTCCTGACCGAGAACAATATTCGTGTATTTCGTACACCTAATACTCATGTAGCGGACATAAAGACCACTATCTCGTCCGTGAATGTAGGCAATATTCGTGATACGCAGGTTGAGAACGTGATGTTGTTGTTCCAAGAGGACACAATACCGCAGCGGTTAATCAATCTAGGCACCGATACAGACTGGTTTATAGATAACGTACCGTTTAGTAACGTGCCTCAGTACGACTTTGATGACTCACTAAGCCCCACTCCCGTCAATGATGTGCAGGTTATGACTTTAAGTCATGCTCACTTTGTCCCCGGCGATAAATTCCAGATCGACATAGAGGGTGTGGCATCTAAGAATATTACCTTTGCCGGTGACGGTTCCGCAGATGAAATTGCGTCTACTGTATTTAACATCCAGCGTAATATCCAAGAGATGCCCGTTATGGGTGAAACTGGAGTGAGTGTTGCGCGTACTGGATCGCATGCTTACACCATTACTGTGGGTGGGGAGTCTGCTAAAGACTTTGAATTGTACTCGGCCTTTGCTACTACCGGCACCGCAACCAAGACTATAACCTTTACCAAGTCTGCTAATGGCTCTCCTCGTCGAGAAGATGTCTGGTCTGCTAACAGAGGCTACCCAAAGACTGCATGTTTCTATGAAGGACGGCTGGTGCTGGGTGGCACTAAGTCTAAGCCACAGTCTTTGATCTTTTCTAAGTCTGGATCATTCTTTGATTTCGACATTGACGATGGTGATGATGACGAAGCTATCTTTGTGACCATCTCCTCTCGCAAGCTAAACGATATTGTGGATGTATTCCCCGGACGTAACTTACAGGTGTTCACCTCTGGCGCTGAGTTCGCAGTTACTAGCAAGCCTGTTACCCCATCAAGTGCTTCTGTGGCACCACAAACATCCAATGGTGCTTCTAACATAGAGGTCCAAGAGGTAGACGGATCTACAATCTTTGTGGACCGTAATGGTAAGTCACTAAGGGACTTTGTATTTTCATTCAATGAGGATGCGTATGTCACACAGGACTTGTCTGTTCTCGCCTCTCACTTGATTGCTCAGCCTATAGATATGGCTTTGCTGACCGGCACACAAAGTGATGATGCCAATTGGCTATTCTTTGTGAATGCCGATGGTAACGGCACAATCCTAAACACTCTCCGTGCTCAAGACATTACTGGGTTCACAAGATGGGAGAATGATGGTGACATTAAGGGTGTGTGCGTTGTAGATGAGGACTTGTACCTAATCACAGAAAGAACAATAAACAGCGCTGTAGTTAAATTCCTAGAGCGTTGGGACTTCACATACAAGATGGATGCCTCCACGAAGTTTACCCCTACAGCTTCACAAACTGTTCTTACGGGGCTAGATAACTTAGAGGGACAAACGGTCCAGATAGTCGCAGACGCGGTTGTATTGCAGCCTAGAGCGGTTTCTAGCGGGTCTATAACCCTAGAAGCCACAGAGACAGGCTATACGAACGTGGAAGTAGGGCTAAACTTTGCTATTGAACTAAAGCCAATGCCTATTAATACAAATATTGGTAGCGGTCAGAACCAGATGAGACTCAAGCGCATTGTAAGAATCAATGCCCGTGTTTATGAAACGTCTGGTGTTTACGTCAATGGCAATGCTGTGCCCATTAGAGCTTTTGGTCCTGCACCAGATACCCCATTAGATAACCCACCAGACCAACTGACGGGTATCATTGAGGACATATACGATATAAACGGATGGACTAGGGAGGAGATGCCGTTGTTTACGGTGCCAGATCCTACGCCATGCCATATACAAATGATTGAATACGAAGTGGAGAGCAGCTAGTGCCAGTACCAGTTTTAGCAATTTTAGCGGGGCTTGTTGCGGCCAGCGGTGCTGTTTCTGCAAGAGGCAGTTACGTTAGCGGCAAGGTCCAGCAGCAAGAATTAGAGCGACAGGCAGAGCAGGAGCGTATTGCGGCAGAAGGCCGTGAGTTACAACGCCGTGAAGAATTAAACGACGCACTGGCTGCAAGACAGATGGCCTTGGCTACTAGTGGACTTGCTGGTGAGGGTACGCCTCAAAGCATTGCTCTCTCCGCTGCTGAAAAGATTGGTATGGGTGAAGGCTTAGAGTCTTTGACAACTAACCTAAAGACTGCACAGATGCGTAGACAGGCTGCAAATGCTAGAAAAACTGGCAAGCTACAGGCTGCCTCCACATTGCTCAGTACAGCTACACAGGTGGCTATGCTGCGTGGTGGCGGTGAGAAACCAGATGCTGAAAGCGGTGGCGGCGGTGGTGGAGGTACTACTTAGTGTCTAAAGAAATAAAGTATTACGGACAGCTACGCCCTACTGGAGTAGATAACTCTGCTGCCAGAAGGTTTGAGGCGTTAGCCGGTCTTGCCGACCAAGTACGCAACACTGCCTTTGAGTTTGGTACAAAGAGAGCGCAAGAGAAAGGTCAAGAAGAAGGCGCAGCCGCTGGACAAAAGGCTGCTAAAAGCCAAGACACTGCAAGAAAAAAAGAAAAAAAACTTGAAAGCGACTTTGCTAAGATAGAAACGCCCACAGAAGAGCAGTTAGTTGAGTTTGAAAAAAACAAAGAAGCTTTAGTTGGTAGCGCCCCTGCCCCAAAGAAAAGGGATGGCTTCCTGTCTGCGTTGTCTATACAGGACCAAGCTTATAACAGGGCGATGGAAGGTTCTTATTTAGCGTCTATGCAGATAGATGTGCAAAACAACATTAATAGGATTGCAGCAGAGAACCCAAATAATTCTCAAGCATTCCTTTCTGCCGTTGATGCATCAGTAAAGCCGTCTCTAGAGGCAATCACAGACCCAACAACTAGGGCCAAAGCAGCGCAAGTAATAGATGTAGTGAGCTCTCAGCAATTGAGGCAAATTGACAAAAACGTAATCACCAGACAAAGAAACGAAGCTGACGAAGTTTTAGTTCAATCAATAACTCAAGCTAATGATTTGTTAGTTAACTCTGCTAAAGACAATAACGCTTTAGGCGTTGTTACCGCTACCCAAATGATAACTGAGCAGCTAGGGAACAGGTTAGATCTGGGCACTATTTCACAAACGCAGCGTGATGAAGGTGTCAGGAAGGTTGGTATAATTGCACAATCATCAGCATATCAAGGTGAGATACGCGGGATGTCTAATAAGGGGCAATGGATTCAAGGATATAATCTCATTGACGAGTTAGCATCTAAAGAGCTGAAAGGCTACACCCCTCAAGAGCAGGGCGCATTGATCACTCAATTAAGAAGCGATTTGAACGAGAGAGCTGTACTTGAGGATAGAGTTGAAGCAGAGCAAGCCAGCAATTTGGCTGACGCTCGGTTGGTTAAAACTCAAGAGTTATTTAACGGCATTATGGATAACGATATTAGTGGCGCAGACATTCAATCTGCGGTAAGAATTCCCGGCATAGGCGGTATATCTATCGCGCAATACAATCAACTTAACACCTTGTTGAAGAGCAGGGGTGACGCTACTGATAATTCTAGTGTCGTTATTGCCATTACTGACCTTATACGAACCGATCCCGCAGCGGCTCAACAGTTAATCATAGACAACATGGGAAAAAACCTTTCCCGCGCAACGGTAAAGTCTTTATACACTACAGCTACCTCTAACCTAGTTAGTGATAGTCCTTTGAATACAGGTGAAGCAAAGCGTTATGCTAAATACCTAGAAGACATGATTGCGCCAGTTAGTGGTTATCAAATGCCCGGAGCAGACGAAGACTCTCAAAGGTACGCGCAAGTTAAGGTTGCTTATGATGCAAGGGTATCCGCTGGAGAAAAGCCTGCCGTTGTTGCAAAAAGCTTAGTGGATATTTCAGTAATGATGGAAACGGACAAGGATCTAGACTTTCAACTAGAATTGGCTGACAGAAATTATGAACAAATAGAAAATCCCACCACCCAAGATAACACTTCATATGAAGAAGAAGTTAATAGGCTACTAGCTAAGAAGGCTAGGTTAACGGCTCTAAGAGGGTTCGAGGCTGATCTAAAGCTTGAGCTAGAAGGCAACCCTGAAGCATTTAAACAAGGCACATAGAAGATGGCTAAGTTACCCGTATCACAATTCATTAAGTCAGCCGAAGAAACTGCAAAAGATGCTGCAAAACAAGCCAAGATAAAAGCGTATCACGGCTCCCCGCATGACTTTGATGAGTTCAGCACTGATGCTATTGGTACTGGTGAGGGTGCCCAAGCGTATGGTGACGGACTGTACTTCGCCCAGAGGGAGGGAACAGCGCGAAACTATAGGGATCAGCTTGCCACTAGAATTGATTATGACGGAAAACCTTTACTGGAAAGAAACAAGCAAGTAGGCACAACTGGAGATGAGGACTTAGATGAATCGCTTATTGCCGATGCAGGTGATGTTAATAAGTCAATTAAGTATTGGGAAAGAGATTTAACAAGCGACAGCCCATATTTGAGAGAGTTTGCGCAAACTCAAATTAGAAAACTTAACGAAGCACAAGACAAAGTTACAACAAGTAACGAGGGCAAGATGTATGAGGTGGAAATTGATGCCTCCCCAGAGGACTTAATTGATTGGAATAAACCTCTAAGTGAACAGTCTGAAAAGATAAAAAAACTATTCCCGCCAGAAAACTACCCAGAAACTTTTGATGGTCAAGCACTGTACAATCGAATTGCAGGTACTGCCGGTGTTGGTAGCGGAAAGCGTGTTGTAGGTGGAACGACAGAGGGAGCGAGAGCCGCGTCCGCTAAACTTAACGAAATGGGTATTAAAGGAATCCAGTATGCCGACGCTTTAACAAGATCTTCTCCCGGTCAAAAGACAAAAAACTACGTTGTCTTTGATGACAACTTAATCACCATATCCAAGAAGTACGGCATTCCCATAGGGATACTTGGCGGTATGGCTAAAGGATTAGTGGGCGGCTCTATTTTAGTTGGCGGCATGTCTGCGGCTGAAGATGCAAATGCTGGCGTTTTGACTGCGGCCCTCCCTCCCGTACTGCGTAAAAACCTAACTAAGTTGGTTCAAGGCGAAGACCTAACCAAGGCGGAAGAGCGTGCGGTCCGTAAGTACATTAAGAACGTTGAGACAACTGATGACCCTTGGGGTGCGCGTGAACGTATGCGTATGTCCGGGATGGAAACGGAAGATGTGCCGGTATTACAGCGTCCTTTGGTAGATCCGCAGGAAATGGTCGGTTCTATTTTGATTCCAGTTATGGGCGATCCAAGTATTGCAGGTTCCGTTGTAAGGGCATCTAAAGGTGTAGAGGGGGTTCCATTAGACGCGGATGTCCAGTTATTCGGCGGCCCCAATTACGGCTTAGAGAGCATGTACAGACAGCAGCCCGCTGCATGGGCGTCCATGTACAAAGCAGCTTCAACTAAGCAGGAGCATTTTTTAAGGGGCCTTCAAGAAAACCCTGACGCGGATGTGTATGGCGTTTACACAATGATGGGTCAGGAATCGTTAAAGTTTAATACTTACACTTCCGAATTGGCATTACGGCAACTTCCTGCTTTAAAACTAAAAGCTAGTGACGTTGACGAGTTCAATACACAGCTAAGAAAGACGGTCCCTGATTTTGCTGGGCTTGAAAATCCAGAAGCAATGATGCAGATCATGGGAATAATTCGTGCATCAAAGGCAAACGGTGAGGTGCTTAGTGCTGGAGACTTCCGCAAGGCACTTATTACTTTGATGCAGAAGAAGAAGTATACCAATAAGGGCTTCCCCGTTATTGAGGATATTGAAAGAATACAGACTGAGCCAGATCTAAGGGGCTTAGAGCTTGGGGCTAGTGGATTTAGTATTTTTAAAACCATACCCGAAGCAGATTTAATACAAAATTCTCGCGCAGAGGCGTATGACACAGGGATTGCAGGCCATTACTTTGGCGGCATGCAGAACAGCGTCCCTGCTTCCATGATGTTCCCGCGTTTGTGGGCGCGAACCGCTGCGGCTGTTGACAAGAACGGTGACAGCCTAAGTTTTTCTTCGCAAGTAGGGCAGTTAAGGGGTAAGACTCAAGATAGTTGGTACGAGGTTGCCGATCAACAATGGGCTGACACACTCAGCAAGCACCTTGAAGTTGAAAATATCAGAGTCCAAAAGATTGCCAAAGGCACGATTGCTGCCGGTACTGTGATCGCCTCCCCATTTACTTTTGCTGAAGATAACAATGATGCTGCATATTTAAATGTGCGCCAGCAAGCAGATCTTACTCCGGGCCAGATCCGTAGGCAGCAGATAGAGGCAAGAAAAGCAGAAGAGGGAGCGAGCAAAAAATCTGGAACGCCAGAATCACAAGCTAATCTTGGGTTTATTTATGACCCTAAGATTAGGTCAATGCGTCCTCGCAC
>Ga0114915_1000641_pt1 | contig 15680 bp, 14 predicted proteins | sample MalvirAntarct_55_FD_87288 | JGI IMG/M metagenome (GOLD analysis project Ga0114915, IMG submission 87288) | Marine viral communities from the Global Malaspina Expedition - Malaspina viral metaG Antarct_55 | ecosystem: Environmental > Aquatic > Marine > Oceanic | place: South Georgia Island...
CCACTACGAACACCACCACAAGCACCAATCCTTAAGATTCGTGCTTGAGGAAAAAAGGCCCCGCACGGGGTCTTTTTTTCGCGTGATTTAGCGAAATAAGCAGGGTTGCTATGCATAAGCTTGTTGGATTTGCCTGTGTTGCCGCGTTATCGCTGGCTGGCTGTGCGACAAGTGCGCAATTTGACCCCGCCATTGAGACTTTTAGAGCGCTTTTCAGCAAGCCTGTTGATGTCAGGCTAACGGCAGAAGAGCTCACCAATTTTCCCTATGCGGCGCAATACATTCGCGTTGCCGATAACCCGCGCGCGACCATTGTTTTGGCGCAGCAGCAAGGTGGTGTTGATTACTACGCTAGCTCTGAGGGCCGTTTGGTCAGCATTAAGCAAGGCCGCCTCATTGGCACCGACGGCTTTAGTACCGACGCCGCTTTCGTGGATGCATTGCCTGCGCCGCAAGCGGCCATCGATGCCGCAAAGCCGGTGTGCTGGCGGTCGAGCTGGCGTGCTTGGGGTGAGTTGCAGGCCGGACACTATTTATTGACCGGATGTTTGCAGCCAGTGCAACGAGTAGAGCCAGCTAGCACAGTAAGCGAAGCTGATACCGCAAGCAGCGAAGCCGCAGAGCCAGCATTAACCATCGTTAAAGAAGATGTGCGCTCGCCAATCACTGGTCATCGCTACAGCAACTGGTATTGGCTCGATGCCGACAATAACGTGGTGAAATCGGAGCAGCAGCTGGGGCCATTGCTGCCGCGCTGGAGCTTTGAAACCATACGCCGCGCCGCGACTCAGCCTGAGCCGCAAGCGGTAAAACTGCCAGAAACATATCAAGCGAGTGTGCCTAAAGGCGCAACGCTGAATGACTTATTACAATCGCTATTGGCGCAGCCGAACATCGACTGGGCTAATAGTGTGATTTACAGCACCGACCGCGAAGCTGAGCTAAACCAGCAGCGTGATGCGGTAGTTAAAAATCTAGAAGCGTTTGCCGCGTATTGGCAGGGCGAGAAATATTACGGCGTGGCCGCAACGGCAAACGCCTTGGCGAGAGACATGAGCGGCTGGCGCATGGCCGACCGCGTGCCAACGGCGGTGCATCCAGCGCGTTTGCTTATTTCGCCGCGACACAATCTAGCCCTGCGCGGCAGGCATTACGTTATCGAAGCCAATGGTGTCACGCACCGCGTGGACGTGGCGGGTGCTATTCATCGCGCCAAATTGAACTTCTCGGCGGGCGGGCCATTGCGGCAGTTACGTGACACGCCGCTGTGGCGTCCGGGTGCAGATGAAGACATGATTTATCGTTTTCCGCGCGCTGGAAAGCCGGTGAAAGTGAGTATTACGCAGGGCCTGAGCGATAGCTTGGTGCTGCCGGGTGAGCGCTTTTTTGTTCCATTTAAAGCTAGTTGGTTACACGGGCCGTTTGCCGATCTTAATGAGCAATTGTTGGCGGTATTTGCGCACAAGGTAGGGGAAGCAAAGTGAAGCCGTATTTGAATGCTCTGGCCCTCACCGCCGCGCTATTTGCCAACGCAACATATGCCGAAGAAGAAACCAAACCTGCCAACGGCCTAAGTGTCAGTGAGCTAGTGGCTGGCACCAGTGCGCCATTGCCACTATTTCCGTCATCGCCACCGCCTATCTACAACGATTTCGGTAGCCCGGGCTATTTGCAAATGCCGAGTGCGCGCATGGCGCAAGACGGTGAGGTTGCATTATCACTGAACCGAGTTCAACCGTACTTGCGCTACAACTTAAATGCGCAATTGCTGCCTTGGCTAGATGTAACTCTGCGTTATGTGCAAGACAACAGCGTTACCTTGTTCACTGGCAAAGCTAACGTCGACAAGGGCGTAGATTTGCGCTTTCGCTTACTTGAAGAAACTCAAGTCTTACCGGCTGTTGCGTTAGGGCTAAGAGACATTGCCGGTACGGGCTTGTTCGATGGCGAATTTCTCGTGGCATCTAAGCGCTTGGGTAATTTTGACTTTAGTGCCGGCCTTGGCTGGGGCAATTTAGGTGAGCGTGACCGCTTGCGTAATCCATTTTGCTCAGCTGCCGACCGCTTTTGTCAACGCTCGCAAGTGACATCTGGCAAGGGTGGCCAAGTAGAGTTCAAGAAATTTTTCTCAGGACCAATGAGCCCCATCGCTGGCGTGTCGTGGCAAACTCCGTGGCAGCCATTAACCTTGCTTGCCGAAGCCGATGGCAACGACTATAGCAACGAAAATAACCCTTCGGCATTTGAGTCGAGCTCTCCTTTTAACTTTGGCGCACAGCTTCGAGTGAATTCGAATTTAGCGCTGCGCTTGGGCTTTGAGCGTGGCAATACGGCAATGTTTGGCGTAGTCATTCACGGCAACCTCAATACATTGCGACAGGCGAAAAAAGTAGACCCAATCACACCAGTCACACCAGTCATGCCAGTCATGCCAGTCATGCCAGTCATGCCAGCTCCAGTGGCCGTAAAAACAGTAGCGGTTGAAGCAGCGCAAACTGCAGCCGACACAGAGCCAGGCGCAGCTAATGATTGGGTCGACATAACCAAGCGGCTTCAGCTAGAGGCGGGTTATCAGGTCGACCATATCGCCATCTCAGAAAATACCGTGCAGATCAGCGCCGAACAAACGCGTTATCGCGACGCCTTAGTTGGTCATGAGCGCGCCATGCGGGTTTTACAAGCCACAGTGCCATCGCCATTTCAGTATTTTCAATTGATTGACACAGTGCATGGGCTTGGCCAAGTCATGGTGGCAGTGGATCGTGATGAATTAGTGGATGCGCTAACGCCTAGCGATCGCCAGCCGGCATTGGAGGATGTTCTGAGTCGTGAAACACCTAAAAGACTCGACGGTGTCACCGAGCAGCAGCTGGTTGAAAGCAGTACAACTGAAAACACATCCGAAACTACGGTTCAAACAATCACACCAGACCATAGCCCTTGGTCAACTACGCTTACCCCATACCTGCAACAAGGCTTTGGCGGCGTCGACTCCATCTACACATATGACATCGGCGCTCGCGCAGAGCTGGCATGGGATAAGGGCCAAACGCTAGCACAAGCCACTGTATTGGCATCGGTGGTGAATAATTACGCCAACTTTACCCAGCTTAACCCGGGCTTCACTACCTTGCCGCCGGTGCGCACGCGCATTCGTGAATATCTAGATCAGCCTGTCCGCCTAGAAGGATTACAGCTCACACAGTTTGGTGAGTTTGGTAGTAACTGGCAGGCACAGGCCTATGGCGGCTACTTGGAATTAATGTTTGCCGGTGTTGGTGGCGAGGTGTTGTACCGCCCACTAAACAGCACCTGGGGCGTAGGGATAGATGCGAACGTGGTGCGCCAGCGCGACCCAGCCAGTGAGCTTGGTTTGTTGAACTATGAAGTTGAAACGGGGCACGTCACACTTTACAAAGATCTGCCCAATTTCTACGACTTTAGAGTTAAACTCTCGGCCGGCCGTTACCTGGCCGGCGACATCGGCGCTACCGTTGATATTTCGCGCGAATTTGCCTCGGGTGTCGTGGTTGGCGGCTACTTTGCTAAAACCGATGTTTCGGCTGAAGAGTTTGGCGAAGGCAGCTTTAACAAAGGTTTTTACCTGCAAGTACCGCTAGATCTATTGACCATTGGTCATACAAAAGCGAAAGCGAGCCTTGGCTTTAACCCTATTCAGCGCGATGGCGGTCAAAAACTAAACCGCCGCAACGGCTTATGGTCTATCAGCGAATTACGCGGGCCTCGTAAGTAAAACTCAGTGCACACAACGTCATAAATGGCGCTGGACATAACTATCACGTCGCAAGGGTTAGCGTACAACCTTGTGGCGGTAGCGTGTCTGGCGGCTCAACACTAAGGTAGATTGCATGAATAAACTTCTTCATATGACGGCCGCCGTACTGGCAGCAAGCATAGTTAGCAGCGGTTGTGTATTGGCTCCGGGGCAAAATCTATTGCCTAAGAGCTCAAGTCAGGGCGGCGGCGATGAGCCTGGTGTGGAAGTAGTAGTAAGGCCCATTACAGGCGACGTTATCGCTGAGCAAAGCAGTGACGGCCAAGTAGCGCAGCTAAAAGACACCTTAGATGAGCTAAGCGACTACGAGCATGAGTCTTACCGTATTGGCGCTGGCGATGTGCTCAGTGTCACCGTATGGGATCACCCTGAGTTAACAGCCCCCGCCGGTACTGTGATTAATGATATCGATGCAAACGGCCGGGTTATTCGAGCAGATGGCACATTCTTCTACCCCTACGCTGGCACGGTACATGCCGCTGGTAAAACGGTAGATGAGCTTCGCACCTTATTGACTAATCGTTTAACTAAATTCATCGCTAGCCCGCAAATCGACGTAGCAGTTACACGCTACGGCAGTCAGAAAGTTTATTTGGTGGGTGCCTTTCAAAAAGCAACGGCATTGCCGATTACTACTGTGCCCTTGTCATTGCCCGATGCCCTAGGTCAGGCTGGCATTGACTTGCTTAACGCCGATTTATCAAGCCTAGCTTTACGCCGCGATGACATTACCTACAATTTAGACTTAGACGCTATCAACCGTGCGGGCTTAACCGCAGCAAAAGTCATTTTGAAAGACGGTGACCAACTCGAGCTGCCATACGCCGATCGTAAAAAAGTGTACGTGATGGGCGAAGTGTCTAGGCCTATGGCTGTGCGCTTTAAGCTTGCCAGCATCAGCTTGGCCGACGCTTTGCTAGAAGCCAACGGCTTAAACCAAAACACATCAAAAGGTTCGTCTATTTACGTATTGCGCGACCGTGCTGGCACAGAGCAAAACTGGCGCATCGTAGATGTGTATTCACTTGACTCTAGCGAACCAGCGAGCTTGGTGCTGGCAGACAAATTTGCGCTACAAGCGGGCGATATGGTGTATGTCGGCAGCGCAGGCATCACCCGTTGGAACCGTGTCATTAGCCAACTATTTCCATCGGCAAGCCTGTTGCGCACAGGTCAAGACATCGGCAACAACTAAATATGTTTAATCGCATCTTAGTGGTTTGCATCGGCAATATTTGTCGCAGCCCCATGGCTGAGCAGCTACTAAAGATCGAGTTGCCAAATAAGGCCATAAGTTCAGCCGGCTTAGGTGCTCTAGTAAACGCACCGGCAGATGAACATGCTCAAGCATTAATGGTTGAGCTTGGCCATGACATCAGTTCGCATCGAGGTCGGCAGCTCAACGCCGAGTTAGTTAGCGATGCAGAGCTGATTTTAGTCATGACCGAAAAGCAAGAGATCGCGCTAACTCAGCAGTTCCCACAAGCTCGAGGCCGTGTGTATCGGCTTGGCCACTGGAATAAGCAAAATATTGCTGACCCGTATCGAAAGCCACGCGAAGAGTTTGAGATTGCCCTGCAACATATTCAAACCGGCATTGCTTCATGGCTACCCAAATTGCGCTAAAGCGCTCAGTAAAACTATTAGGTATTAAGCGACAGTATGACGAACTCAAGTAACGCTCCTGCCAATTACATTGCCCCCACGCCAGCACAAGACAGCGGCGATGACGAAATAGACTTGCGACAGCTGTTTGGCAGTCTTGTCGAAGGCCGCTGGTGGATAGCAGGTATTTCCGCTATTGCACTCAGTGTGGGTGTTTTATATGCGCAAATCGCAACACCAATTTATCAAGTCAACTCTTTGGTGCAGGTCGAAGACAGCAAAGCCGGCGGTCTAGGTGCCATAGCTAGCGAACTTGGTAGCATGTTTGAGACAAAAACCCAGGCGGCTACCGAGATTGAGCTTATTCGTTCGCGTATGGTGTTGGGCAAATCGGTGCAAGATCTGCATTTGGATATTGTCGCACAGGCAAAATATTTCCCAGTGATAGGGAAGCTTTGGGCTGGAAGCGCAGCACGCCATATCGCCGTAACTCGCTTTGATGTACCTAGAGCTTTGCAAGGCGAAAAGTTTGAGTTGGTAGTACAAGGCGAAGGCAAGTTTCAGCTAATTAGCCCGCAAGGCAAGATGCTGGGCGAAGGCAAGGCAAACCAAGCCTTTAGCGCGACTTGGCAAGGGCAGAGCATAGGTCTATTTGTCCGCGACTTAATTAGCCCTATTGGCCAGTCATTTACACTAGTGAAGCAAAACCAACTGCAAGCAATCGCTGAGTTGAGCGAAAACTTAAGCGCCAGCGAGCAAGGTAAGCAAACCGGAATGATTACGCTGACTTATAAAGGTGTGAACTCTGACAAAGCCAGCCAAGTGCTAAACCAAATTACCAATAATTATGTTCGGCAGAACGTTGAGCGTAAGTCGGCAGAAGCACAGCAAACTTTACAGTTTTTAGATGACCAACTGCCTGAGATTAAGAAAAACCTTGAAGCAGCGGAAGTACGCTTCAACGAGTACCGCATGCGCACTGGCTCGATTGATGTCAGCAAAGAAGGTGAGCTACTGCTTGAGCAAAGCGTAGTGGCCGAAACTGGCTTACTAGAGTTGCAGCAAAAGCGTAAAGAGCTACTGGGGCGCTTTACCGCTGAGCACCCATCGGTACAAGTGCTAGATAAGCAGATTAATGCCATACAAGCACAGCGTGGACAGTTTGCTGGGCAAGTAGACAAGCTACCAAAAACGCAGCAAGAGCTATTGCGCCTAACTCGTGACTTGAAGGTTAGCCAAGAACTTTACACCACGTTGCTAAATAACGCACAGCAGTTGAAAGTGGTTCGTGCTGGCACGGTTGGTAATGTGCGCATTGTCGATTTTGCTCAACCCACTTTAAAGCCAGTAGCGCCAAAAAAATCATTAATCGTTGTGCTGGCATTGCTATTAGGCGGCATAGTGGGTGTTGGCTTTGTGCTGCTACGCCAAGCACTGCGTAGTGGCGTGAAAGATGCCGCGCAAATAGAAGCAAGAACCGGCGTATCGGTGCTAGCAACTGTTCCCGCGAGCGACGCGCAAGATAAGTTAGTGAAAAAACTGAAGAAGAAAGGTGGCACCATGGCATTGTTGGCGCATTACGAGCCAAACGACTTAGCCATTGAGTCTTTACGTAGCTTACGAACCAGCTTGCACTTTGCTTTAGTCGATGCACCAAATAATTTGTTAATGATCACAGGCCCAGGGCCTGGTGTAGGTAAGTCATTTATCAGCGTGAACTTAGCCACTTTGCTGGCGAGCACAGGTGAGCGCGTATTGTTGATCGATGCGGATATGCGCCGTGGCTATTTAAATGAGTATTTTGGTGCAGAACGTAAGCATGGTTTGTCGGAGTTGGTGGCTCAAGGCCTAGAGGCTAGTTCGGTTATCCGCGCTACTGGCTTAGAAAACTTCGACTATATAGCTACTGGTGAACTACCGCCGAACCCAGCTGAGCTCTTGCTGCACCCGCGTTTTGAACAGCTTCTGAAAGACATGGAAGCAAAGTACGACCGTGTCATTATTGATAGCCCTCCGGTGATGGCAGTAACAGATGCCGCCATTGTTGGTCGTCATGCTGGGGCTACACTTTTGGTGACTCGCTTTAGCCAAACACAGATGCGTGAAATTGAGCTTTCCTTGAAGCGCTTAGGTCAGGCTGGTGTGAGCGTGAAAGGTATTTTGTTAAATGCGGTGACGGTGGCGAGTAGCGGTTATGGGTACCAATATGCTTATGCGTATAAATATGATCAGCGTAAAAGTTAAGGTAGTAGAAAGCTAAAATGAAATTATTAGTCACTGGCGGTGCCGGCTTTATCGGCTCTGCCGTCATTCGCCACATCATCAAAAACACTACACACAGCGTTATCAACGTAGACAAGCTCACCTACGCCGGCAATCTCGAAAGCCTAGCCGATGTGAGTAGCGACCCACGCTACGCTTTTGCCCAAGTAGATATCTGCGACCGCCCAGCACTAGAAGCCGTTTTTGCTGAAAACCAGCCAGATGCCATCATGCACTTAGCCGCTGAGAGCCACGTAGATCGCTCTATCGATGGCCCTGCGGCGTTTATCGAAACCAATATCGTGGGCACTTACACCTTGTTGGAAGTCGCTAGAGCTTATTGGCAAGGCTTAGATGCAGAGCGTAAAGCTGCATTCCGCTTTCATCACATCAGCACCGATGAAGTCTATGGCGACCTCCACGGCACAAACGATCTCTTCCTAGAAACCACACCCTACGCGCCTAGCAGCCCATACAGCGCAAGTAAGGCCAGCTCAGACCATCTGGTAAGAGCGTGGCAGCGCACCTACAGCCTGCCAACACTAGTGACGAATTGCTCAAATAACTACGGCCCATATCATTTCCCTGAGAAGCTGATTCCGCTGGTTATTCTCAATGCGCTTGAAGGCAAGCCCCTGCCTATTTACGGCAAAGGCGACCAAGTTCGCGACTGGCTTTATGTTGAAGATCACGCCCGCGCTTTGGTCACCGTGGTAACGCAAGGGCAGGTAGGTGAGACCTACAACATCGGCGGCCATAACGAACAACAAAATATCGAAGTGGTGCGAACTATTTGCAGCTTGCTAGATGAGTTAGCGCCAAATAGCACGCCGTATGCATCGTTGATCACACACGTGACCGACCGCCCTGGGCATGATCTGCGCTACGCCATAGACGCTAGCAAGATTGAGAAAGAGCTGGGTTGGGTACCAACTGAAACATTCGAGACCGGCCTGCGCAAAACAGTGGCCTGGTATTTAGCCAATATGCCGTGGAGCCGCCGAGTGCAAGACGGCAGCTACCAACGCGAGCGACTAGGAGTGACATCATGAAAGGAGTTATCCTCGTCGGCGGCAGCGGCACACGCCTTTACCCCATCACCATGGGCGTGTCGAAGCAGTTATTGCCCATCTACGATAAACCGATGATCTACTACCCAATCTCTGTGCTGATGCTGGCTAAAGTCCGCGACATCCTCATCATCTCCACGCCCGAAGACATGGCCGGCTATCAGCGTCTGCTCGGTGACGGCTCCCGTTTTGGCGTGAATTTCATTTATGCCATACAGCCTAGCCCCGATGGCCTCGCTCAAGCCTTCATCATTGGCGAAGAGTTTATTGGCAATGACTCAGTCTGCTTGGTCTTAGGCGACAATATTTTCTATGGCCAAGGCTTCTCGCCAAAACTACTTGAAGCAGCAAGCCGGCCATCAGGCGCCACTGTATTTGGCTACCAAGTGGCAGACCCAGAGCGCTTTGGTGTGGTTGAGTTTGACGATGAAAAGCGAGCAGTTTCTATTGAAGAGAAACCGGTTAAGCCGAAGTCAAATTACGCAGTAACCGGTTTGTATTTTTATGACAACGATGTGGTGGCAATGGCCAAGGCCGTGAAGCCTTCACATCGTGGTGAGCTAGAGATTACTAGCATTAATCAGGCGTATTTAGAGCGCGGCGATTTAAATGTTGAGTTGCTGGGCCGTGGTTTTGCTTGGCTAGATACTGGTACGCACGACAGCTTGCTTGAGGCGGCACATTTTGTGGAAACCATTGAAAAGCGTCAAGGTTATAAAGTGGCTTGCTTAGAAGAGATAGGCTTTGCCAATGGTTGGATGACAAGTGAAGAGGTCGAGGTAATTGGGCAAAGCATGAGTAAAAATAGCTATGGTCAGTATTTATTGAATGTGGTCAAAGTAGGCGCATGAGCTTGATTCAGTGGGTGGACTTTCCACCATTAGGCGATGATCGCGGCTCATTAGTAGCGCTTGAGGCAGGCAAAACTGTACCGTTTGACATTAAGCGCGTGTATTACATCTTCGGCACGCAAAGCGGTGTGGCTCGTGGCTTTCATGCGCACAAAAACTTAAAGCAAGTGGCTGTCTGCGTTACCGGCAAATGCCGAATGATTTTAGATGATGGTGTGACGCGTGAAGAGGCTTGGTTGGACTCTCCAATTAAAGGGTTGCTCATTAGTGATCTGGTTTGGCGAGAAATGCATGATTTTAGTGAAGACTGCGTGTTGCTTGTATTAGCCAGCGAACACTACGATGAGACAGATTATATTCGTAGTTATGATGAATTTTTAGGGTGCTTATAATGGAACTTAAATCTAAAAGTATAAAGTTAAGACTTGTCGAAGAGTCTGATGCAGATTTCATTTTGAAGTTAAGGCTTGATGATAGATACAATCAGTTTCTTTCTGGAGTCAGCCCAAGTTTATCTTCGCAGATTAACTGGATAAGATCATATAAGGCAGAAGAAAAAGAAGGTGTACAGTTTTATTTTATAATTGAGCGCTTAGATGGTACTAAATGTGGAACTATAAGAGTCTATGATATTAGGAAAGACTCATTTTGCTGGGGAAGTTGGATACTTAATGAAGATAAAACAAAGTATGCAGCTATTGAAAGCGCATTTTTAATTTATAATTTTGGATTTCAAAATCTTGGTTTAAATAATTCTCATTATGATGTTATGAAAGGAAACGAGCGCGTCATCTCATTTCATAAAAAAATGGGCGCAAAAATAGTTTCTGAAGATTCTGAAAACTACTATTTCAATATTAGTAAAGATGCGGTTGAGGCATCACGTGTACAATTGAAAGATAAAATATAATATGAATATTAACGATTACATGATAGGGCAGACTTACGCTGAGGCGATATTTGTTACGCGCGAAACGGTTCTAGGATTTGCTAGTATTAGCGGAGATAAAAACCCGATTCATGTTGATGAGAATTTTGCTAAAAACTCTTTTTATAAAAAAAACATTGCGCATGGAATGCTGCTGGCTGCTTTTATTTCTAAAATATTCGGCATGAACTTTCCTGGGCCTGGTTGTATATATGGCTCACAAAGTTTTAAGTTTTTAAAGCCGGTATTTATTGATGATGATTTATTAGTAGTTGTAAAAATTACAGAAATAGATTTAGTAAAGTCTAAGCTAACATTCTCTACAGTATGTAGTGTTAATGATGTTGAAGTGTTAGTAGGTGAAGCAAAAATATATATACCCAAAGGTATGAATAAGTGATCCCATTTCTCGATTTAAAAGCAATCAACTCAAACTATCGCGCAGATCTCATCGATGCCTGCACACGCGTTATTGATTCTGGCTGGTATATAGGCGGCAACGAACTAGCTCAGTTTGAGCAGAGCTTCGCCCAGTATTGCGGCACTAAGCATGCCATTGGTGTAGCAAATGGTCTCGATGCTCTAATTCTGGTTTTCCGCGCATGGAAAGAGCTCGGCAAGCTCAAAGAAGGCGACGAAGTAATCGTGCCAGCGAATACATACATCGCTAGTATTTTAGCGATTACGGAAAACCGACTGGTACCAGTCTTGGTTGAGCCAGATGAGCAGTCCTATAACATAAGCCCAAGCTTGATTGAGGCAGCCATCACCCCGAAAACTCGCGCCATATTGCCTGTTCACCTATACGGGCAGCTCGCCGATATGCCTGCGATTATGAACATCGCCCAACGCCACGGTTTATTGGTCTTGGAAGACTCAGCCCAAGCCCACGGCGCTAGCTTAAATAGCAAAAAAGCAGGCAATTGGGGAGATGCCAGTGGCTTCAGCTTCTACCCCGGCAAAAACCTTGGTGCACTCGGCGACGCCGGCGCTATTACCACCAACGATGATGAACTCGCCAAAACCGTTCGCGCCCTCGGTAACTACGGCTCGCACGAAAAGTATAAAAATCTGTATCAGGGCGTGAATAGCCGTTTAGATGAAGTTCAAGCGGCCATGTTGAGCGTGAAGTTAAAGCACCTAGATACTGAGATGGCGCAACGCCGAGCAGTGGCCGACGCCTACACGACGGGCATTAGCAATCCGCTAATTGCCTTGCCAACTCAGGCGTTTCAAGCGCCAGTGAAAGCTACCGAGTCGCATGTGTGGCACCTATACGTCATTCGCTGCGAACACCGCGCCGAGCTGCAAAAACACCTGCTCGATCACGGCGTGCAAACTCTCATCCACTACCCCATACCACCTCACAAACAGCATGCCTATCGCGCGATGAGCCCTCTATGCTTTCCGCTGTCTGAGTGTATGCATGAGCAAGTGCAGAGCCTGCCGATTGGGCCAACGACAACAATGGAGCAAGCCCAAGCAGTAATTGTGGCGTGCAATAGCTTCCAAGTAGACGCATAACTACGTGACGCTAATAAAAACCAGCTTACTCAACGCGATTGCCGTAGTTATTAAAATGATAACTATGTTGGGCTTAAATAAAGTATTAGCAGTATATGTTGGCCCTGCAGGATATGCAGCAATCGGCAACTTTCAAAACGCTGCTCAGATGATTACCACACTAGCAAGCGGTGCGATAAACACTGGAGTAGTCAAGTACACGGCTGAGTACCACGCGGATGAAGAGAAGCAGCGCCAGCTTTGGCGCACTGCAGGTACATTAGCTCTTGCAGGTTCGCTAGTAATGGGCGTGCTAGTTGCTATTTTTAGCAAAGAAATCGCAGTGCTATTTTTGCATGATGAAAGCTATAGCATGGTATTTATTTGGTTTTCAGTAACACTGGTGTTTTTTATATTTAACACTCTATTGCTTGCCATACTAAATGGGAAAAAAGAAATTTCCCGTTATGTTTCGGCAAATATAATCGGTAGTTTAGTTGCATTGTTAGTGACAAGTTTTTTAACTATAAAGTTTGGTTTGCATGGTGCTTTAACGGCACTTGCGATTTTTCCATCCTTTGCCTTTGTAGCCACACTATATATTTGTTACAGAGCGGAGTGGTTTAAATTTAGTTATATTTTCGGAGCATTAGATAAGGTTGTTTTAATAAATTTATCAAAGTTCGCTGCGATGGCACTTGTAAGTGTAGCTTGCGTGCCTATAAGTCACATTTTTATTCGTACCTACCTTGGTGATACTTTCGGATTGGCCTCAGCAGGATATTGGGAAGCGATGTGGCGCTTAAGTGCTGCTTACCTAATGCTGATAACAACAACGCTAAGTCTATACTATCTGCCAAGACTTTCTGAGCTTAAAGATTTTGCTGAGATACAGAATGAGATACTTCAAGGCTATAGAATAATATTGCCTTTTGCTGCTATGTGTGGATTCGCCATTTATATGCTGCGCGATTTTATTATTAGTATGCTTTTTACAACTGAATTTTTTCCAATGCGAGATTTATTTGCATGGCAGATGGTAGGGGATACCCTTAAAATTGGTAGTTGGATACTTTCATATTTGATGCTAGGTAAAGCCATGATAAAATTATTTATATTAACGGAGATATTTTTTTCGGCATCATTTTATGGTCTTGCTATTCTATTTACTAATGCCTTAGGCCTTGAGGGTATAAGTTTAGCGCATGCTATTAACTATTTAGCGTACTGGATTTTTTTAGGGATTTTAATGCCAAAGCTGCTGAGAGAAAGTTAATTATTTTGTCTAAATATAAAAACATTTATTTTTTGAATTTAGAATTGATGCGGCCCAATAAATTAATATAGATCAGTGATGATAATAAATTAAATACAGGCAAGCTAATTGTGCTCTAAGTTTTATGTTGTCAGTATTGAGCTGATATGGTTTGGCAAACATGAGGAATAGATTCCTCATGTTTTTATTAATTAGCTTTGGTAAACCCACATGAAAATTTTAGTCACCGGCGGTGCCGGTTTTATAGGCTCAGCCGTAGTTCGCGAACTAATTGCGCACAGCCAACACTCAGTGATCAATGTTGACTGCCTAACGTATGCTGGCAACGTTGAGTCACTAGCCGATGCCGCTAGCTCATCACGCTACGCCTTTGAGCAAGTCAATATTTGTGATCGCGCCGCACTCGATCGTGTCTTCGCAGAGCATCAACCCGATGCCGTCATGCATTTGGCCGCCGAATCACATGTTGATCGCTCCATCGATGGACCCGGTGAGTTTATTCACACCAATATCACCGGCACTTACACTTTGCTCGAAGCCGCTCGAGCCTATTGGTCGGGCCTCGATGCATCGCGCCGTGAGACCTTTCGCTTTCATCACATCAGCACCGATGAAGTCTACGGCGACCTCCATGGCACCGATGACCTGTTTTTAGAAACCACACCATACGCGCCGAGCTCGCCATACTCGGCTAGCAAAGCCGCGAGCGATCACCTCGTGCGCGCTTGGCAACGTACCTATGGTTTCCCAACGCTGATCACCAACTGCTCGAACAACTACGGCCCCTACCATTTCCCCGAGAAACTCATCCCGCACGTGATGCTCAATGCCTTGGCAGGCAAGCCGCTGCCAGTTTATGGCGATGGTTTGCAAATTCGCGATTGGCTCTATGTGGAGGACCATGCACGAGCACTAATACGCGTGGTCACAACCGGTGAAGTCGGTGAAACCTATAATATTGGCGGTCACAATGAGCAAACCAATATTCATGTGGTGCGAACCTTATGTGCATTGCTTGAAGAGCTTGCCGCTGACCGCAAACCTGCTGGCGTAGCGCGCTATGAAGATCTCATCACTTTTGTCAAAGATCGCCCAGGTCATGACGCGCGCTACGCCATTGACGCCTCAAAAATTGAGCGCGAATTAGGATGGGTGCCGCAAGAGTCATTCGACAGCGGTTTGCGCAAAACCGTGCAATGGTATTTGGCCAATGAGGCGTGGTGGCAGCGCGTGCTGAGCGGCGCCTATCAATTACAACGTATTGGAGCAACACAATGAAGGGCATCATCCTCGCCGGCGGTTCGGGCACACGACTACACCCCATCACCCGTGGTTTGTCGAAGCAGCTACTGCCCATCTACGACAAACCAATGATTTACTACCCGCTATCGGTGCTAATGCTCGCGGGCATTAGCGACATACTGATTATTTCTACACCTGATGATCTGCCAGGCTATCAGCGCCTTCTTGGCGATGGCAGCAGCTTCGGCATTTCGCTGAGCTACGCTATCCAGCCTAGTCCCGATGGCTTAGCACAAGCCTTCATCATCGGCGCTGACTTCATTGGCGATGACCGCGTGTGCTTAGTGCTCGGCGACAATATTTTTTATGGCCAATCGTTCAGCGCACAGCTCAAGCAAGCCGCAAATCGCGAAACCGGCGCGACCGTTTTTGGCTACCACGTGACCGACCCAGAACGCTTCGGTGTGGTTGATTTTGATAGCAGCGGCAAGGCCTTGTCTATTGAAGAAAAGCCCGCACAGCCCAAGTCAAACTACGCCGTTACTGGCCTGTATTTTTACGACAAGGACATCGTTGATATCGCACGCGCCGTTAAACCTTCGGCGCGTGGTGAGTTAGAAATCACTGACATCAATAATGCCTACTTGGCTCGTGGCGATCTGCACGTAGAGCTACTAGGTCGCGGCTTTGCTTGGCTAGACACCGGCACCCATGACTCGTTAATGGAAGCGGGCTCATTCGTACAAACCATTGAAAAACGCCAAGGCTTAAAAGTGGCCTGCCTTGAGGAAATTGGTTATCGCCAGGGTTGGCTGAGCCGCGAACGCCTACAGGCTGAAGCTGAGTCATTGAAAAAAACAGGCTATGGCCAGTACTTGCTTGGCGTATTGGGTGAAGCATGAACGTAATTAAAACGGCCATTGCTGATGTATTTATTTTAGAACCGAAAGTATTTGGCGATGCCCGAGGCTTTTTCTTGGAAAGCTGGAATGCCCAAGCGTTTAACGAAGCTATTGGGCATGAGGTCGCTTTCGTGCAAGACAATCACTCACGCTCACGCAAGGGTGTATTGCGTGGTCTGCACTTTCAACGCGTGCAGCCACAAGGCAAACTGGTACGAGTTCCAATAGGTCGTGTCTACGATGTC
>Ga0114915_1000646_pt1 | contig 15605 bp, 24 predicted proteins | sample MalvirAntarct_55_FD_87288 | JGI IMG/M metagenome (GOLD analysis project Ga0114915, IMG submission 87288) | Marine viral communities from the Global Malaspina Expedition - Malaspina viral metaG Antarct_55 | ecosystem: Environmental > Aquatic > Marine > Oceanic | place: South Georgia Island...
GATTTGTGGCCGGGCCACCCCGCTCTCCTATTTACCGGGCCGCCCGGACCAGCACATGACCAAATGCACAAAAGACGTTTAAGACATGACCAGATCTACGAACAGGGTTTACGGGATGACTTAAAAAACAAAAGACATTTAAGACATGACCAGATCTACGAACAGGGTTTGCAGGATGACCAGATCTACGAACAGGGTTTACGGGATGACCAAACGCACAAAAGACGTTTTTAACGTGACCAGATCTACGAACAGGGTTTATGTCATGACCAGATCTACAAAAGACGTTTATAACGTGACTCAGAACACGAACAGGGTTTGCAGGATGACCAGATCTACAAAAGACGTTTAAAACGTGACCAGAATATATATTTTTAGTCACGGTTCGACTTAAGACACGCAACATCCAGGGGTATTTGCATCACACCCCTTTGCATGGTATAATAGTATATGGGGCGAGATTTGCTCCCCCAACCACGATAAAGAGGAATTACCATGAAGTTACGCACTGAGTTAATATCTGAAATCCGCACCCTAGCAGTTACATTCACGTCTGGCGACCAGTTACGTGATTGGATTGAAGAGGTTTCTGACCAAGATATCCAAGAGGTGTTGGGTTCACGAGTTCGCACCATCGCCCCAGCCATGACTCGCCTTGAGGCATTTATGGATGATTACGGTTACGATGACGCACGTGGCGATGATTATGAAGCCCAAGCCATCTTGAATGAGGCTGTCGAAGTGTTTGCCTTTGGCAAAGGTGAAAATGTTTATAGCGGCCCTGCTGACACATCAGGCGCTAAGACCAGTGCCGAAATCGCATTTGACGTCCTTGACGCACAGGAAGCTGACCGCGAAGTTTTTGATTCTGAGACATTTAATGATGGAGATGACGAGGATGAGGAAGACGGAGTTGACCCCAAGCGCATGGCCGAGAAGCTAAAGAGAGCTCGCGCTCGTTACGAGCCCACAGTGGCCTACACTGGTCGCCTATCATCGAACACTGGTGATGAGCTTTCAGTATTCCTAGCCGGAATGAGCCCAAAAGACGTTTGCTACTTGGCCGATTTGGTATGTATTGACGAGACTGGCCCCATTGCACTTTTCCACGCCACAAAGTATGAGCACCTTAACCCCGGCTCAATCCGCATGAACGCTGGCAATAAGATTCGCTCACGGGTTAAGGCTGGTGTTGTGACAGTTCTTGAATTGAATAGACTCATGAAGTCTGGCATTTAACGATAAAGAGGGGGGCCGTGGCCCCCAGAGGAGTTTGATATGACTGAATTTAGATATTTGAACGCGGACGAAGTGCAAGAATTGGTTCCATACGCGCTTCAGCACTGGGACGACACCCGCAGTTGGAAGGCCGTAGCCGATCATGTCCTAGAAGTGGGCCAGGATTTACATGGCTTTAATATAGGTTCGTTCATGGCATACATCGTTGTGGATCGCACTAAGGATGCGCTATCGGACCGTCAGGAGGCATTCGAAAAAAATGCCATGTTGCACCTATGTGACGAGGAGGTAGTTGACTTGTTTGAGCTTAACCCGAATTTGACGATTGCAGAATTGTCCGAGATGACCGGGAAGTCCACGCACGACTTGAAAAAGATTATTATGGAAGCACCACAAGCTAAAATATGGGGAGGACCCAAAGTATGACTATGAAGGACCGAATGAACACTGAGGAGCTTGAGCTTGTCGAGAATGTGCCTGACCTTTTGATTCACGTAGAGTCGCAAGGCGTGACTTCCCGGTCCAGGCTTTTGAATCTAGGTCACTCTGAAGAGGCCATAGATAAATTCATGAAGGAAGGTATTTATGTGGAGGTGGACTATGAGTAATTGGATAGCTTGGAAGGATTACCAGCCAGCAATTATGCAGACCGTTTTGACCCACTATAATGGGAAAGTCGGAACCGACTGGGTAGACAGTGAAATGTTACGGGATGCTGAAAACGGCAAAAAGCCGGTCACCGAATGGATGGTGATGCCAAGGGGTCCAATTATGACCCAGCTTGAATTAGATTTAGAGGACTAAGCGATGGAAGTGCCGCCTTTATTCTGGGTTACGTGTGGCCAAGCCACGCGAATCCGCAGGACTCACACCAAGTCCCAAATCAAAGCCACCAAGCGCAGACGCGCTATTGAGAGCGCAATAGAAGACCAAAGGTTAGCGAAGGAGCTAGGCATAACCCTGCAGGAGCTCCAATATAAAACCGGGCCTTGTCCCACCGTGAAGGACATGATATAATAAAGCCTGGGCCATTTTGCCCTACGATAAAGAGGAAGTAAAGATGATTATATCCAAAGAACAATTGGAAAGTGAATATTTGTTTGAGAGTGGTGTTAAACACATGACCGAAGCCCTCGACTTGGACGGCATAATCGTGATTGACGGATTGCAGTTAACCTCGATAGAGATGGTTGACATCATTAAAATACACGATATGAAAAATCTGTGCCTAACATTACTGGTGGACCCGGACAAAGCCCAAGAAGACCTCCGGGCTCTGGTAGGACTGGTGGTCCGGGATTTCTGCACAGACTGGCCCAGGACAGCCATTAAATGTGCCCTGCTGCAAGGGTTTACCGCAGGACAAAACAGGGAAAAGGACCGGGTAGACCTTGGCCTATCCCCCAGCACCATAATTGAAGAATTTAATGGAGAATCCACATGATAACCGCCACCGTTTTATGCTTGGCTATGAACATATACCATGAAGCCCGTGGCGAGAATCTGGCCGGACAACTGGCTGTTGGATTTAGCACGATGAACCGAGTTCGCGACAAGCACTACCCGGACAATGTATGTGAAGTGGTTTACCAAGCCCAATATTCGTCTTGGGACCCGGTAAACCCGATTAGGCACAGATGCCAATACAGTTGGTTTTGCGATGGTCTTTCAGACACACCCCATGACGATAAAGCTTTGCTTGAGGCCACCATTCTAGCCCAAAACATTCTAGCCAATAGCGTGACCGACATCAGTGAGGGGGCAACACACTACCACGCCACCTATGTTAACCCCTACTGGGCCAGTTCAATGGAAGTAGTATTGAAAGTAGACGACCACATTTTTTATCGATAGCAGGGGAAGCACTATGAACGAAAGACAAAAAACTTGGAACAAATGGGTGGTTATGGCCCCCAAAAATATCAGAGAGTATTTCTTGATGATTGAAAACGACTCACACAGACTCCACGCAATAGACGCCTTGGACCTGCTGTCTATTAAAGATTTGGCAGCTGTAGAGCAATTTCTAGAGGAGCAAAAATGAGCATCGTCTTCAGACCCAAAATCCCCAGAGAATTCGAAGGCTGCTCCAAATTACAAAAGAGGGAAATCCTGTTTTACGGAACAAAATGGACTGCTTCGCAAGTTAGCGCTGTGATAAAGCTGAGGGCCCTTAATTGCACATACGCAGAAATGTCCGAAATCCTAGACTCTTCCCCGTATAAGATTTACTCTTGCATCGCCAATAAAAAGCTGGAACCGGAAATCACGAGAAGACGGAAAGAACACTTAGAGGAGGCCCTAAAATGAAGCCAAAAATGGACCAAGTTAAAGAAATATTTATCCGGGCCGAACGTTTGCGAATGTCAGCTTTGTGTTTAGACATGGAAATAGATCACGTTGAAAAAATGGCTGCGATGTACCGCAAAGCCGATTTGATGGACAAGGCTAATAGTTGGAGCAATGGGTTTTGGCCTTTTGTTGAGCTGCACAAAATCAAAGGCTGCTCAAATCGAGAGGACCTTTATGACATGGCTTTGCTCCAACTAGAGAAAGTTGCCGATATGTGTGAATCCAAAAACCTTAAATTAAATGATCTTCTAAGGGAGGTAAACGATGCTGACTCAAGTCAAGTTGACTTCACAGAACATTGAAGTCCAATGTGAACGATTCGACCACCGGGCAAAGGAAGCCCCAATCAGGAAATGGGAGCCCCAGGCCAGGGTTTGGCAAATGCCTCTCACTGGAGCCACGGCAAAGTATGTGCTGAAAAGTTACGCCACCAGAGAAATATGTCCCAAAGCTGCTAATAAGCTAAGGGAGATTTTAGACCAGACCAAGACTGCTGCCCCTTTTCCAGTATGGTACAAATTCAAAAACAAGCCCATGGACCACCAAAAAGTCGCCCTTGAGAAAATGTGGGGAGAAAAGAATTTTGCTCTATTCATGGAAATGGGCACAGGAAAAACGTTTACTATCGTTAATTGGAGTGCCGCCTTGTTTATGAACAAAGACATTGACGGGATGCTAGTGGTTTGCCCTACTTCGGTGAAACCCGTTTGGATAGGTGAAATGGCTACACATTGTCCAATCGAGCACTCTGTTCATGTGTTGGAGTCAGGCGGCTCAAGTAAGTGTGAGAAATGGATGAACGAAGCTCAGGGGTTAAAAGTTATGGTGGTGGGAGTAGAGGCCTTGTCTGCCGGGAGAGCGTATAGTAGTGCTATTGATTTTGTTGTGGGGCATAAAACCGTTATGGTCATAGATGAATCAAGCCGCATAAAAACCCACTCAGCCACTCGCACCAAAAGATGCATCAAGCTTGGAGAGGCATGTAAGGCCAGAGCTATATTGACCGGGACGCCTATCACTCAAGGTATGCAGGACCTTTACGCCCAATTTGCTTTTCTAAACAAAGACATCATAGGCCAGAAGTCTTATTACGGGTTCCAGAACAGATATTGCACTATGGGCGGTTTTGAGCAGCGAAAGATAACCGGGTATAAGAACATCAACGAAGTTATGGATTTAGTTGCACCGCACACCTACATAGTTAAAAAAGACGATGTATTAGACTTGCCGCCCAAGGTGTATGAGTCTATAGTGGTTAGACCCAGCAAAGAGCAAGCTAGGATATTGAAAGATGTTGGAGATAAATACGTCATGGGGTCCAGCTTGAATGGCCTGGACCTAGAGGTAGAAACCATACTGGAACGAATGATTAGATACCAACAGATTGTGGGGGGTATGTTTCCCTATGACGAAGAAGACGGAACCCACGGCATAACCCCCATCCCAGGCCCAAACCCGAAATTGGACGCTATGTGCGAAATGATCAAAGATTTGGACTTGAAGTCCAAGGTCATAATCTGGGCCCGTTTTGTTCCTGAGCAAAAAATGATTGCCGAATACCTAAATTCGGTTTTTGGTTTATGCGTTGCTCACTACTCAGCTGGTTCCAGCACGAATGAAAGAAAGCAAATGATTGAGGATTTCCAAGACCCCCAATCCAGCTGCAGATTTTTTCTATCCAACCCCACTATGGGAGGCATAGGCCTAACCCTAACAGCAGCCTCATATGTGGTATACTTTAGTAACAGCTTTTCACTTGAAGATCGATTGCAATCAGAGGACAGAGCCCACCGCAAAGGCCAAACCAAGTCTGTCACATATGTGGACATAATGATGGACCACCAGATAGACCGAGATATTGTGACTGCTATTCGCAACAAAAAGTCTGTGGCTGATTATGTGGAAAGTTCAATCATCGAAGCCCAGAACGGGTCTTGACATATATATACCCATGTGGTATAATAGTACACTAGAGAGAAAGAGGAATTCAAATGAACGATATCGCAAATCAAAGTGGCCCCCAAGTCTTCGTGACTCAGTTCGACCCGAAGTGGGATTTTTCATCGCTGGTTAAGCATGGTGAGGTGGTTTTTCTGACTCAGACTGAGTATAGGCCTGAACCTTCGATGCCCGGCTACAATCAAGCAATCATGGCAGAAATACTTCGGAACATGAAGGACTATCGGCCTGGGATTGACTACATAGCCCTCACCGGGTCTGCCATGCCCAATGTGATTTCTGGCATGGCTATTGGCAGCATCTTGAGGTACAACAGTAACGTATCTAATAACATTTTAAAATGGAGTCGCAGGAATAACGACTACGAATTGTTCGCACTTTAAGAGGAAGAGAAAATGAGTATAAAATCACTAGCTGAAAGAATGGTCACTGTCAGATCAGCACTTGAAGCCTCAAAGTCTGCTACGGCTGAGCTTCAGAAAGAATTCGATGACATCCGGAAGGTCCAACTACCAGAAGCGATGGAAGCTGCTGGAATGGAGTCTACCCGGTTGCCGAATATTGGTACAGTTTCAATGAGAACCGATGCATACGCAAGTATCAGAGGTGGTCAGCAGGAAGGGGCTTACCAATGGATGCGGGAAAATGGCTTTGAAGATCTAATCAAAGAATTTGTCCATTCATCCACCCTTAAGGCCTTTTTAAAAGAGCAATTTCGTGAAGGCGAGCAGTTGCCAGAAGAGATCTTTACTTTTTCACCCTATAGCTATGTTGCTATAACCAAAACTAAATAGAACTGAGGATTAAGAAATGAGCACAAAAGAATTGAAAACCAAGAGTGGCGAAGTAGCCCGTCCATCATTTATGGATTCTGGAAGCACACGTGGGTCCGAAGGAGTCGGCATTGACGATATCACCATCCCCCGCGTAGACGTACTTCAAGCACTGAGCCCCCAGCGCAAGAAGACGAATTCCGAATATATCGAAGGAGCTGAGGAGGGTATGCTTTTTAATACCGTCACCAAAAAGCTTTACGGCCAAAGCTTCACGTTTGTCCCGGTATACTTTCGCAAAGAGTATGTGATATGGAAAGACCGCAAAGAAGGAGGCGGTTTCTGCGGAGCGTTCCCCTCAGAACAAGAAGCTTTGAACGCAATGTCAGACCAAGACCTTAATCCAGAGATCCACCAAATCTCCGATACGGGACAGCACTTTGGATTGTTAGTTAACGACCACGAGTCTGCGACACCCGAAATCGAAGAAGCGGTAATTTCCATGTCCCGCTCAAAGATGAAGGTCAGCCGCCAACTAAACACCATGATTCGAATGGCAGGTGGAGACAGGTTTGAACGAGCCTACACTGTGGCCTCCGCTGAAGCTCAGAACAACAATGGAGAAGAATTCTTCAATATCTCAGTTAAGCAGCTGGGCTACGTTTCTGAAGAGGTTTTTAAGGCAGCTGAAGTGGTGTACACAGCTATAACAGCAGGAACCACAGACGTTAGCCGCAAAGCTAGCTAATACAGACGGCCCCTTCGGGGGCCCATTGGAGATTTAACCATGGCAGAATTCGAGCAAAGAGAACTCAGTGGCGCATTATTTCGCAACACTTTTAAGAAAGCCCCAAATCAGCCCGACCACCGGGGGTCCTGTAAAATAGGCAATGAAGAATATGATATTTCAGCTTGGGTGAAAGACGGAAGAGGCGGAAGCAAATTCTTTAGCCTGGCCTTTCAAAAGAAGGTCCCAGCAGGGACAGCACCAACTCCAAGCGGAGACGTTGACTTTAGCGAAGATGTTCCTTTCTAGCTTACCATTAAAGAACTCCACTTTTACAAAGAGTATCGACCATGAAAAACCTACTTCCAGACCTTAGCCAGTACCCGGTTATCGCTTTAGATACCGAGACTACTGGACTGTTGCAGGGGGTGGACAAGGCCTTTGGCGTTTCCATCACCCTTCCAGATCTACAGGACTTCTATTGGGACCTAAGGGTCCAACCTCAAATCATAAAGTATCTAAATGAAAAACTTGGCAATTATACTGGGATTATCGTGGGCCATAACATCGGCTTCGATTACAGGATGTCACACGCTGCCGGATTGGTGCTTCCAATCACCAAGCTCGATGACACAGTTATCCGCGCTGCTCTTATTGACGAGCATTTGGTATCTTACCGCTTGGATGACCTTGCGATAAAATATCTAAATGAGAGGAAAGAAGTTGAAATATATGGGGAGCTGGCTTCTATTTTCGGGGGCAGGGCAACCCGCAAAGTCCAAATGCCTAATATCAGCCGGGCTCCGGTTAACATAGTGGCTCCTTACGCCATGAAAGACACCAACCTCACGATGCGCCTTTGGCAGTGGCAGGAGAAAGAAATCCAAAATCAGAATCTGGGCGAGATTCACGAATTTGAACGATCTCTGATACCCACATTCATTAAAACAATGGAAAGAGGGATTCGGATAGACTCTAGCTATGCCGAGGAAGCGGCCGATAAATTAACCCCCCTAATATTGGAAGATCAAATAGCTTTAAATGACATAGCAGGTCATGAGATAAACGCCAATTCGTCTGTTCAAATTCGCAAGCTGTTTGAGCCCAAGATGACCACAATTCGCGGCAGCAAACAATGGGCAGCAAACGATGGTACATTTTTGCTGGAAACCGATAGTGGAAACCCGTCTATTGGTTCTGACGCCCTACGCCAAATGACACACCCAGCAGCCGCTAGGATACTTTCAATCAGGTCTTTAATCAAGACAAGAGACACTTTTATTAGAGGCCATGTGTTGGGTCACAGTGTTGGCGACAGGGTGTACCCCACCATAAACCAAAGCAAGGGTGAAACCGGGGGCACTGGCACTGGACGACTATCTATTCAAAACCCGGCCATGCAGCAGATACCTTCCCGCAACAAAACAGTGGCGGCTATAGTTAAGCCTTGTTTTTTACCAGACGAAGGAATGGTGTGGGTTGATGGAGATATGAGTTCGTTTGAGGTACGGGTATTTGCCCATTTAATAAATAACCCAGTCATCAACGATGAATATGAACGTGAACCGGGCACAGACTTGCATCAGTTTGTGGGTGATCTTGCCAACCTGCCCCGGAACGCCACCTATAACGGCCAGGCCAATGCTAAGCAATTGAACCTATCCATGATTTTCAATTCAGGCAATGGGGCGATAGCAGATGAAATGGGAATGGATTGGGAATGGCAATCTTTTAGATCTTCGGCCGGAAAGACAATCACCTACAAAAAAGCCGGGTCAGAAGCACTGGAAGTAATTCAGAGATACCACAGCCGAGTTCCCGGTGTGAAAGAGCTGGCCCAAAAGATGCAAAGAAGAGCTGAAAATTGGGGCTACGTTATGAATTACAAAGGGAGAAAACTAAGATTCCCGCATGGTTGGAAATCGTATAAGGCCTCTGGTCTTTTGATACAGTCAACTGCAGCGGACTTGAATAAGGAAAATTGGAAGCTGGCTGAGGAAGCCATGGGTGATGACGGCCACCTAATATTAAATACTCATGATTCGTACTCAATGTGTATGCCAGAGGATTGGCAGCCAGTTTGGTCGCGGGTCAAAGAAGCAATTGAGCGACCCCGCCTCAGAGTCCCACTAGTGTTGGACTTGAATGGAGCAGGTAAAAATTGGTGGGAAGCCTTACAGGGAGAAAAATAGTGGAAGCAACTGAAAACACAGTGTTGGACCTGCGAAGTCTAGAAGACATATCAGGTTTAGAGTCCTACGAGCAAAGACTGTACATGGCAGCATTAGAATATGTTAAAGCGGGGTTTTATGTTGTCCCTTTGTCTAAAAATGAGAAGAAGCTCCCAGAGGCCAGCAAAGGAGTAAATTACTCCACTGCTTCCAACAGTCACCGGGTTATTGAAAAGTGGTTCCACCCCACAAAGGGTAAATTTGCTGGACATAACATAGGCATAGCCACCGGAAGAGAGAATGGAGTGTTTGTGGTAGATGTGGACCGTCATGGGGAAGACGATGGGGTCCAGACTTTAAAAGACCTTGAAGCCAAATATAGCGAATTGCCAATAGGCCCTTGCCAAGCCACCCCCAATGGGGGTTTCCATTATTTGTTTAGGTGGCAAGAAAACGCTACAAACAGTACAAACAAAATAGGCTCCGCTATCGACACCAGAGGCGGGAGCAGCACTGCTTGCAAGGGTCATATTGTGGCCTGGCCTTCTATGATCAACGGGGTGGGCTACAAATGGATAACATCCGGCCCCCTGCCTAGCATACCCCAATGGGTGGTGGAAAAAATGGGCATCGCTTGGTCCAAGCCCAGAGGCGAGATAGCCGGGAATGGCCGTGGAAATGAAAATGTCAATGTTGACGATTTTGAAAAGAAAGTGCCCCTTGATCAGATAACCCGAATGATGGAAGCAATAGCCATTGATGATGCTAGTTATGACGAGTGGATACGAGTGGGAATGGCAATCAAGTCACAATACCCAGACGAGGACGGATTTGACCTATGGGACGACTGGTCATCACGCGGGTACAGGTATGAAAAGAACGAATGCCGGATTCGATGGGAGGGATTCAGCGATTTTGGGACCGTTAGAATGGGGTCTCTATTCTACATGTCAAACGAGAGTGGGTGGAAGCCGGAACCTGATGACGTCCACATGGGCAGAATTCATGGTGAAATTGAAAGGGTAAATGCGGAATATGGCTTTACTGTGGTTGGAGGAAAGGCCAGAATAATTCGGGAAAGGAAAAAGACTCATGCGGCCGAAGCACATATGGCCCGTTATGACCTGATGGACAAATCCTCGTTTGAGGCCTACCTTGAAAACGATAGAGTGGTTATAGACGAAGAGACCGGCAAGAAAATCTCCGTTGCCAAAATATGGTTAGCTAGTGAGGCCAGACGCACCTACCCAAATGGAATTGGCCTGTTTCCAGAAGGAGCACCCGGTGGGTATTATAATACTTGGGAAGGATTTTCGGTGAAACCCCAACCGGGGGAATGTGGAATTTTTATCGACCACATCAAGGACGTCATTTGTAACGGAAATGAAGACGAAAGCAAATGGGTGTTAGATTGGATAGCCGATATGTTCCAAAATCCGCAAGACCCCAAAGGCACTGCAATCGTCATGAGGGGAGGAGAAGGAACGGGTAAAGGAACACTGGCCAACACCATTGGAGAGCTTCTTGGGAGCCATTATATCCACCTCATAGATGACGCCCACTTGACCAGCAATTTCAACGCATTCATGATGGATGCTGTTTTAGTGTTTGCAGACGAAATCACATGGGGCGGGAATAAGAAAACATCAGGCAAGCTTAAGGGTCTTGTTACCGAGAGGTTCCTTGTCTGCGAGAGAAAAGGAGTAGACGCCCAGAGCTTTAGAAATATGATTCATATGTTTATAGCTTCCAACTCAAAGTGGGTGATACCCGCTGGAACAGACTCTAGGAGGTGGTATGTAACTGATGTGAGCTCCGATAAAAAGGGCAACATACCATACTTCAAGAACATTAAAAACTTTATGGACAATGGAGGCCACGCCAAGATTTTAGATTTCTTCCTCAAAAGGAAGATTACTTGTGACCTTAGGATAGCCCCACACACTGAAGCACTCCAAGATCAACGAGACATGTCAATGTCATCCGAAACCACGGCAAATTGGATATCTATGTTGTGCATAAACGAGTCCATGAAAGCTACCTGCTTAGACGACTCAGAAGGGTGGCCCTCCAAAGTCCAGAAAAAGGACCTATATGAGGATTATAGTGAATGGTGTTCCAAGCGGAACAGACACTCTGACCACATGATGATTTTCTTTAAAGAACTGAAAAAGATGGGGTTCAGGCCCACAAAAAAGAGACTACCGGGGGGAGGAAGAGTCCCAGCCGTAGAAGTGCCTCTATTGGATAATCTTGTAGAGTCGATGAAGCAATTACACAATATGAACCTAAGGGAAGAAGACGATGAATAAAAAAGTTGATGTAATAGTAGACCTGCAATTCGGGTCCACCGGAAAAGGCCTAATAGCTGGCTATTTAGCTAAAAGAGGAGGATATGATGTTGTCATAAATGCCAACATGCCGAACGCTGGGCACACCTTTATAGATGACACTGGGCGCACTTGGATTCATAAAGTGCTCCCGAATGGATTTGTTGCCGACACTGTAAAGATAGTCGGCTTGGGTCCGGGGTCAGTATTCAGCCTGGACCGTCTGACCAAAGAGCTAACTGATTCATCTGACATCATGGAGGGCAAACGTCTAATAATACACGAAGCGGCCGTCGTACTATCTGAAAAACACGCAGAGACCGAGCGAGCTATGCTTAGTGGTATTGCTTCCACAATGCAAGGAAGCGCGGCCGCGATGGTCCAAAAGATAATGCGCCAGAAAGATGATAGTCCCTTGGCAATATCCGCCTTATCTGACACAGAATACGCCAAATGTGTGGTTACGCATGCCGAATGGATCAGTATTATGTATAAGGCCCATAAAATATTGTTAGAAGGTGCTCAAGGATATAGTCTAGGTGTGAATTCTGGATTCTGGCCATACTGCACCAGCCGTGATTGCACCCCCACCCGGTTTTTGTCGGATTGTGCCATTCCCTTCAGTTGGGCGGATAAAGTAATTGGTACGGCAAGGGTCCACCCCATTAGAGTTGGTAACACACCAGACGGTTTTAGCGGTGGGCATTATGAAGACCAAGAAGAAACATCTTGGACAGAGCTTGGAGAGATACCGGAGACCACCACTGTAACTGGCAGAGAGAGAAGAGTCTTTACTTTCAGCCGAATCCAGATGCGGGAAGCTATCATGGCATGCCAACCGACCGACATATTTTTGAATTTTTGCAATTACGACCCAGACTTGGCTGAAGATATAGTTCTACAGACAAATTCTGATCTTATCGAATTTGGCCCCCCTTCTTCACAAGTAACTTACACTGGTTGGGGTGCTGCGGAAAAGGATGTCACTTGTGAGAATTAGTGACATGATGAGGGCCCAATATGTAAAGCGATTTCATATAGTCCACACCATCAAGCACCAGTCTATAGCTGAGCATTCATTCAACGTAGCCATGATCTCAAGACGAATTGCCATTGAGATGGGCTATGATGAAGACGATGTTAAGACTATAATGCTGGCTGGATTGGTCCATGATTTGGATGAAGTCATAACCGGAGACATCCCGACTCCCACTAAAATGAGGGCAAAGGCTCAAGGGGTGGACCTTAATGATAATGGCATAGAGATACCCTACCAGTGCTCAGGCCTGGAATGGGTAAATAGGATAGTTAAAATCTCTGATTATATCGAAGCTATGTCATTCATGGAAGAAAACGCTATTGGAATCCACGCCCTCACTGTTGAGGCTGACATAGGCGAAAAAATGGAGTCTTACATAGAGTCTACCTTTACAATTGAAGAAACCACACAGATATTAGAAGTGGTAAACGAGATCAGACAGGGGGGCTTTACGTTTTGAATGAGGCCAAATTTCGAAAATGGGCTATGGATTGCATTAAAAAGGTCGGGGGTCATGCATCGTCCGTTGAGTCTCACGCCATGAGCCCAGGCATACCGGACATTGACTTTTGCATAGACGGGGTGTCGGGCCACATAGAACTTAAAGTCTGCAGCAGCAGAGGACTCAGGCAGTCGCAAGTGTTATGGTTTAGGAAAAGGCTGAAAGCCGGAGGAAGCCCTTGGATTCTTGTGTTCAGCACCGAGAAGGTTTATCTGATTGCGGGTGAACATTACCATCACGTATTAACAATGGACAAAAAGGAAAGACTAAAATGGGAAACAATAGCAATGAAGATTTGGGCGGGATTGCCAACACCACAAGACCTCGCCATTGGCTTGAAGACAAAGTTGCCCTAAACTACATATATGAATTTCCAAATGGAATGGGAGGTATTTGCAGAACCCTTATGATGGGGGAGGGGAAATACACCAGAGGCGAATGGAAAGGTGACGGCAACGCCCGGTATGATAGGACCTCTATAATAGATTCGATGAACCGACATTTAATGGCTAGCGAGAATGGAGAAAGAACGGACCCGGAATCGGGCCTGGACCATCTGTTTCATGTGGCCGTTAACGCCCTGATGCTGGCTGAAAAATACGGCCAGCAGCCACAAAAATTAGGACTAGCCTACCCGTGGCCCACAGACAGTTCCGAGTCCGACTAAACTATTTGAGCTTAATCGCGCCCAGCTTGCCAGACACCAGTTTGGTGAGCAAACCTCTTAACCCGAATTTGACCACGTATACCCCTATTATCAAATATTGATACCATTCAGGCATAGCAGCAAAAGACTCAAATGCAGCCGTAACTTCGGCCTGATAACCCAAGAATGAAGCACCCACTGGCACAAGCAGTAGCGCAATCATAATGTCGTCTACATAACTTTTATCCATTTGCTGCATGGCCAAATAGTCGAGGTTGTAGTCTTGAGTTTGCCCATTGTCTGCTAGTTTATGAGCGGCTTTAGCGTTTGCTACTTTAACATCCGCTTCAGCCTCAATGCCTATTATTGCAGCTGCTGACTTGGCTTTGGCGACTTGGTTTTTGCCCTCAAGGTAGGTAGACCCCAGGCTTGCAATTGGATTTAAAAAACTTAGCCAGCTCATGTTAAGAATCCAATTCAAAATGCGGCATATCTTGCCAAGAATCCCATAACCCGCCCCACTTAAGCTTATGACCCAAGACAGCTGAGGCCTGGAGCATCGATGTTGCGATATGGGTTAGATGTAAGTGATCCCAACTGGCCTTTCCATCAACATAGGCATACAGATCAATGGCTAATCCGGTTTGGTGATATGATTTATTGGTACGCCCGTCACACTTAGACTTGCCAGCCGTGAAAAGAGCAATTTGATCTTCTATGGTCCTGAGCCCCCCGGTGCTAGGAATACCAAAGTCGATGTTGCTCAATTGAATAGCAAGATCAGTGATTTCTATGAGCCTGGGGTCCACTCCCGCCCGGTTGTTTAATGAATTTTGCCCAAGTCTAAACATATTATCCTCACATTTTGTTCATTATATAGGATGAAACACCGCCTAAAATAGCTGCTAATACAATCACACCAGCCGCCATTCCTTTACCTTTAGCTAGCTGAATCTCTTGAGCTGCTAATCGGTCATTAAGTTTAGCCATTGTTCGCGTCAACGATTCAACGTCTTTAGTTAGTTGCTGTACTGCGCTTACTAACTGGCCTGCTTCAAAGTCTGGCATCCCTGACATTTTAATAAGTCCTTAAATAAAGTGCTACACCAAAAACGGCAGCTACTATCATTATAACAATACCTAGAGCAATCAGCCCATGATTAATGTTTTCGTTTATCTGTGCTTGCCTTGCTTTGCGCTTTTTAGATTCAACTTTCTGCTTCCTGTTAAACTCTTCTCTGAATTGCTGGTATTTGTAATAGCCTAAAAGCCCCTGTTTGTTCAACATCCACGCCAATTCTTCCTCTTGGCGTTCTAAAGCTTGTTTGGCTTGATAGGCGGCTAATACATCTCCAGTTCCCAATTTAGCTTTCTGCTCAATAGCCTGGCTTGCACCAAAGTATTTTGTTAGTGCCGAACCTGCGTCTGCAATCTCTTTACCATTGGATAAAGTTTGCTTAATAACTTGAAATGCAGCATTGGCTATTGCTAGTTCAGCTAACATATCCATAACCTCTTTGTGTATTCTTGTGGAACACCGTAGGGCTCCCTAGAAGGTTGCACTACAAGATATTCCACATTTACTTTATGTGTACTTGGTTCAACAAGTAGCCTTTGTCCCTCAGGTGCTAGAGCCGGGGAAACGTGCACAGGATACAACTCCAAAGGACTTGACCACATCCATCACACTCTTAATACCCACCAGATTTTTTAGTTGGGGTTTTAGGAGCGCTTTTCCTTTTCTTCATAGCAGAATTTTTCATTATTGTTCCATTAGGCATTCTATGAGAACCTTTGGGCACTGCTTTCTTTGTAGCCATTTTACTCTCCTACTAAACTTACAAATGCTGGGTCTGCCTCTTCTAGC
>Ga0114915_1000647_pt1 | contig 15587 bp, 21 predicted proteins | sample MalvirAntarct_55_FD_87288 | JGI IMG/M metagenome (GOLD analysis project Ga0114915, IMG submission 87288) | Marine viral communities from the Global Malaspina Expedition - Malaspina viral metaG Antarct_55 | ecosystem: Environmental > Aquatic > Marine > Oceanic | place: South Georgia Island...
CTTATTTATGACTGGAAGAGGTGTAAGGAGATTGTGAAGACGAATGGATTTGGTAAGTGGGGACAAAAAAAATGTATAGACCATCTACCAGATACGAATTATTGGCATTATTGTTTGCAATTGAATACATATAAGAGGATTTTGGAAGATAAATATGGGAAAATCGTGGATGAAATGTATTTAGTATGCTTACATCCAGACAATAAAAATAAGGATTATCAACGTATTAAGGTAGTTGATTTACAAGAAGAAGTATCTGAACTATTTGATTTAAGAAGAAAAGAAATTGCGAACAAAGCTTAAAAATATAAACTCATATAAACTCATAAAAACTATTATGTTTATCCCTACTGTACTAAAGAATAATTTATGCAGTAAGAATAATAAAATGATCATACTTGGAGCGTCTGCTACAATTGGATCTGTTTTTTTATACTATTATCTGAAAGGCAACAATACACCCGTACCAAAAAAAAGAGAAGAACCTTATGAAAATAAATATTATGATAAATTTGATTTGTTAGAAGTTGAAGAATTAGAAGAAGACTATGTAAAATGTTTGAAAAATAATATACTATATGAATCCACACCAAAAGGAAAGGTTATTATGTATTACGATCATGATAAAGATTCATTTATTTATTATTGTGATACAAAGGATATTTCATATTTGTATTTGGAAGCCGTGGCTAGGAAATATGCATTAACTTATAACTGTAAAAAAATTGTTGTTGATATTAAAGCTGAATTAAAACGAGCAACCGACCTAAAAAATGGGAATATTGCAGATAAAAAACTAGACAAACCTGTAGATAAATCAACGAATGATCTGTTTGCTTCATTTAAAGAGTATAATAAAAAAAGTGGAGTAAAAAATACGACAAGTAAAAAGTTTACATTACGACAGAATGCAAATAGATATTCGTATAAGGGTAAAATAAATACATTTGAGTTTATAAAATCAGACGAATATAAAAGTGAAAAAAATGACGATAAATTAGATTATGGAACATTTAAGCGATTAATGGAAAAAAAAAATTAAAGATAGAATATATATGAATGAGTTCTTAGATATTCCTAATCCAGAAAATAAAATAAATGGTGTATTGGATATTGCTATTGAAAATAGAGAGAATAAAGTAAAAAAAATAGAACAAGAAATAGAATCGGTAAAGAAACAAAAGGAATCAGGTGTATATTATATAGAAATGACTGATATAAATGGAGCGCCAATCAAAAACATTGGGATGACATTAATATCTATTGTAGGTGATATATTAAGTGGATTTAGTGACGCAGCAAAAAAACTAAAAGAACAGGCGGATGCTGTTCAAGGAGATAGTAATGCCAAGGATATATCCGAACAAGCAGATAAGTTAGATAAGATTGTTGGTAAGGTTCAAGAAAAGACTAGTAAACTGGTTGAAACTGTGGGTGGCTTACAGAAAGGAGGTGTATTATCTGAAACAACAGATAATAATACATCTTCTTTAGGGAATGAAAATGAAAATAAACAAGTAACGGATGCTTCATCGACAGAATCTCTTATTGACAGTGCTAAAAGTATGGGGTCGGAAACTGCCTCACAATTAAAAGACATTGGAATTGCTTCTGTAAAAACTGGAATTAAATGGTCTGGAGATTTCATAAATAATATGATCGAAATGGGAATGGAAATGACAGGTGAAGCAAATATATTAGATACACCTATTGATGAATTAAGTCCAGAATTAAACAAGAACATATTGTTATTGGCTGGGTTATTGAAGGAAGTGTCAGAAAATCCTGCTACTCGCGAAGCTGTAAAGGAAGTGGCACAAGCCGTCGCTATTTCTATAATAGAGATATTGGATGAGATAAGACCCGAAGTAAATGAAGTAACTGACAAATCATTAGAAATGTTAGAAGAAGTTGGTATTAAGTCAGTTAGAGGAGCTACTGCGACTGGAATATCAGTTGCACAAGCGTTTATAGCAGAGATTCCATGGGTAGGTGGCATAATAGATATGATGATTGCTATAGGAAAAGGATATAATGTATTGATGGAAGCGTTTAAAATTATTGTAGTAAGAGGTGGACCAATAGGTATTAAGGGTGTTCAAACAGCGGTAAATACAGAAGAAACCTTAGAAAAGGGTAAGGATCGCATTGAAACCGCCGCTAGTAATGCAATGGAGACGATAAAAAAGGATACTAAATCAGTTCCTGAACAAACAGGCGGTGTATATATACCAAATAAACGATTAAATTCTAAAATACAATGTGGGGGTAAACGATTAAGAAAAACAATGAAATTATTTAATTCTACATTACCTATGTTAAAATTCTCGTGCTCTAATTCTAGAGACACGCGTAAAAGAATAAAACGAGGTGGAAAAAGTGGAAAAAGTCGGAAGATTATCAAAACAAATATTAGAAAAAATATTAGAAAAATTAATAGTAGGAAAAATAGCAGCAGAAATTAGGAGGATTTATTTGGAGGATTTATTTGGAGGATTTATTTGGAGTAGTTTCATTCCATTTAATGAAACCAACACTCTTGGCTATATTAAATGACGTTCCTAAATGGTCTTTTGCTATTTCTAAAGTTTGTCTCTCTTGGTCGTTTAGCGACGATATATATTGTTCAATTAATTTTGGATCCATTGTATTGTTATTTTATATTGAATTCATTTAATATTTTAAATGATTTCAATTTTTTATAGTTTTAATATTGAATAGCACAAATTAGTTCTCCCCACATTTTTACTTTTGCCTTTTGTAGAATTTTTGTTATACTTGTATCTATCGTATATCCATTATTCAATAAATACTCAAACAATTCTGGCAAACCGTCTATACACATTAGCTCTTGACTATTGTTTATGTTTGTTATTCCTATTACACATTTTGGTCTAGGACATGTATTCGTATTTACGTCAAATGGTGATAATTTATTTAACGTTACATTTTTTACAATTGAAGCCAATGGTCCAGATGGCATTTTATTTAACATTAGTATATTGCGATATTCTTGTTTAATAGAATCATAATATGGTATACTGCTTAATGAATAGATTAACATTACTTTATCATTAGCAAAAAAATTGAAGCTATATAATTACTTATTGTTTTCATAAACTAATCAATCATGACGACTGTTATTGAAAATACTATTTTCCGATTTAAATTTACATCCGACTTTACTAGCGATTTATTGTCTTTCTCTAAACTTCATCAATTTGATGATAGAGTAACATATAAGGATGCTTGGAATATATGGGTTCAACATAACGACGAACTTATTGATTCTGAATGTAGACGAATGAAACAACTAGGATATGATGGGAATGTTCTAGATAAAATGTATAAAAGTGGCAGATATTATTTTCGTAAAAAAACCAAACAAGAACCCAAAAAAAGAAGAACATATATTTCTATTGATAAAGATGTCATTGAGGCAATGGACAATCATATTTTAAATAATTATGGAACATCTCTATTCAAACCATCATCGTCACACGAAGTATTCTGTAATGAACATGTAGACCTAGTCCAAGATGAAATCACACGACTATTTGATCAACAACTAACAAAGGATGATATTATTAATAAAATTAAGAAAACATATAAGAATAGATATTTCCTATTTACACAACATAATCAAACTCGTAATAGGGATGATAGTTCAATTATGTCGGATATTACGGAAAATTAATGATATTTAATTCACGAATAATATAAATGACAATATTTGTAGAAAATACATTATCCATAAATAATCATATAGCAATATCAAATAAAATTAGAAATATTCCTCTTTTTTTGTCGTATTTCTTTCCGATTATCGAGTCTACAAATTTAGATGAAAAATATAATGTGTTAACAGACTCAATATCCAATTCAATACAGAGAGATATTAAATATAAATTAATTCAATTTCCTAACAATACGTTCATAGATTATCCTTTTACTGATCATTTCTCACAATCTCTCTATAAAGTATTTCTAGGTTGTTTAGTTCTCCATGAATATAATATTTCATACACAGTAAACGATGATTCGTTTGTTATGATTAATGACGACAGTTCACCGTTATTACATAATTTTTCTAATTCTTTTTATTTTCCTGTTATTAGATATAGTAATTTACGTTCTTATTTCTCTCAATCGCTACTAAAAAATCCATATATACCCATTGATATTTTTGTTATAACTTATATTATTCATAACAATATTACTGTATTCAATAATGAATGTTTGCTTTCAATTTCAGAATTATTTTTTGATGATAGAGAGAAATTAAATAAAAATACAATTATTATGGATTTAAACTATTTATTGAATTACGAAACAGAACAAATTATAAAGTATCTGTTACAATTTAAGTACACGTGGACATATTATTCTTTGTCACAATATTTTATAGTACACCATTCTCAACAATTAAGACAAGAAGGACTTTACGATATTCTCTCCGAATATATCAATTCCACATTTAAAGAGAGAAATGTAGATTTAATCGATTATATTCACGAAAATATATTTACAAGTTGTTAGTCGCTTAATTATGATATATGAATTCAAATATTATAATTCATATACTTATTTATTGTGTTTATTTCTTGTTCTTTCTAGAACGAGTACAGATAAGGAGTTCACGGAATACTTCGCAAATAAGAAAATCGTATACTTCAAACATGAAGATGTAACAAGCGATAATATTGTAGATATGGTATTTAATTAGAATCGTTCAGAAGAGAGAAAGCAATGGTCTGCTTACCATTGCCACCCTTCTTAATGCTTTTCTTATTCTTCATAGAACGACTCTTCTTGGCACTCTTCTTGGCACTCTTCTTGGCACTCTTCTTGGCACTCTTCTTGGCACTCTTCTTGGCAGTTCTTTTCTTTTGTGTTTTCTTAGCAGGAGAAGCTTCAGATTTCTTGTATGTTTTACCAGCTTGTTTTAATACATCTTTTAACATTACCTTTCCGTCCTTAGCGGCGGATTTCATTAAAGTCATTGTCTTCTTGACGTGTTCTCTCCAAGGGTTCGTTTTAGTAGCTACCATAATAGATATATAATTTACTTATATTATAAAAAATTGAATATTATTAATATATTTTATCAATTATCAATTATCAATTATCAATTATATCTAATATGTCTAAACTTGTTTTAACGCGATTCTTATATTTATTTGATGAAGTATGTATTTCATTTATGACATCTGTATTGAAAAAGGAATCGCTTGATGAATGTTATTTTTGGATTTCCGAATTATATTTATCTGGACTTCATGATCAATCTTGGCAATTCATTTGGTTTATATATTATGATTTCTATTATGTGAAAAATCCATCACTAGAAGATTATATTTCTAAAAAACAATTTAATGGTGATTTAAAAAGTCTCATGTCAGTCGTTAAAAATTTCTTTAAACTTCAGTCGTCATCTGAAGTATTCATAACTAGACAATACAATATGAATATTAAAGAAATTACGCATATTTTTAGAGGAAAAAAACCCAATTGGCTTACAAAACATCCATCTAAATACCACGCAATACTTCGATTCATAGATAAAAAATTATACCATCTTGCTATATCATCTCTTCCAGAAACTATTACGGATGAATTATTTCAAACTATAAAAACATATTTTAATATTCCTGATGAACGATTCACACCACTTGCTGACAAATTTAATATTAATTGTAATTGTAATTGTAATTGTAATTGTAATATGGACAACCCGAGTAAAAACGGTTACGATAATAAGTTTCATAAACTGTGGGCATTAATATCTTTGTTTATATTTAATCCTGACTATTATCTTTCAAAAAAGAAAATATATATGGGTTCTAATGATTCCGAATATAATGAAATTATGAAACACAACGAACCAGTACCACCTTCATCTAATAATAACAATCAAATATATAGAACACTTGAATATAAACGCGCATATGCCATTCACCCAACGTGTTCCTCTTTTAAATTATTACGAGATTCTTTTGAAAATATCAACAACGAATTTTGGTATCATTGGGAATATCACGCATATTTGACACCTGTTTGGTTTGAAAGGTTTAATAAATATGATATTATTGTGGATTCCGAAAAAAAACGGATACAATTTATAGATGACGACGAGTTGGAAGACTTTTATAGCCAATATGGTTACTATCCAGACGAACAGTCTACAGAAACCCAAAATAAGGCATTATCTCTTATGGCAGATATTAATTGGAAAGACTGGTATGAAAATACATTCCAAGACAAAGATAAATCGGTATATAATTATAAAGATGAATTTAAATTCTCTTATTAAAAAAAATTGAAGAATAATAATATATATATATTTTTTAATACATATTATCAGTAAAATGGTCAAGAATCAAAACGGTGGAAATAAAGGAAAAAAGATGGGACGCAAGTTCTTATCAACTCCAGTTGATAAACGAATTCGTCTTGCAGAAGAGGAAGGTGAGATTTATGGAGTAGTTACTAAGTTATTAGGAAATGGTATGTTTTATGTCAATGATATTGATGGTAAAGAACGACTGGTTGTTATGAGAAATAAATTTAGGGGTAAAGGTAAACGTGATAACTCGGTTATTCAAGGTGGATGGGTTTTGATTGGAGAACGGGAATTTGAATCATGTGTCAAACCTAAACACGATTTACTCGAGGTATATAATGATAATGAAAAAAATAAGATGAAGAATTCAGGAAATCCAATCTTTGCCAGATTAAGATCTGAATACGACAATAAAAAACTGGATGATGACGATGATAATGATGACGATATCTCGTTTGGAATTTCAAATAAAAATACAACAGATTATAATTCACAACTAGAAAATATAATTGGTTCTACTGAAAAGGGCGAAACTATTTCTATGGATACAGGAGAGGAGGTTGATGTTGATGATATTTAGATTAGATTAGATTAGATTAGATTATTGATTGACCAGAAATATCTTCTACACTATTAACAATTTCTTGATCTAAAACATCTTCTCCTGTTATAATTACATTACTATTTATATATGAATGGGGTATGGTATTGTATATTTGATTTCTTCCGTATGGATGTGACATAGAATTCAGTACATTTAATGAATTTAAAAAAGAATTTCTAGAATCCTGAATATTTGGAGTTTCAATATAATCCTCATTTTTTATTTCGATACTATCTAATTTTAACCTACACATCGGACATTCTGCTCGCTGGTTTTCTAACCATTCATTAATTGATTCTGGATTAAATCCGTGTTTACAAGGTAATATTGTAACTTTTTGTCTTGTCTTAAATTTGTCTTGTGTTATTGGACAATGATCGTTTTTACATACACCAAGTCTATATTGTATGGTCTTTAACTTCTGTTTACCAATATCTGACAATACTTGTTTGTATTTACTACCTTCGTTAAAACTATCATTTATTATTCCATCTATTGACTGATCTTGATATTGATCTTGATATTGATCTTGATATTGATCTTGTATGAGAACCTCTGATAGAAGGCTTCTTTCTAATAATATTTCAAGGTAATTATCTAATGCTGGTGTATTGCTATTGGTATTGCTATTGGTATATAAACTGGTTAATGTATTAAACCCTATATATTGCTCTGGTTCGTACAAAAAAACATTTGAACTTATATCATTAAATATATTCATATTTAATATTTATATGAATATATTTTTAAACGAATCTTGTTAAACAATTAAACCTTCTAAAGCTATATATCTATCTTTGGAAAGAGATTTCAATAACATGTTCCAAGGTGTAGCATATTGAAGACCAGAAATATATTGTTCTGTGAAATTATTTAATAAATGAGGACTAAATCCAGATATCATCGAGTAACCGTCGTTATAAGATAATTCGGGAAATCCATTTGTAGAACGAAGATTCCAAAACAGAATATGCGGTACCTTATAAGGTATACCACATACTTTTATTCCTGCTTTTTGGAATTTCAGATCTAGTATTTCCCTCAGAGTTCCATTTCCATATTCACTATCTCTTTCAGCTTGATCAAATTGTATATCCGAAAATACAGCCAACACAAGAGACTCTACATCTGTAGCTGGAACGTTTCCAGCAACTAGACCATCAAGAATCATATCCAATGCCTTGTGAAAATTTGTATTCATACCACGCGGAATACCTACAATAGTATCAACCATTTCACAAAATGTGTGTTTATCTTCCAAATTAATCCACTCAGGATTAGATGTAAATGTTAATATTCTCTTTCCTAGTTTAGATTTCTCTGCCACACGACACCCAAGACCTATGGCAGAGTATAATGGATTATTATTACCATCTTCCATAGATTCAGATATATCTATCATTGCAATAATATTCGTTAGATTATTTGTTGTTTTACTATTATTTTTCCATGCTTCATTAATAATAAATTTTTCATCATCACTATTAGAATTTATCGCCTGTTTTACAAAATCCGCCATACCTATATTTGAACCATTCATCTCTACTCTCCCTTGTTTTACCTGTTCCATATATTGTAACAAATTATTATGACAGGATACTCTATCTGTATTACTATTACTATTACTATTACTATTACTATTAAGAAATGCTTTCTTTTGCTTCATCATTGTAACACTAGTTACTTTGTTAAAATTAATGTCTTTCCAATTTTGTCCACATTGTTTAATTTGTGTTGTATCAATATACCTATTCACAGAACTTACCAACTTTCTATAATGGGTTTGTGCTTTATTTGATGCTGATTTAGTCCAACCATTTTTCCCATACGACGAGAAGTAATTTGTTGCTAATGTATAATTGATCCAGCCAAATTTTTTACTTTTCTCACGAGGAATCCATTTTGCTACTAGAGAACAATTTCCATTACTATCCATACACGTTTTATCCATTTCTAATTGCGTATTTATCATATTGGCTAACTCTGTTGGAATATATAGTAGTTCGTTGAACAAATACTTCATATCTTTCCAACTTCCCAACGGAGTTCCTAGCTTTTCAAAACCAACTAGATATTTCATAAAATTTATACATACTTCGGGATTATTCGGAATAAGCTCTTTTATGATACACAATGTTAATGAATACTCACCCTTACCTTCTTCTATATCGCGAGTATGACCTAGTAATTTAATTAGGATCTTCTTTTCATTAGAAGTTCCGTTCTCAAAACATTCTCTAAATTTAATAGCTAGATCCCTTTTTATAGTTGTATCCGAAGTTCTTACCATCTGAAAACTTAGTTGTAATATCTTTTCTTGTTGAGCCGACGACCAATTATATTCAATTTGGTTATTTTCACCATATTGAATATAATTATTTCTCTCTAATACTGATACTAAAGATGCCATTTATATCTTAATTATTATTATTATTATTAATATTTCTTTAGGCTATTTTATTATATAGATGCCTAGTACTTTCGTCTAGTTTTTCCTTGTAATAAACTAAACTTTACACGCCTTGTATTGTTGCCTATTTTTTTAGTATCTTCATTAAATAAAATGAATAACGTATTTACATTCTGTAAACAGTTAATAGATGACTCTAATCCATAATCATCTATATTTTTTAAATTCGTCATAAAATTATAATTATCACTACTCTTTAAAAAGTTTTTCAAATCTTCATGCTTTAAAGTTAAATTGTATACTAAAATAGATATTAATTTATATTTTCTTTTATCTAATTTCTCATTTTCCTTTATTACTTTTATCAATTCTTCCTTTTTTATTTTGTTCGGTGTACATAATTGAATTGATTTTTCACTTATCTTTTCTAATTCGTTTCTCTTATTTACATATAATAAATTAATCTTTATGTTGGTATTTTCTTCTGGAAAAAACATTTCATATTGCTTATCTTCTTCTTCGAATTCATTTATCCAACTCTCATCAAATTTTTCATTATTATCTTCCATTAATAAAATTCTATATTTATTCATTATTATTTTAACTAATTAATCTTCATATTCATCATATTCATCTTCGAAGTCCTCTACATTTGTAATTTGATTATCCCCATATTTTTCATCGAATTTTATACAATATTCTTCATACTTTTCTGCTTCTGTTTCTGCCCACGCATAATCATCCAATTCACAAGTGTCTTCATAATGACGATTAGATTCTTCTCTTCTCTCCTCATGAAGACTATCTATTCTTCTAAAGCACTCGTCCCAAATATTTTCGTCTTCATAACCATTTATTGATTGCCATTGTTTGGGTGTAAATGTATCTTCCCAACTACCGTACCAAGTTACGTCATCTCTACTATATTCTGGTTTATTATAGGGAATAATAAATACTGAACAATTACTCTTCTCAGCATTTCTTAAATATGATTCTGTATCTGTTGACATTTTATTTGCCCGTATAAACATAGGTCCTGTCCATTTTGGACCATTCCAAAATTTTGGATCGTTTAGATTAATTACATTATCTTCTTTTGCTTTTCGGATGCTTATTCTCTTAATCCATTCTGACTCTAATGGTTTTTCTATTACTACTGGTTTTTCTACTACTACTACTACTGGTTTTTCTACTACTACTACTACTGGTTTTTCTACTACTACTACTACTGGTTTTTCTACTACTACTGGTTTTTCTACTACTGGTTCTTTTGATTTTTCATTACGGTTTCTATTTCTATTTTTTCTTCTGCTAGAACCAGTAGTATCATTAGTATTTATCTTTTCATATTTTGATGAGGTAAATCCATCTCCTTTTAAAGAATCAAAACGTCCCATTTTATTTCAAAATACGGTATTATCTATTATCGTTATAGTAATATTAATAATTATTCCTTATATAGTTTCAAATATTAATATATTAGTTCTAAAATAGTTTCAAATATTAATATATTAGTTCTAAAATAGTTTAAATGTATTTATATAGATATATTCGGGGTGTTGTGTGGTACCGACGTTCATATGAACTAATCATGCTAATTGTTTCCTAACAGCTATATTCTCTTTATATTCGTACCTTAATTAATACAAATAATAGTAAATTATATATATATTACAGGAAACCGCATTTATATTTTTATGTAAAATACATATAATATATAATAAAATTGATTCGATTTATTATATATTAGTAATTGCAATAATGAACCAACACACTAACATCAATGATATTTATAATCAATATGCTAAAAACATTTCTATATGTATTCCTCGCGTCTTTGATGATATTCACATATCTTTTATTGCAAATATATTCCAACACGAACTCAATCTCGGAAAAATAAAAAAAATAGACGTTGTTAAAAATAACGATAATAATTTTAAAAAGGTATTTATTCATTTTGATGAATGGTATAATACTGAAAAGAGTAATACCATCAAGCAAAAATTATTGGATGGTAAAATAATTAAAATTGTATATGATAATCCTTGGTTTTGGAAATGCTCATTAAACAAATCCAATTAAATTATATCTTATAAATATTGGTTTATAAAATATAACATTTTATAAATATTGGTTTATAAATATAACATTTTATAAATATTTTTTAATTTAAATACTTAGTACATATTTATATATGTTTATAGGTTCCATCGAAATACAAAATAATGAAAAAAATAATTATACTATTTTAGATGATGTAAACATATACCATAATCTATTACTTAATTCATTTGACTTACCATATAAAACAAAATTCTATGCACAAAACGTTTCCTCTTTAGAAGATTTTATTAAAACGAATAATTTTTCTATATACACTGCGAATAAAATGCTTATATCTATTTATAATCAATTATCCGTTATTTTATCTCACAATCTCTCTATCTCTTTTATTGATATTGATGATATTATTGTAATTGATTCACATCAGTTCTTTTTTTGTAATGTAAACAAAATATTTCCCATAATCGATAAAACTATAAAAATGGATAATATCTATGATATTCATAATCGGTTTTTACCCCCTGAATTTAAAACAAATACATCCATCCCATTTATATGTAATGAAAATTCATTTATTTATAGTTTAGCCTTAATTACATTATATTCTCTCAAACAAACAAATAATCTGTTTTCGTTATGTTCCAACGATCAAGTCCTCAATTATTATAAATCTACAAAACTATATTCTATTTTAAAATTATGTTTATCTGATAAACCACAGAATCGGATTTTTATAATTTTTTAATTTATATGTATATTTTATATGTCTCTCGTTACTCTTAAAAAAAAATCTCGTCATAACAGAAGAATTGCACCTATATCTGGTAGGGGTATTAATGGATTTTCATTAAATGGTGGTCATAGAAATAACGGTGGAATTGGACAATTTAGAATGATTTCCAATACTACTCGCACACCTTTTAGAGGAACCGAACCAATGGGTAATGGAGGTCGTGGTGGACAATATTATAACAAACCAGCAAACTCTGGAAGTTGTTGTACCAATGATAATTCAATTATTAAAAAATCTTCGTTGAATACTGCCGGTATGCTTGATACAAAACATAAATGGACAAAAGGCACATATCCTAATTATTGGGTTCAAGAAGACGATAATAGTTATCGCGTCACTAGAGATCAAGCCACTTATATTAAAAATCTTACTCAAAAATGTGGCGCTTCTGTATTTACAAATGTCCAGTCTAATGGAAAATGCGGAACAACAGTTGATTCTCCCAATTCTGATTTTATATACTCATGTTCAGGTAATAAAGGCGCGTGTTCTTACTTTATTGGAACTAGAAAATATATTCGCACTCCTTATGCTAAGAATTTAAATCAACCTGCTAAAAGTCAAGGACAATATATTAATACTGGTGGTGTCGCTCTTAGAGAATGTCTTCCAACACCTGCTAATAAACAACCATTCCCTATGAATTTACATCACGCAACACGACCACAAATATCCAGTTATAGAATTGGAGTACCTGCTTCGTCTACATCTATGGTTGGAGTTGGTGGATGCCAAACTAATTATTTGACCTGGCAAGAAGCAAAGACTGCTGGAGCTCTTCCTCAAGATTGGGAGGAACCTGATCCATCGCCTTCTTTTAATTTAGTTCAAAGAAGTTCTAATTATCCTAACCCTAACCCCGGCGGAGTTACTCCAAACACATAAAATTGAGTAATAATGTTTAAACATGTAAAACAAACCTAATGAATATCTACTATTAGGTTTGTTTTTAATTATATTAATCTGTATGATATATTTATCTATTACTATTCAGAAATACGATTATTACCCACGCTATAACAAATAACGGCATTCCAGGACCATCCACTATGTTATGTTTTCGTTGTAATGGCAGCACATTCATCATACTTAATAGTACCAATACACTCGCGAATAATCCAGCATATTTTATATTTCCCGACAAATGATTACCAGACATGAATCCTAGGATTAACCAAGAAATCGCAAATATGATAGGAAATGCCATTGGGGGAGTCTGGTTTTTGTCCATATATTGTTTCATCATCATTACAGCTACTACTATTCCTAACGATGCTAATACAAATAGTGCCTTATTTGGTTTATTTATAGATAAGATATACGCTGTGTAAATCCAACCAACTATAAATAATAACATACCTAAAGGTTTTCCAATGGGATGATTTGGCATTCCCAGTTGTTCAAAAGAATTTTTAGTCACTACTCCAAATATAACTAATAACGCGGCAATGCTCGTTTCTACAACTAATCGATTATTTAATCTCATTGTATTAAAATGAGATTAGATATTAAAAAATCTGTAAATATTTTTATTATTTCCAGCTTTGTTTCTCTAATTACAATTGGATATATTGGACAAGCATTCGTGAGTCAAGGATGTCCTTTTAACGTGCCATATGAATTATTTCCTATATTTATTCCGATGTTATATGGAATATTTGGACTTGTAAATTATTATGTTACGGAAAATTTTGGAAGCAAATATAGCTTTTTAGTAGGCATGATATTCGGATTGTTATTGTCTTTCATTGGTCGATTCGGATTAAATTTGCCCCAATTAATATTTGGGTTCACAAAAAAAACAGAATATAAGGTCCATATTTATGCTATGGTATTATATGCTATCATATTTCATTTTTTAATTACACCTTTAACCCTATATATATTATTGTAAACTAATTCTACTATATTGTTGTTTCGTCGCATAATATTTTTGTTTTGCCTTGTATTGTTTTATATTGTTTTGTATCTTTTTATTTTGTTGTTTTGTTGTAGCTGATGATGAATGATTGGGATTTTGTATGTTTAATTTTATAAGCACATCTTCTCTATGTATCTTACCCCTGGTTATAAACCGATTCCCTTGACTCACATGTGTTGTTGTATAGTCTCTCACCCGACACTTTGTTAAGGTGCCTTGAGAATTACTCCATATTATATATTTTATATTGAGTGACTTCATAAACGAACAGCATTTAGTGCAGGGAGCAGAATCCTTAAACTTCTCGCCACTCTTGTTTTTTCTTACGACGTAAAGGCTGACTCGTCCGTAAAAAGCACGACCGCGCGTTACGCCCGACAAAGGACGAATTCTTCTTAGAAAGCCTCTTCTCCAACTTGCGCATTACATCCACTTCTGCGTGACAACTACACGTGTTCTCTAAAAACCCATCATTGGACTGTGACCTTTCTGAATTATACCCCTTCTCAATGATACGACCACCAACAACTGCTACACACCCATGCTTATGATGTACCATACTAGATTTATCCGCTTCATCCATAGCAATAGTAGCAAATCTCTCATCGCGCGTGGAAATCCTACACAACTGAATATTCGTCGGCATCGTCATCGGCCTCGTCATCGGCATCGGCCTCGTCATCGGCATCGTCGTCATCGTCATCGTCATTGTTAAAAAGCTTGTGTTGATTTAAAATCTAGTAACTGGTTTAGTTATGTAATTTTGAATATTTTAATTATTACTTCAATTTTTATTTTTATTTTTATTTAAAATTGATTTTAATATAAAGCTAATCGAGATTGTACTATATACCAAGATGACACCTAATCCGATTATGAATACACCCGAACTCCTACTTAAAATGTATGTATCACCAGAACAACGAACATTGCGCGAATTTTATAGACTTAGAATTGAAGACCATAACTCCAAGATTAATGATGAATATGCTGATTCTGGATTTGATTTAGGTCTCCCCAAAGACTTTATATTTTCAAAGGCTATTGGAAATAAAGTCCCTCTAGATGTCCACGCGTCTATGTGGGATAGAGATAAACCCCAAGCATATTATTTATACCCTAGGTCTTCTATTAGCAAAACACCTATGCGAATGTCTAATTCACTCGGTATTATAGATAAGGGTTATAGAGGTCCACTTACTGCGATGGTAGATATTATTGAACCAAATATTCAAAATTATCCAGTTTCTGCATGTGATCGGTATTTTCAAATATGTCATCCGTCACTCAACTTTTTCAAAGTTATAATGGTTGATACGCAAGGAGATTTAGGTGTCACTGAACGAGGAAATGGTGGGTTTGGATCAACTGGAATTTAATATAAAATATAAAATATAAAATATAAAATATAAAATATAAAATATAAAATATAAAATATAAAATATAAAA
>Ga0114915_1000648_pt1 | contig 15585 bp, 15 predicted proteins | sample MalvirAntarct_55_FD_87288 | JGI IMG/M metagenome (GOLD analysis project Ga0114915, IMG submission 87288) | Marine viral communities from the Global Malaspina Expedition - Malaspina viral metaG Antarct_55 | ecosystem: Environmental > Aquatic > Marine > Oceanic | place: South Georgia Island...
AGTGTGCGTCACCATTATCGATACCGGTGATGGGCCACGGGCGATCGCCCCGGTAGAGATTGAACCCCTGTCGGGACACTATGACTTCGAGGCGCGATACACCGCCGGCGCGACGAGATTTTTCACTCCGCCCCGCCTTGATGAGCACGTTCTCGAGGCGCTTCATGCCCAGGCGACGAAGGCATTCGCTGCACTTGGCCTGCGCCACCTCGCCCGTGTTGACTTTATGGTCGATAGTGAGGGCAAGCCATGGTTCCTGGAGGCGAGCACCATGCCGGGCCTTACCGAGACTTCCAGCACCGTCTTGGCGCTTGATTCAGCTGGGTATGACATCGGCAGTGTTTACGCCGCTCTCGTCGGGTCAGCAGCTAGCTAGATTCGCCAAACCCGGGTTCACCCAGTTCGGCCAAGATTCTATTGAGGTCTGCCACTGTCGCGAAATCAATCGCCAAAGTCCCTTTGGTCTTCGATAAATTAATGCTCACTCGCGTGTTGAGTCGGTCGCCCATGCGGTCTGCTATTTCACCGAGATGATCGCTACGCCCGCCGGCGCGAACCTTCTTCTTGCCCGTTGCGGGCTTAATGGCACCCGCCGCCTCTTCTGCTTGGCGAACCGTGAGGGCCTGGTCGATGATCTTCTTTGCCAGAGCTGTTTGGACAACAGAGTCCTTCACTGACAAGAGTGCCCTGGCGTGACCGGCGCTCAAAACGCCCGCCGCAACCTTAACCTGGAGGGACTCCGGGAGACGCAGGAGGCGCAAGGTGTTGGTGACCTGGGGGCGAGAGCGCCCCAGCTTGGAGGCCAGTTCGTCCTGGGTGATTCCAAAGTCCGAGAGGAGTTGTTGATACGCCGAGGCTTCTTCGAGGGGATTGAGGCTCGCTCGGTGAAGATTTTCCAAGAGCGCATCCCGCAGCATTGACTCATCCGCAGTGTCCCTCACGACAGCGGGAATGGTGGGCAAGCCAGCCGCCACGGAGGCGCGCAACCGACGCTCGCCCATGATGAGCTCGAAGGACGTGTCACCTTCGGGTGGATTGACGGGTCGCACCACAATCGGCTGCAACACCCCAAACTCGGTGACGGAGTGGATCAACTCGTCCAGCTCATCTTGTCGAAATTCGCGACGCGGCTGTTGCGGGTTGGGGCGGATGGCCTGGGGGGAGATCTGGGCGAGAGTGGCACCGGGAACGGCGACCAATCCGCTCTCATTTGACGCGGGAGCCGGAAAAAACACATCCACTGGGCGGTCGCCTGATTCGGGTGCTGAGGGGATCAACGCTCCAATTCCGCGCCCCAGGCCCGTTCTTTTCTGCGCCATTAGTTCGTTGCTCCTCTGTGAGCGATTTCCACCGCTGCTTCTTGGTAGGCGACTGCGCCTGGTGACGACTTATCGTAGGAGACCACCGTTTGTCCATAACTGGGTGCCTCGGACACCCGAACGGAACGCGGAATCACCGCCGTGAGTGTTTCGGAGGGAAAGTGCTCCCTCACATCAGCCACCACCTGGTGAGCCAGGTTCGTCCTGCTATCAAACATCGTCAAAACAATGGTCGATAGCCGTAAATCTGGGTTGAGGTGGCTTGTTACCAGTTGAATGTTCCGCACGAGTTGGCTCACGCCTTCGAGCGCGTAGTACTCACACTGGATCGGAATCATGACCTCCTTTGCGGCGACAAAGGCGTTGACCGTCAGCAGCCCAAGAGACGGCGGACAGTCAATAATGACGTAATTGACCCGTGCCCCCTCTTCTGATCCCAAATAGCTCTCCAGGGCGCGGGACAGGCGGTGCTCCCTCGCGGGCATCGTCACGAGTTCGATCTCAGACCCGGCGAGGTCGAGGGTAGATGGCGAACACAAGAGGTTTGGGTGATCCGGGCTCGGCACAACAGTGTCCGCGAGGTCTGTGGTGCCCACCACAACGTCATAAATGCTCGCAATATCCCCATGGTGGTCGATTCCCAGCGCTGTGGAAGCGTTTCCTTGTGGATCCAGGTCAATGACCAATACTGTTGCCCCAAGGTGGGCCAAAGCCGAAGCGATATTCACGGCGGTAGTCGTCTTACCTACGCCCCCTTTTTGGTTAGCAACCGCGATGACGCGAGCAGTCGCAGGGAGAGGAGCCTTGCTGTCCTGCAAAGCTTTTCTCCGCCGGGTAAGGTCTTGTAATTCGGCCGCCAGTGGTGTTGTGGCATCGAAAGAGCTCTGATTCACAGAAAAGCTCCCTTCGATGTTTCACGTGAAACATTCGCCACGCTATGCCACTGTAGCCCGAAAAATTCGGGTCTCTTCCGTTCCATACTCAGGGCCGGTCGTTTCCACCCGGGGCTGCGAAAGTCCGGCACCCACCATCACGCTAGCCGCCGTCCGAATTTCGTCCTCGACCTTCTGCCCCTTCATGAGCAGTAGTTCGCCCCCGGGCTTGAGTAATGGCACACAGAGCGGAATCAGGGTCTTCAGGGCACTCACCGCACGTGCTGTGACGGCGTCCACCTTGACGGTGTCCCATAATTCTTCCGCCCGCTTATTGAACACGGTTACGTTCGTCAGGCCCAAGCGATCTGCTTCGTCCGCTAACCATGTAGCCCGACGCCCGAGGGGCTCAATAAGAGTGCAATGAACGTCAGGTCGCATCGCAGCCACAACCAGTCCCGGGAACCCGGCACCGGACCCTACATCAGCTAGCGTTCCCTGGGGAACCTTCCGGGCAAGCAGGGCGGAATTCAATATATGTCGTGTCCACAAACGATCCAATTCCCTAGGACCGAAAAGTCCCAGCTCTTCGCCCCACTGAACCATGTGGCCAGCCAGGTGCCGCAGGGTATCTAGGGACTCCCCACATACCCGCTCAGAGGATGCTGGTTCAGGCTCACACTCAGGATGTTTCACGTGAAACATTCCCTATGAGGCAGGAGAGATGACCGTGTGGCGGTCCGAGCCCTCGCCTTGCGAACCTGAGTGGTAGCCCTTTTCGCCGACCATGTCGTGGACGAGCTTTCGCTCATAGCTACTCATGGGGGGGAGAGCTGCAGTTTTCGCGCCACCTTCAATCTTCTCAACGGCGTGCGCGACAAGCTTCTCTAGCTCTTTCACTCGATCATCCCGAGACCCAGCAACATCCAAAACCAGCCGAGCGAACTCGCCCGTTTTTTGCTGGACCGCTAGACGGGTGAGATCTTGTAACGCACCAACGGCCTCGGGGCTAGAAAGCACTCGCAGGTCGTCGTTATCGGGGGCGCCAACCGTGACATAGGTTCTTCCGGTCTTCACCTCAATCTCAATATCACCGTCAAGGTCCGCAATATCAAGCAAGGTTTCCAGGTAATCTGCTGCGAGTTCGCCCTCGTCGGGTACGACAATCTTGTCTTCTGTGGTGGCCATTACTTCCTCTTCTTTTTCTTCTTCTTCGCCCGGTCTTTGCTGACAGGCTGCTGACGTTGTTTGGGCTCCTCAGGAGCTTCCTCGTCTCCCTCGTCCTCGATGAGGACAATCCCTTTCCGTTCACGCTTTTTTGCCATCCGAGCGTCACGCGCTATCGCTGCATCACTACCCGGTGTTGGCATGTTACGAATTACCACAAATTGCTGACCCATGGTCCAGAAGTTAGAGACAAGCCAGTAGGTCATGACTCCCAGAGAGAAGTAAAACCCGGAAAACAGGAAGACCAGAGGCAACATGTACAACAGGATGCGCTGCTGGCGGTACATCGGGCTTTCTTTCATCGCAGGCGACTGGTTCTTTGACATGATCTGCAACTGGGTAACGAACTGAGAAGCTGACATGGCCACAACCATCACTGCAGCGGTCGCAATAACGGCGACCGTTGCGGAAGACGACAACGTTGAAGCTTCACTGAAGGCATAGGACATCGTGGACTGCAATGGGGCGAGTCCAAAAAGCCTTGCTTCGCCGAACTGGTCGGCCAACTGCTGGGTCATGAAAGATACGCCAGGGCGTCCCTCGGCGGCGGTGCTCAATACCCGGAAGAGGCCAAAGAAGATGGGCATCTGCAAGAGCAGTGGTAAACACGACGAGAACGGGTTGGTCCCCGCTTTGCTATACAGAGCCATGGTTTCGCGGGACATCGCCTCGCGAGAGAACTGGTCCTTTTTGCCCTTGTACTTGTCCTGGATCTTCTTAAGCTCCGGGGCAATTTCCATCATCCGTCGCTGACTCTTTATTTGGCGGACGAACACCGGAATCAGAGCGGCGCGGACAATCAACACCAGGGTTGCGATCGATAAGAACCAGGCCGCACCTGAGGAGGGGTCCATGCCAAGGAATTCCAGCGAGGAATGGGCTCCCGCAAGTACTGCCTCGATAACCCACCGAATAGGCCACAGGATCGTGTCGAAAATTCCCAACCGCTTACCTTCCTTTAACCCGCACAAAGCCGCGCGGGGTTATTTCGTACAAATCTCTTAATCGCTCCGGGGGATCATCGATACCACCGCGGGCCCAAGGGTTGCATCGGACAATGCGAATTGCCCCTAAGCCTATTCCCCAGAGAGCACCGGTTTGTTGGATTGCCCTCAACGTGTAAAGCGAGCAACTGGGGTAGTAGCGACAAACCTGCCCATAAAGAGGGGAAATAAGTTTTCGGTAAGCCATTAGTAGGGCTAAAGCGAGATTCCTAGGAGCGAGGATCAGGAACCCCCACGCCCGTGTCATTCCTGCCACTCCCGTATCGCAAGCGCCCAGCTCTCCGATAACTCATCAAAGCTCGCTGTTGCCGACCCGGGTAAGGCTCTCACCACGGTGTCGAAACCCGTAGGGTTCGCGAGCAGGGTATGCGAAGCGAGTGCCCGCATCCTGCGTTTGATGAGATTACGGGCCACAGCGTTGCCAACTTTTTTTGACACCACAAAGCCCCACCTCGAAGGAGACTCTGCGTCGGTCCTGCGATAGACCATTACGAAGAGGCCATGAGCTGCGCGGCGGCCGCGGCGTTGGGTCGAGCGAAGATCCTCACCCGACACAATCCGATGAACCCGTGGTAGCACGGGGCTTCTTACCTAGGCCGAAAGCGACGTGCGGCCCTTGCGGCGACGCGCAGCGAGGATGGCACGGCCGGCACGGGTACGCATGCGCAAGCGAAAACCGTGAACCTTGGCGCGACGACGGTTGTTGGGTTGGAACGTGCGCTTACTCATGAAAACTCCTTGATACCGATCAGGTGTTCTCCTGATCAAAACTTAGCCCGAATGGGCAACACTACAGGATAAGCCCCTAAAGGGCGGTGGTCAAGCCATCCTAGGGCTGTAGTTATCCACAGGGAGCTTGTACTGTTATGGTCAGTATTTCCGCCTGTCATAGGGTGGAGCTTCTTGTTGTCCACAACATCGCAAAGGGGTGAAGGTGTGAGCGAGCCAGAGACTCAGGTTGCTGACTTGTGGCAAGAGGTTAAGTCTCATCTCACCACTGACGCCCGAATCACTCCTCAGCTCTGGGGCTTCCTCGACCTTGTCGAACCTCGCGGCGTAATGGCGGGAGTTCTTTATCTCGAAGTTCCTAACGAGCTCACCCGAGGGATGCTGGAACAGAGAGTGCGCCTGCCGCTTCTAGAAGCCTTGGAGAGCACCGAAGATTCTGGTGTTAGTAGTTTTGCCATTGTTGTTAACCCCGATATCGAAGGCGATGTCCTTCAAATCCCACTGGCGGAAGCTTTCGCCGCCGAGATACTCAGCGAATCATTCCCCCCTGGTCCGATCGCGGTGGGAGAAAATCAGTCCCGCCTCAACGTGAAATATAGCTTTGACAATTTCGTTATTGGATCCTCCAACCGGTTTTCTCACGCCGCAGCTGTCGCCGTAGCAGAAGCCCCGGCTGCGGCTTATAACCCTCTGTTCATCTATGGGGGCTCTGGCCTTGGCAAAACACACCTTCTCCACGCCATCGGCCACTACGCCATCAGCCTCTTTAAAGGCTGCCGCGTACGATACGTCAGCTCCGAAGAGTTCACAAACGATTTCATCAACGCGATTGCCAACAACAGAGCCCCAGAATTCCAGGCTCGATACCGTGAAGTCGACATTCTGCTCATTGACGACATCCAGTTTCTTCAAGGTAAAGACTCCACCCAGGAAGCTTTTTTCCATACCTTCAACACGCTCCACGACCACAACAAGCAAGTTGTCGTCACCAGTGATCTACCCCCGAAGCAACTGACCGGCTTCGAGGACCGTATGCGCTCCCGCTTCGAATGGGGCCTCATTACAGATGTTCAAGCCCCTGACCTCGAAACCCGTATCGCCATTCTCCGAAGGAAAGCTGCGAGTGAACGAATAGACATCAACGATGACGTTGTGGAGCTTATGGCGTCAAAAGTGTCTTCCAACGTCCGCGAACTGGAAGGTGCACTTATCCGAGTAACCGCTTTTTCAAACCTTAATAAAGCGCCTATCTCCATGGACCTCGCCCGCAGTGTATTGAAGGACCTGGTCCTCACTGAAGACACCAATGTTGTGTCACCAGTGGACATCATCAACATCACGGCAAGGTTTTACCAACTCACCATCGAGGACCTCTATGGATCCTCGCGTTCACAGACCATCGCCTTAGCTCGCCAGGTTGCGATGTATCTTTCGAGAGAAATGACGAACCTGTCGCTCCCTAAAATCGGCCAGCTTTTTGGAAGCCGTGACCATACGACGGTAATGTATGCGAACAAAAAGATTAGCGAACTCATGAAGGAACGCCGCTCGATTTATAACCAGGTGACGGAACTTACGAGCCGCATCAAACAGAGTTCAAATTATGCAAATTAGCCCAACTTCTAGTTGAAGGTTTCCCACACTGTGGATAAGTTGTGGAAAACGTGTCACCTACTGGGGAAGACACGCTGCGATTGTTCACACGCTAGTACAGCTGGAAAAAATTTCTTCAGTTCCTCAGGAATTATCCACAAGCCTCTCCGGAGGATTTCCACATCTGACACCGATGTAGTTCACGACCTTTTTCAGCGCAGTCCACCGGTTATCCTCTTTTCCACAGCCGTTATGAGTATTTACTTAATTAATCAATTTCTTTCTCCCAATAACCTTCGACTACGACGCCGAAGGCTTTGTGACAGAATCAAGTACCCGATTCCGTCTAGCAATTGAGTAGGTGTCCTGTGAAGTTCGAAGTGAATAAAGATGTCTTCAGTGAAGCAGTCTCTTTCGCTGTGAAGCTATTACCCCAGCGCACCACGTTGCCGATTCTGAGTGGTGTTTTGATCACTGTGGAGGATGACGCGGTGACGATCTCCTCTTTTGATTACGAAGTATCGGCCAAAACGAAAGTATCGGCTTCGGTAGACACCCCCGGTCAAGTTCTTGTTTCTGGGCGCTTACTATCTGAGATCGCTCAGCGCCTTCCGGAAGACAGTGTCACTTTATCTCTGAGTGGGACTTCTGTCTCGGTGGTGTCGGGTTCAGCAAAATTCACTTTGGCCACGATGCCGGTCGAAGAGTATCCAAATCTTCCCGAGGTTGAGGGCGTGGCTGGTTCAGTCTCGGGCGAGGAATTTTCCCAAGCTGTGGGGCAAGTAGCACCCGCAGCTTCTCGTGATGACGTGACCCCGGTGATAACTGGTGTGCTGTTGAATGTGTCTTCCTCTGTTTTGGTAATGATGGCCACCGACCGTTATCGTGTTGCAGCAAAGGAACTTTCATGGTCCGGTGGTTCGGTTGCCGCCGAGGGGCTTCAAGCGCTCATTCCCTCTCGAACGCTGGCAGAGATCGGCAAAACCTTTGCTCACACATCCAACTTGACGATCACGCTAAGCGTGGGCGGTGAGAGAGAGCTGGTCGCTTTTAGTTCTGACCAGCGCACTGTGACGACGTTGCTCATCAAGGGCTCCTTTCCTCCCGTCCGGAAGCTGTTTCCCGAAACCACCCCCGACTATGCAGTGGTCAGCACGCAAGACTTGACAGAAGCTACCCGTCGGGTGGCGTTGGTGCTTGAGCGGGAGGCGCCTCTCCGATATTCATTCAGCGCTAATGGAGTGGCTCTCGAGGCTCTTGGGTCAGACCAAGCACAGGCGTCAGAAGAAATCAACGGGCATCTTGTAGGAAAAGAGTGCGTGGTATCACTCAAGCCACAGTTCCTCATTGATGGCTTGGCCGCCACGCATAGCGAATTTGTCCGAGTCTCCTTCACGCACACTGATAACCCGAACAAACCAGGACCGGTGTTGTTGACGGCACAAAAGTCTCAAGATGGCGACGCTTCTGAGGGATACCGATACTTGTTGCAGCCAAATCTCTTGATGCGCTAAGTCCGCCTCGTGTGGATTAGCCAGCTAGACCTCGTGGGATGGCGTAATCACGACCGAAGCTCGCTCAGCTTCACGCAGGGCACCAACATCTTGGTTGGGCCTAACGGTCAAGGTAAAACCAACGTGGTGGAGGCTGTTCGATATCTCTCAACGCTTGGGTCTCATCGCGTGGGTGGTTCCTCTGCGTTGATCGGGGACGGTTACGATCGAGCCACCATATTTGGCAGTCTTCGTCATGGGGACCGTGATGTTTCCGTCGGTGTCACACTTAAGCGCTCTGGCACGAGCGACGCCACAGTGTCCGGTAACCCGGTCAAGATTTCAGAGATACCGCGGTGGGTTTCTGCGGTGATGTTCGCCCCGGAAGACTCAGCAATTATTCGTGGTGAACCAGGTTTTCGGCGGCAATTCCTTGACGAGCTGGTCGTCGGTGCATCGCCCACGATGGCTGGAACCTATGCAGATTTCGCCACGGTTCTCAAACAACGAAACAGCTTGTTGAAGTCATTGCGTTCGCAGCCGCGGGGTGCGGACCTTTCCACTCTCGAAGTCTGGAATGCCTCCTTTATTTCTTTGACCGCTGATATTGTTTCCCAGCGACTTCAGCAATGGGCAGCAATTTTGCCCAATGTCACGGCAGCGTATGAGAATCTCGCCGCGGGACAGCACATCACGGCGCGCTATCTTCCCAAAGGTTTTGTCGTGGAGGAGGGGGCTTCCCGGGAGGACCTGGTGTCTTTAATCTCGGTCGCGCTGGATCAGGCCGCTCCAGCGGAGCGGGAACGGGGAATGTCCTTAGTGGGGCCTCAGCGAGACGATATGGAACTACTGATCGAGGGTCAGCCCGCGCGGACTCATGCGAGTCAAGGCGAAACGTGGTCCCTTGCTCTCTCTTTGCGGCTCGGAACTGCCTGCTGGTTAAAGGCTGATAAACCCAGTGGTGACCCAATCATCATGTTGGACGATGTTTTTGCGGAACTAGACTCCCGCCGTAGGGCCCAGTTGGTGAGCGCGATGGACCATTACGAGCAAATCATTGTCACCAGCGCGGTGGAAGAGGACATTCCCCAAGAATTGTCGGGGCGAGTGTTCGATGTTTTCGCGGGGGCGGTGACGCCTCGATGACTTTTGACGAACCAAAAATCGTCTACCGGAGACTGAGGGAGCGATTTGGTGGTTATCGACGTGTTTCACGTGAAACATCTCGCGAGGGATCCCTTCCGTTTTCTGACCACCGCGACCCAGGTTCGATGGCTGAAGCGTTTGGGGCCCTGGAGCACACGATGGGATGGGAGATGCCTCTCGCCCAGGCTGACCTGATCGGCGCTTGGGCAGACATTGTGGGCGATGACGTAGCGCTACACACCTCCCCAACCGGAGCGGAAGAGGGTGTGCTGGAGATCAGTTGTGACTCCAGTGCGTGGGCTACCCAGCTGCGAATAATGAAATCCACGCTCCTGGAATCTCTCCTGGAGCGATTCCCCCAGGCGGCTATCACCACGCTGTCGATTAAAGGGCCGGGTGCCCCCTCGTGGAAACATGGCCCCCGCTCGGTTCCAGGGCGCGGCCCGCGCGATACTTATGGGTAACAAACCGTAATTGGTCGCCATCAAAAAAATCCCTCCCCAGAGGGGCTAAATCAGGTCTTTTCTGGGTCGTTCTCGGTAGAATGAGGGGTGGCGGAAAGAGCGCCTCGATCAGCAGGAGCACCCTCGTGCTGAACCTCTCTTCAGGAGCAACACCTATGACACCAGCGGCCAAGAAACCTTCCGAAGAAGACTCTTACGGCGCGGGCGATATCCAGGTACTTGAGGGGCTTGAGGCGGTGCGTAAACGCCCGGGTATGTATATCGGGTCGACCGGTCCTCGAGGTTTGCATCATTTGGTGTGTGAAATTGTCGACAACTCCGTAGATGAAGCGCTTGCCGGCCATTGTGATCTCATCACTGTGGCCATTCAAGCGGACGGTTCGGTAAAGGTCACCGATAACGGCCGAGGCATTCCCGTCGACGAGCATCCCGTGGAAAAAAGGTCAACGGTGGAGGTCGTCCTTACCACCCTGCATGCCGGAGGAAAGTTTGGCGGCGGTGGGTATGCCGTCTCCGGCGGTCTCCACGGGGTGGGTAGCAGTGTGGTGAACGCGCTGTCCGAGAAGCTCGACGTGGAGGTTCGTCGCCAAGGAAGCTCCTGGACTCAGTCCTATCGAGACGGTGTGCCACAAGCCCCGCTCGCCGAAGCAGGAAGAGCCAGTGAAACCGGGACAATCATTACGTTCTGGCCCAGCACAACAATCTTTGAAACAGTGGATTTCGAGTATGAAACCCTTCGGACCCGCTTCCAGCAGATGGCCTTCCTCAATAAGGGTCTTCGCATTGATTTGCACGACCAGAGGCCTACCGGGGCTGATCGACAGGACAGCTACAACTATGAAAAAGGCTTGGTGGATTACGTCGAGTATCTCAACCACGCTAAGAAAAGCGATGTCGTTCACCCGGAGATTATTTCTTTTGAAGCAGAGGACACCGAGCGCAAGATCGCTCTCGAAGTAGCAATGCAGTGGACCAACGCCTATTCCGAGAGCGTCCACACCTATGCCAACACCATCAATACCCACGAGGGGGGAACCCACGAAGAGGGTTTCCGTGCGGCGCTGACTACTTTGGTCAATCGTTTTGCTCGCTCTAGTGGACTACTGAAAGAGAAGGATGACAACCTCACGGGCGATGACGTGCGAGAAGGTCTTACCGCTGTTGTCTCGGTGAAGTTGGGCGAGCCACAGTTCGAGGGTCAGACGAAAACCAAACTGGGGAACACAGAGGCAAAGTCTTTTGTCCAAAAAGTCACTGGTGAACACCTCGGAGACTGGTTTGAACGTAACCCAGCACAGGGCAGAGATGTTGTTCGTAAGGCAGTCCAGGCGTCTCAAGCAAGAATTGCAGCCCGGAAGGCTCGAGAGCAAACGCGACGTAAAGGATTACTGGAATCTGGTGGAATGCCGGGGAAGCTCAAAGATTGTCAGTCCAAGGACGCGGCGGTTAGTGAAATCTTCCTGGTGGAAGGTGATTCCGCAGGCGGCAGCGCGGTGTCGGGAAGAAACCCGGAAACACAAGCCATCTTGCCTTTGCGGGGAAAAATTTTGAACGTGGAAAAGGCGCGGTTAGATCGTGCCCTGGGAAACAACGAAATTCAGGGGATGATCACCGCCTTTGGCGCGGGGATCGGTGAGGATTTCGATGTCGATAAGGTGCGGTACCACAAGATTGTCTTGATGGCCGATGCTGATGTGGATGGTCAACACATCACAACGCTCCTCCTCACCCTTCTGTTCCGCTATATGAGACCACTGATCGAGCGAGGCTACGTTTATCTCGCTCAACCGCCGCTGTATCGAATTAAGTGGTCTAACGCTGATCACGACTACGTTTTTAGCGACCGAGAGCGCGATGTGGTGACTGAGGCGGGCAAGAAAGATGGAAAAAGACTCCCCAAGGACAATTCCATTCAGCGCTACAAGGGTCTAGGAGAGATGAATCACCAGGAACTCTGGGACACCACCATGAACCCAGAGACCCGAACCCTATTGCAGGTGACTCTCGATGACGCCGCTATCGCCGACACCGTCTTCAGCACACTGATGGGCGAGGACGTAGAAGCCAGGCGGAGCTTCATCCAACACAACGCGCACGACGTGCGTTTCTTAGATATTTAGGACGGAATCGTGGCTAACGAAGATACCAACGGCCCCATCGTGGATCGCATCAACCAGGTTGATATCCAGGTAGAAATGCAGCGCTCCTACCTCGACTACGCAATGAGCGTCATTGTGGGCCGCGCCTTACCCGATGTCAGAGACGGACTGAAACCCGTTCATCGCCGGGTCATTTACTCGATGTATGACGGAGGATATCGGCCGGATAAGGCGTTCTCGAAATGTTCTCGCGTGGTTGGCGACGTGATGGGTAAGTTCCACCCTCATGGCGACTCCGCCATTTATGACGCTCTTGTCCGTCTCGTCCAGCCATGGAGCCTGCGCTACCCGCTGGCGGCGGGGCAGGGAAACTTTGGAAGCCCCGGTAATGATGGTGCCGCAGCTCCTCGATATACCGAGACCAAGATGGCCAACCTTGCCATGGAGATGGTTCGGGACATCGAAGAAGACACGGTCGACTTCCAAGACAACTACGACGGAAGAACCCGGGAACCGAGCATTCTTCCCAGCCGTTTCCCCAATTTGCTGGTGAACGGCTCAGTGGGGATCGCTGTGGGAATGGCGACCAACATTCCTCCGCACAATCTGCGCGAGGTCGCGCAGGCTGCCCAGTGGCATTTAGCGAACCCGACGGCATCCACGGAGGAGCTGCTGATGGCAGCTCTCACGATGGTAAAAGGGCCAGATTTCCCGACCGGGGCTCAAATTCTCGGCAATAACGGTATCGCCGATGCTTATCGCACCGGTCGCGGCTCCATCACGATGCGGGCCGTTGTCACCGTGGAGGAGATTCATAATCGGACGTGTCTTGTCGTTACCGAGCTTCCGTATCAGGTCAATCCGGACAACCTCGCGGTCAAAATTGCTGACCTTGTTAAAGAGGCGAAAATCACGGGTATTGCTGATATTCGCGATGAGACTTCTGGGAGGACCGGACAACGTCTCATCATCGTATTAAAACGTGATGCTGTGGCGAAGGTGGTCCTGAACAACCTCTACAAGCACACGTCCTTGCAGGAAAATTTCGGGGCCAATATGTTGGCCATCGTCGACGGGGTCCCCCGAACGTTGACTCTGGATGCCTTTATTACCCTCTGGGTTTCCCACCAAATTCAGGTTATTGTGCGGCGGACACAGTTCCGCCTCGACAAGGCGGAGGCTGACGCCCACATCCTGCGCGGGTATCTCAAAGCGCTTGACGCCCTCGATGCGGTAATTGCCCTTATTCGCAAGTCCCCCACCGTGGAAGAGGCCAAAGAAGGCCTGAAGAAACTGCTTGACGTTGATGAGGAACAAGCACTCGCCATCCTGAATCTCCAGCTACGTCGCTTGGCGGCACTCGAACGCCAAAAGATCATGGATCAAGCGGCTGAGCTCGAACGCCTTATTGCTGATTACCAGTCAATTTTAGCCAGCGAAGAACGCCAGCGGAGCATTGTCTCCGAGGAACTTGCTGACATCACCGATCGATTTGGTGACGACCGACGGACAGAAATCGTCATGGGATTTGATGGCGGAATGACCAATGAAGACCTGATTCCCGAGGAAGAAATGGTCGTGTCGGTTACCCGGGGTGGCTACATCAAGCGCACCCGGAGTGATAATTACCGCAGCCAGCACCGAGGTGGAAAGGGCGTTAAGGGCGCTCAGTTGCGCGCGGATGACGTAGTCGAGCACTTCTTTGTCACCACCACTCATCGTTGGCTCCTGTTCTTCACCAACACCGGGCGGGTTTTCCGGGCAAAGGCCTATGAAGTCCAAGAAGCGGGTCGAGACGCGAAGGGCCAGCACGTAGCAAACCTCCTGGCGTTGCAGCCCGGCGAAGAAATAGCCCAGATTCTGGATATTGCGGATTATGAAGCTGCCAGGTATCTGGTGCTGGCCACCGAGGGTGGCATGGTGAAGAAAACAGAGCTGACCCAGTACGACACCAACCGCTCCGGTGGAATCATCGCCATCAATCTCAAAGAAGAAGACCAGTTGGTTGCTGCAATGCTCGCCAATGAGGGCGACGATGTGTTGTTGGTGTCGAAGGCCGGGATGTCGCTGAGATTTAGTGCGACAGACTCATCTTTGCGACCAATGGGCCGTTCTACCGCAGGCGTGATTGGAATGCACTTCCGCGGGGAAGACGAGTTGCTGTCTGCCTCCGTTGTGACCGATGAAGGCTACGTTTTTGTGGTGACCGAGGGCGGTTACGCTAAGCGCACCGCCGTGGATCAATACCGCGCTCAACAGCGTGGTGGCCTGGGGATCAAGGTAGCGAAGCTGTCAGAAACCCGAGGTGGCCTCGCTGGAGCATTGATTGTGGGAGACGAAGACGAAGTCTTAGTCGTTCTCGAAAGCGGCAAAGTGGTGCGATCAAGCGTCGAGGAGGTCCCCGCAAAGGGCCGGGACACGATGGGAGTTGTCTTCGCGCGAATGGGCGAGGAAGACAAGGTTTTGGGCATTGCGCGGAACTCTGAACGGGACCTGAAAACCGTTGATGAGGAGAGTAGTGTCGTGGAAGTATCCAGTGGAGAAGAAGAGAAAGAAACTACCGAATGACTGACACTCCCACCTCACGAATGAAAACCGAGAGGTCTTCTGCCCCAGCGGCGAAGCAGGTCCGACTCAACCTTGTCTATATCGACTTGTGGGCTGCGGTCAAAGTTTCTGCTCTGGTTTCTGCGGCGATATCGATCTCTGTTTTCTTGGTGGTCCTGTTGAGCTGGGTATTGCTGAGCTCAGTGGGAGTAATCGGTGCTGTTGAAGGAGTTGTCGGCGACGTTCTAGGGGAAGGAGGCGGCGCAATTCTCGCGCTACTGAGCTTCGAACAGGTCGCCCTCCTGGGCTTGGTGGGCGGACTTATCAACATGGTGTCCCTGACGGTCCTCGGATCACTGAGCGCAATCCTCTATAACGTTATTGCTCGATTGACCGGTGGTCTAACAGTCGGGTTCACGAACCAGTAGAGTAGTGGCTTGTGCCCAGAGTGCGCTAAAATCGTAGTCGGCCTAGGGGGCTATAGCTCAGGTGGTTAGAGCGCTTCGCTGATAACGAAGAGGTCCCAGGTTCAAGTCCTGGTAGCCCCACACAACTAAATAAAATTCCCCACGGGGCCTTAGCTCAATTGGTAGAGCGCCTGCTTTGCAAGCAGGAGGTCAGGAGTTCGATTCTCCTAGGCTCCACAAAATACAAATAACAGCTGAAGCTGCTCCTGCTCTACAGACAATCAAATTCCGCTTTGCGAGCAGTCATCCATGCATCTATGTCACCGTTATTGATAATCACCATCATTGCTGACATCGCGTCGATGTGGGGCCCGTCTTGGGCGTCAAATAGAGCCTTACTGTGACTTTGGCTTTGGGAAGCGATCTCAGCGAACGATTCCCCAATGAACTCAACATCACAAGCGCCACCAAGCTGGCTACATTTCATCCTTTTCATGAAGTTCAGTCTTGCAGCTTCTGCAAGCACTGGGGGATTATTGGCAACGAGAGGGCCCGCGCTTTCGCGCCATTAAGTAGTTGTAATTTATAGTTGTAATTCCCAAAAACAGGCCATCAAACAAGCCGATGTAGGGCTTTGTGGATCGAACTAGGCTCCACAATCCCCCGTATTCACAAGGCCCTCCTC